>JAEEGH010024397.1_pt1 | contig 12205 bp, 11 predicted proteins | sample 9134181 | NCBI WGS metagenome assembly JAEEGH01 (sample SAMN16246544, study PRJNA631951) | gut metagenome | biome: gut microbiome; feature: rumen; material: DP-attached | host: Bos | place: Iran: Karaj | collected 2018-10
GGAAGAAATCCGCTTCGATGGGTTGCGCCCTATCTCAATAAGTCATCCATTATTCCACCGAATTGAATTGGAATTGGTGATGGATGGAGGCAATGTGGTGAAATGCGGCGACAAGGTTGTGATGACAGACAAGGTGTTTGTGGAGAACAAAGACAAAACGCCACAAGAGGTGCAACGTCAGATAGAAGAAGCGTTCCAATGTGAGGTCGTTTTCCTCCCATGGGATAGGAACGAGAAATATGGTCACAGCGACGGTATCATCCATTGTCTTGGCGACAACCGAGTGTTGATGACCAACTATGCCGACTTCGACAAGGGCATTGCAGATGAATATCTTCGAATCTTAGAGAAATATTTTGATGTCACTATTTTGAAATATAATGTGAAACGGAAGCATGAGCGCAGTTGGTCGTACATCAACTTCTTACAAATAGGCACTCTCGTGCTTGTTCCGCAACTAGGAATACCCGAAGATGACCAGGCATTGGAGCAAATCAGCAGCGCCCTTCCCGATTGCGAAATAGTAGGCATACCAACATTAGAAGCCGTGAGACGAGATGGAGCATTGAACTGCATATCGTGGAATATTAAAGTATAAAATTATGGAGGTTAATATTCAAGAGAAGAGTGAGTTCTATGCAAGGTTAACAATAAAGAAACTAGAAGAAATGGCCGTACAAGGAGATGCATGGGCTCAATTTGAACTTGGAGTCTGTTATTCAAACGGAATAGATGTTGTACAAGATTACAAACAAGCCGTGAAATGGTATACCCAAGCAGCAGAACAAGGCCATTCTTGGGCACAGACAAACCTTGGAATCCGTTACAATCTTGGAGAAGGTGTTCGGAAGAATTACAGAAAGTCTGTGGAGTGGTACATGCAAGCAGCCGAACAGGGTTCAGATAGGGCTCAGTACCTCCTCGGGCTTAACTATTATGAAGGTAAAGGAGTGAAGAAGGATTATGGAAAGGCTATGGAATGGTACACAAAAGCGGCAAGGCAAGGACACTCAGGGGCACAATTTGAATTGGGGTATTGCTATAGAAAGGGGAAAGGGGTAGAAAAGGATCATGCAAAAGCCGTAAGATGGTTCTCCAAAGCGGCAAAACAGGGAGAGGAATACGCACAATTTTATATGGGTGTATGCTTTGAAAGAGGAGAAGGTGTTAGAAAGAATAATAAAAAGGCAGCGGAATGGTACATCAAAGCTGCGGAGCGGGGAGTTGTTGAAGCACAGTATAATTTGGTTGCATTCTACGAAAATGGCTTTGGCGTTGAAAAGAACAAAGCCAAAGCGATAGAATGGTGTAGTAAGGCCGCCGAGCAGGGCGATCCTATGGCGCTATATCATCTTGGCTGTTGTTATGAAGATGGCAGAGAGGTCGGAATGGACAAAAAGAAAGCGTTGGAACTTTTCGGCAAAGCTGGCGAACGGAGGCATCCGCAGGCATTGTGCAAATTAGGTGACTATTATTATCAAGGCATTGATGTTAAACAGAATGACGTAAAGGCAGAGCATTTTTACAGGTTGGCAGCAATGAAAGGAGACAGGGAAGCGGAACGTAAGATTTATGATATCGAACGGATGAAAGCAGAAAGAAAAGCCGCTAAGAGGAACTGGAGTGACATAATTCTGTCGGAAATGGAAGGCCAGGAAACAACGAATATAGAAGATTATGATGATGTGCCATTCTGATGGAGTTGCTATTGTGAATTAAAAGGCGGCACTTCGGTGTTACTTTTTTTGCGATTGAAAGATGCGATTGGATACTTCGGTATTCAGTCGCACTTTTTTATGATGCTTGACGACAACGGCAGCGGCATCACCTCTTGTTCAAAATCAAATGATGCGAAAATCCAAACCAAGGACGGAACTTCCATTTTCGGGTTCCTTTTTCATGCGGGCAATAAAAATGAGAATTCGGCGTTAATAAAGAAAGATAGAAACAATTAACAAATTGCCACATGGATACAACAGGCAGACCCAACCCCGACGAGGCTTTCCCGAATCCCAATCTCCCGCGCCTCTGCTTCATCAAGAACGTGGTGAAGAACCCGCGTATCATCATCGGCGACTATACCTACTATGATGATGTGGATGGTGCCGACCAATTCGAGAAGCATGTCACCCACTTCTACGACTTCATTGGCGACCGACTGATAATCGGCAAGTTCTGCGCCATTGCCAAAGGTGTGGAGTTTGTGATGAATGGTGCCAATCACCGCATGGACGGAGTGTCTACCTATCCGTTCTACATCATGGGTGGCAACTGGGGCAGTGCCATCGCTCCTGTGAAAGACGAATTGCCTCTGAAGGGCGATACCGTTGTGGGCAATGACGTTTGGATTGGCCAGCATGTAACCATTATGCCAGGCGTTCATATTGGCGACGGAGCCATTATCGGAGCCAACTCGGTTGTTGCCTCCGACATTCCTCCATACGCTGTTGCCGTGGGGAACCCATGCCGAGTGGTCAAAATGCGTTTCGACGATGAGTTCATCGCCTATCTATTGAAATTGAAGTGGTGGGATTGGAACATCGAGAAGATTGAGGCCAATTTTGAGGCTTTGTCAAGTAATGATTTGTCATTAATCAAAGATATAAAAATATGAAGAAAGTAATCGTTATATCAACCAGTCTCCGTCCGGGCTCGAACAGCCACGCTATGTCGGAGCAGTTTGCCAAAGGGGCGGAAGCCGCCGGGCATCAAGTGGAGTTTGTCTCATTGAGAGGCAAAGAAATCAAATTTTGTGTCGGTTGCCTGTCGTGCCAGCAAACGGGAGCCTGCATCTTCAAGGACGATGTGCCTGCCATCATGGAGAGCGTCCTCAACGCCGATGTGATCTGCTGGGCAACGCCCATCTACTACTACGAGATGAGCGGCCAGATGAAGACCCTCATCGACCGCATGAACGCCATGTTCCCCAAGGACTACCGCTTCCGCGATGTTTACTTGCTGACCACGGCATTCGAGAACGAGGCCCACGTCCCCGCACGTGCCGAAAGCGGACTGCAAGGCTGGATTGACTGTTTCGGTAAGTCTGCACTCAAAGGCCATCTCTTCTGTGGCGGCGTAGGGGTCCCCAACGAGATTGCCGGCAACGCCAAGCTCCAGGAAGCCTATGAGATGGGAAAGAACATTTAAGAACATGTTAATTCGTTAATGTGTTAATTTGTTAATCAAATTAATACATTAATTCGTGAGTCTTTATTGCACCAAGGATTAACACGTTCACACATTAACACATTCACCACCACCACCCATGCAAAAAAAACTAATCATTTTAGCCCTTATGACCCTTTCAGCATTGCCTTCTATGGCACAAATCGACCTTCACAGCCACGCTATCATGCAGAGCTACCTCGAATACATCAAGGCCAACGGCGCCGAAATGGACGAAGGGTTCCCTATCCCCGGCTGGGATGCGGAGCGCCACATCGCCTTTATGGACAAGGCCGGCATCCAGACCTCCGTGCTCACCATGCCTGCACCGCAACCATTCTTTGGCAATGCGGAGGCCTCAGCAGCGGTGTGCCGCAGATACAACGAGGAGTGCGCCGCACTGAAGGCACGCTATCCCGGCCGATTCCTTTTCTGTGCCGCACTGCCCTTGCCTGATGTGCCGCATGCTCTGAAGGAGGCTCACTACGCCCTTGAGGTGCTGGGAGCCGACGGCATCAAATTAGCCACGAACAGCTACGGGCAATACCTCGGCGACCCAGCTCTCGACACACTGATGGCCTACCTCGATCAACAGAACGCCGTTATCATCTTGCATCCCCACAAGCCCTCGGCGGTCAACGCACAGCTGATTGCCGACGTGCCACTGGCAAGCTACGAATACCTTGCCGAGACCTCGCGCGCTATTCTCAACATGATATCCCACAACGTGCTGGTGCGCTACCCGCACCTGAAGGTCGTGGTGCCGCACTGCGGCTCGTTCCTGCCAAATGCTCTGCCGCGTTTCCGCTCGCTGCTGCCCGTAATGGTGAAGCAAGGCATCATGCAACCTGTGGATGTCGACGCCAACCTATCGCTCCTCTACTATGACCTGGCCGGAGCGCCCACCGACGACGTCCTTGACGCCCTCTTGACCATCACCACGCCCGACCACATCCTTTATGGCAGCGACTACCCCTATGTGGCCGAACCGGTACTCGTCAGCGGAAAGCAGGCTTTGGTTGAACGCCTTGCCTCGCACGGGTTGAACCCACAGGACATTTTCACCGACAACGCCCGACGCCTCTTCGGCGAAGCCATCCCCATGCGGCAATATGGCGAACGCATCGTCCGCCTTGCCGAAATCGAAGTGGAGCCGTCGATGCTCGAACAGTACCTTGTCTTTGCCAAAGAGGTCGGCGAGACCTCCACGCGCGTCGAGCCCGGTGTGCTGACCCTCTTCTCCATGCAAAGCAAAGAAAACCCTTGCAAAATCTATATCTTAGAAATCTACGCCGACCGCGATGCTTACCAAAGCCACATTCAGACCCCCCATTTCAAAAAATACAAAGAAGGTACCGCCCAGATGGTGAAAAACTTGAAACTCATCGACACCAACCCACTGGCGGGAAATATCGCTGTTCGTTAATGTGTTAACGCGTGAACGTGTGAATGTGTTAGTCCTTGGTGCATCAGAGACTCACGAATTCACACATTAACAAATTAACACATTTCTCAAATCTCAATTCTCAACATCCTAACATGTACAGTCTAAAATACAAAGTAACCACCAGCGCCTGCGACAGCGAAGGCAGACTGAAACTCTACTCTGCACTGCAGATGATGCAGGACTGCTCGGAAATGTGGATTGACAGCGAGCCGGAGGTGAAAGCCTACTTCGCCCGCGAAAACATGGTGCAACTGCTGGCCTCACGTCAAGTGGAGGTTCTGCGTGTACCCAGCTTCAAAGAGGAACTGACAGTAACCACTTCGGTATATGGCATGAAACCCATGTTTGGTTTCCGCAACACTTTCATCTACGATGCCGACGGCTGTCCCTGCTACCGCACCTGGAGCATGGGCGCCTTTGTCGATAAGGCCACCGGCAAGTTGAAGCGCGTTGATGACGATGTAGCCAACTCGTTGCTCATTGAGCCGCAATTAGAGATGAACTACCGCGACCGCCGCATCATCCTGCCCAAGGAAAACGGTGACACCCTTGCCCCCGTCAAGGTGCTGCGCGCCGACATCGACTACAACCGGCACATGAACAACGCCAACTATGTGCGTGTGGCGATGGAACTCCTGCCCGACGGCTACGAAGTAAGCGGTCTCCGCGTGGAATATCGCGTGGCCGCCAAACTGGGCGACACCCTTGTGCCCACCCTCTATCGCGACGGCGACACCTTCCTCATAGCCCTCGCCGTCGACGAGGAGATCAGCGCCCTCGTGGAATTCACAAAATAACCCATCGGAGACATATAAAACGGAAAGGCTGATAATAACCGTTTTATTCTGTTTTTTCCGTCTCGATGACCGATATAGGTCCGGCCGCTCTTCCATCGCTCCTTAGTCCTCAGTTCTCCCATCGTTCTCCCATTTCAGAAGGAGAAATGAGGAAGAACTGAGGGAGTAGGGTGTATGAACGAGCAATACGAAAAAGGACTTGGGCGTGGGTTGGGGAGGATTCGTGGAAAAGGGCGTGCGTTGAAAAGGGATGACGGAAATGGGAGCACCGTTTTTGTTGTGCCCGGACAACGGATAGCAGGAGTAATCAAAGGGGATTTCTATGAATCGCCATGGAAGGGCAAAAACAAAAACCGTATTTACCGTATTTATAGAATCAACCTAAAACCAATTCGGTGTATACAGGTTGGTGTGAAATGTGTCGGGGTAATATCTGGATAAAATGCCTATTGACCGATAGGGGTTCAACCACTATAGCCGCTACGACAAGTCCATGCTCTCCAAGAAGCATAATGCACGCATGCACGGAAACCAGTTCCTCAAGACTTTCAAAAAGGCCTACGAGTTGGGCAAACGGCTGGTAGAATAGTTGCGGGGGCTTTGGGAGGTTTGGCGTTTGAACCAAGTGCCGAAGGCTGATTGGTTGGGAAAGCCAAGTTTTGATGATATTTCTTTAACCGTGAGTTTGCCACTGCGGAGCTGTCGGATGGCTTCGAGCAGACGATGGCGGTCAATCCACTCGGTGGCGTTGCGCCCCGAAGTCTGTTTTACACAAATGGAGAGCCTCTTGGGGGTGATGTTCATTTGTGTGGCGTACCAGTCGAGAGTATGCTGTTGGCGGAAGTTTTGTTCCACCAAACGCAGGAATTGCTCGGTGTGCATCTCCGCAGCGGTGGCTATGCGCTGGCTCTCGGTGCTGTGCAGGTAGGGCCCGAAACCAAAGAACCATGACTCGAAAAGCAGGTGCACCACATGGTCGAGGTTGGGGTGTGATGGCAGCGTCAGCAGCCCTCTTATCATGCCTACAAAGTTAAGTATGGCATCCCCCATGCCTGCCATCAATGTGACCACAGGTTGCCGTTGGATAGAAAGCATTATGCGGTAAGAGCTGCCAAGGTTGAGGCTGTCTGTAAAACGCTCAGAAAGGAGCATGGTAGTGGCGCGGAAGTCAGGACTCACCTCGAGCGTGTCGATAATCATGCCCGGCAGGGCGATTAATATTTGTCCCGCAACGAGAGACAGCTCATGGTAGTTGAGACGAATGTGCAGCAACCCCGAGCGGCACATCAGGAAGACAATCTTATCCGTCATGATTTCGCGACCCGACACCAAAGGCATCAATTCTCCCAGTGGCTGTCCCTCGTCCAACAGATAGATGTCGTCGCCGTAATGGCACAGCGATACCGTTTGCTCAAATTGTTCATGGATGTTTTCCATAACTATATAATGTCAACTATATAACGTCAAATTGTTCAAATTGGTATATTCTTTGTCGTGTTTTTCTATATTCTTGATAAATGTCTGTTGGAAAGTGTATTTTTGCAAAACAATGCAGAATAAATTGTTTTTTTTATTGATGACACTTTCCCTGCTGACACCGTATGCATGGGCGCAACAGGTACCGCCTGTCACTGGAGCTGAGGGAGTGGTGGTGGACGTGCGGACGGGAGAGCCGATAGTGTTTGCACAGGTGGTGTTTGTGGGGACGCAAATTGGGACCATGGTCGACGCAGAGGGTCACTTCCAAGTCGAGAACAAACAGGGGTTGGTGACACTCTCTGTCGGCTTTGTTGGCTACAAGAAGCGGATTGTCACATTACACGCCAACCGAATGACGCGCGGAATGCGTATTGAGTTGGAGCCCGACGTGTATAACCTCAGCGAAGTAGTGGTCACCGCTTCGCGCCACAAAGACCGCTATAGTCGAAAAAACAACCCCGCAGTGGACTTGGTGAACGACGTGATTGCGCATAAGGAACAGCAGCGTCCGCAACGCGACACATCACAGATAACATACGAGAAGACCATTCTGGCACTCGACCGCTTTGACTTCGACTTCGAACGCAACGCTCTGTTAGAGAAGTTCCCTTTCCTGCGCAAATATGTCGATACCGCCCAGTTCAACCAAACCCCTGTGCTGACGGTAAGCCTGCGCGAGACACTGAGTGAGGGTAACCATGAGCTGACTCGCCAGTCGACGGGTGTCGACAAGTTGCTCAAAAAGGAAGGGCTCTCGGACAACCTCGACGCCATGTTCACCCGCATCGACATTTTCGACAATACGATAGACTTGATGCTCAACCGCTTTGTCAGCCCGTTGTCGTCCACGTTCGCTGTGAGTTACTATCACTACTACATTGAAGACACAGTAGCTATCGATGGAGATAAGTGTGTGAAACTGATGTTTGTTCCGGTCAACCGCGAGAGTTTCGGATTCACGGGCCATCTCTACATCACCGTCGACAGGCACCTGCTGAAACGCTATTCCATCAGCGTGCCGCCGCAAATCAACATGAACTTCGTCAGCGACCTGAGCCTCGACGAGACATTCTCCGTCTCGCAAGGCGGATGCCTTCAATCCAAGGAGATGCACACCTATGCACGATTCTATATATTCAAGAACTGGCGTCAACTGTATGCTCACCACGGGGTGTATGTGTTGAACGAAGAAGACGTTGCCGACGAACCGCCAATACTCCCAAATGTCCGTCCCATACCTTTGACTGCCAAAGAGACAGTGATTGACAGTCTTATCACCGAATTAAAACGGGTGCCTGAGTTCAACGCTGCCATCAAAGCAGTGGAGATAGTTGGTTCAGGATATATCGCTACCTCGTCCGACCGCGAGCAGAGTCTTTTCGATATTGGCCCCATATACAATATGGTAAGCTTGAATCCCGTAGAAGGAGTGCGACTTCGTCTCGGTGGCATGACCACCGCCAACCTCAGCAACCATTGGTTCACACAAGGCTATCTGGCCTTTGGAACACACGACCAGCGTCTGAAATACTCCGCTACGGCCATCTACAGCTTCCGCCCCAAGGAATATCACCCCTACGAGTCGCTGCGGCATGCCCTGTACCTTACCACCTCCTACGACCTTGAGAATCCTGGACTGAGTACCGACCTGTTGGATCGCGACAACATTCTCATGTCGCGATGGCCTTCGTTGCTACCCGCGGCCATGCAGTATGCCCGTCGTGTAGGTTTGCGCTACGAGCACGAATGGCAGAACCGCCTCAGTCTCGATGCATGGGTGCAATATGCCGATTTCGAGCCTGCAGGGGCATTGGCATATCATCGCATTGCCGCCGACGGCACGCTCACTGGAGTGAGTCGCTATGCCGACTGGCAGGCGGGTCTGCAACTGCGCTATGCACCCGGCGAGCCGCTCTACAACAACCGCTTGGGGCAGGAGTCGCCCTTCAACCTCAGCAAGGATGCTCCTGTCTTCCGTCTGCGCCATATCCTCGGGTACACCGACTACCGCTTCACTTACCAGCGTACCGACATTATCGCCGAGAAACGTTTCTGGCTCTCCAGCTTCGGTCATATTGACACCCGTCTGCACACGGGTGTGGTATGGAATCGCGTTCCGCTACCGTCGCTCTTCACTCCGCAGAGCAATCTGTCGCTCTATCTCTCGCCCAATACCTTCACGCTGATGCAACCGATGGGGTTCGTCGCCGACCAATGGGTGGCACTCCACGCCACCTATTACCTTAAAGGGTGGATATTGAACCGCATCCCGTTGGTGAACAAGCTGAAGCTGCGCGAAGTGCTCTCCTTCAGCGGTATATACGGCTCGCTGTCGCCTAAGAACAACCCTCGGTTCGGTCATGAAGGACTGTATGCACTGCCCGACGGCACCACACTTTTCACAACAACACCCTACATTGAGGTGGGGTTCGGCATTGAGAATATCCTGCGCTGCATCCGCATCGACTATGTGCGCCGCCTCACCTACACCGCCGGTCTCAGTGGCCGAGACCTTGGTGGCATTAGAATTGGTTTCCGTTTAACGATTTGAAAAAGCTCAAGAAATGAAAAAAATAATCATTACACTCATCATTGTGTCAGCACCCTTGTTGATGTTCGCCCAACAGGCCGATTCGGCCAAGGTTGTCAACTTTGGTGTGCGGATAAATGCAAACCTCTCACAACCTGTGCTACACGGTATTCCGCGCGACATCGTTGCCTCGCCGACAGTAGGAGTTGAGGGCGGTATGTTTCTCGACTTCAACATCGGGTGTCGGTTTTTCATCCGTTTCAATACGTTGTATGGCCTTCAACGAAGCACATTGACGATGGACGGCACAGCCTGTCCGTTAGTCTCGGTTAGTGTGGAGATACCCGTCTACGCCGCCTGGCGTTTCGGCAACATCCACACGGGTTGGGGTTTTGTGGGCGTGGGACCTTATACCGAGTTTATCACCTGGGGTCGGCTCACTACAGCCGATGGTTCGTTCAACCCATACCATCACGTCATCGATGTGGATGCCGTTACCGGACAGGAGACACTGGCGATGTCCGACAGCCATTCCGGTTTCGGAGCCATGGTGGGTTACGAAATACCATGCGGCTTTTTTGTCGATGTCACTGCCCAGATGTCCCTCACCGACCTCTTGGCCTTCGACCATGGCGATGGTATGTGGGTCCGACCCATGAAACTCACGCTCGGCCTCGGCTGGCGATTTTAGCATTACCGCTTTTTTTCATCCCCACCACCATTGCTGGTGTTGCGGAACTCTGATGGGGAAAGTCCTGTCTCGCGACGGAAATAACGGCTGAAGGTGGCCTGCTCGTCGAAGCCCAGCATGTCGGAGATGGCCTGCACCGTGAGGTCGTGTCGCATGTGGAGCAACATCTTTGCTTCAACTACTACTTGCCGATGTATCCAGTAGGCGGCAGTGTGGCCCGTCTCCTGCTTGATGATGGCGCTGAAATGCTTGGTCGACAGGCAGGCCTGAGCAGCATAGAAACCCACGTCGCGATGCTCGCGAAAGTGCTGTGCAAGGCAGTTGTGAAACCGGGCACTGACCTTGTTGTAGGTGTGGGATTCGTTCAGTTTACCTTCGCGGTATCGGCTTAGCAGCCGCAGGAAGAATTCCAGCAGGCGTGTCATCAGCATCCGTCGGTCGGGAAGGTCGAGTCGCTTGATTTCGCGCATCCCCTCCACAACACTCGTTATCATCTTGTATTCATGTTTGTCGAGTCTCACATTGGGATGCGGTTCGTAACGGTAGCGCATCTGGTTGATGATTTGCAGCATAGGGTCTTTGAGCACCGAAGCTTCCACAATGATTAAGGTGGCCAGATAGTCGTCAGTCACACTTACCTTGCGCAGGCTGTGGTTGGGGAATATCACCCCCACGGTGTGTTGCCCGGAATAATCAGCAACGTTGTCGTACATGAGGTCGATGCGTCCACGGTGACCAATGCAGATGACATAATCGGACGAGACAAAAGGCTTGTCGCCTGTGGGCAATTCCCTCACGTTGTCGAAGACCACGATGCCTTCCTCCTTGATTTTCTGGGGGAATAGGTTCATCGGGTGGGTGTAAGGCTGCGCTGTTTTCATAGTGCAAAAATACGGATTATTTTTGACATAGATGATAAGAATCCGCCTTTTTGCCAAATATTGCCGTCGATATGTTATGGTGCAAGTGACTATTTCACCGTAATTTTGCAAATTGAAAATAAATACACATTATCATGAAAAGAACATCCATCTTATTCATTCTGTTTGCTTTCGCAACATGCGGTATTGCACAGGCTCAGAGCGACAATACCGTTGAAGTAACCTACAACGGCACGACTGCAACGGTGAACGCAGCCGACAACATCAGCCAGTATCTCACCGTATCTCAGCAGGGGGCGCATGTCTCAATTGCACAGAGCGACTCCCTAGCCAGCGAAATCACCTACCGACTCACCGGCACGTCGACCGACGGCGAGTTCTATATGTCGGGGTCATACAAGGCTACCGTGGAGCTTAACGGACTTACGTTGACCAACACCACTCCAGTCTACAGTGGTGCTGCCGTACACATCCAAAACGGCAAGCGCATCAATGTGAAAGTTATCACCGGCACTACCAACACCCTTGTCGATGCCGCCACAGGCTCACAAAAGGGTTGCCTTTATGTAAAAGGACATGCGGAATTCAAACAGCAGGGCACGCTCAACGTGGTGGGCAATGTGAAGCACGCCATCAAGGCGGGCGAGTACATTAGCCTGAAGAACGCCACCCTCAACGTGACCTCAGCCGTGGGCGACGGCATCTCGTGCAACCAGTACTTCCTTATGGAGAGCGGCACCATCAACATCACTGGCACTGGCGACGACGGCATACAGTGCGACCTTGAAGGCGACACTGCCACCGCCATCACCGAGGACCATGAAGACGAAGACTCGGGCAATATCTACATCAGCGGCGGCACCATCAACATCACCTGCACGGCCATTGCCGCCAAGGGCATCAAATGTGCTGGCGATATGTTTGTCACCGACGACCCCGTCATCAGTGTGACCACTACGGGCAAAGGTGCCTGGGACGAGGATGACCTAGAGACCAAAGCTGCCTGCGGCCTGAGTGCCGACGGCAACATCGACATCAGTGGCGGCACTCTCACGCTCACTGCCACCGGATCGGGCGGCAAAGGGATGAAGTGCGATGGCGTTCTTACTATCAACGGCGGCGACATCACAGTGTCTACCTCTGGCGGCCTTTACTACAACAACGGCACCACTGAGAACACTAACTTCACCGGCAATACCGACCGCATCAGCAGCG
>JAEEGH010024399.1_pt1 | contig 12204 bp, 14 predicted proteins | sample 9134181 | NCBI WGS metagenome assembly JAEEGH01 (sample SAMN16246544, study PRJNA631951) | gut metagenome | biome: gut microbiome; feature: rumen; material: DP-attached | host: Bos | place: Iran: Karaj | collected 2018-10
GATCTCCAGCGCCGTGGCGACATACTGCGCTTCCTTTTCCTCCTGGGCGCGGAGGGTATTGTAGAGATCCTCCAGGATCGGCATTTTCTCCGGGCAGGGGTCCTTGAGGTACTCCCGATACACCAGCCGGACACAGCGGTCGATGATGGTCTTCTCCACCGGAGCCAGCCCCTCTTTGCTGTCCACGATCAACTCGCAGAGGGAAAGCACGAAGTCGCTTTTCAGGCTCAGAGGGTTTTCATCGTCGGAGTAGTCCAGGTTGATGTCCATGGGATTGATGTAACAGGGCTTGCCGTCGTAGCCCCTGCCGGTGGGGGATATCTTCACGACCTGACCGTGGAGGCGCTCCACCAGCGGCGCGTATTCTCCCTCCGGGTCGCAGATGATGATGTCGTCCTCCGGGCAGATCAGGAAGGCGTTGGTGATCTCCCGTTTTGCGGCGAAAGACTTGCCGGAGCCGGGAGTTCCGATAAACAGGCCGTTGGGATTTTTGAGCAATTTACGATCCACCATGATAAGGTTGCTGGAAAGCGCGTTGATGCCGTAGTACAGTGCCTCCGGCCCCGTCTGGTAAAGCTCCTGGGTGGTAAAGGGCATAAAGATGGCGGTGCTGGAGGTGGTCAGGCCCCGCTGGATGCCCACCAGGTTGTTCCCCAGGGGGACGCAGCTGAACAAACCCTCTTCCTGCTGGAAGTCCAGCCGGGTCAGGGCGCAGTTGTGCCGCTGGGCGATGCCGGACGCCTGATAAACGATGTCGTTGAGCTGTCTCTGACCGTTGGCGGTATTCAGAATAAGGAAAGTCACCAGGAACATACGCTCATTGCGGCTCTGGAGGTCCTGAAGCAGCTTCTTGGCCTCCGCGCCATAGGTGGCCAGGTCGGAGGGGATAATATCCATGTCGTAACCGGCGCGGACGGCCTTCTTTTGTTCTTCAATCTTGCTCTTGTCCAGGTCCGTGATCTTCCGCTTGATGGTCTTGATGGCCTTGGCCTGATCCACGGACTGAATGTGGATGCTCACCACAAGATTGCTGTCCATATCCAGGAAATCCGCCAGGATCCGGTCGTTCAGCTCCGGCGCGAGGATCTGAAGGAAGCTGACTCTGCAGGTCTTTTGTCCCATGCGGAGCTGCCTTCCGCTCTTGAACTCGAAGGAGCTTGGGGCGATAAAGTCCTTGGTGGAGAGCCCGGAGGAAGCCAGCCATTTCCAGGAGAAGCGGAACTCTTTTCGCTCGTCCATGTTGAAGATATCATGGAGGACTTCCAGATACTCCCTGCCGTCCAGCGCAGAAGCAACGACGCCCATGCGCTTGAAATTGCCCAAAAGGTCGAACTCGATCCGTTCAAGCCGGGATTTCGCAAGACGCAGACTTTCCGCGTCGATACTGAAAGTCAGGTATTTGGTTTTTGAAAAGCCGTTTCTGCCGTTTGCCAGCTGGTTCCGCAGCATGGCGGCATATTCCTCCCGAATGCTGTCAAACTCGTCGCCCTGGAGAGGTATGCTGATCTGCCGGAATATGCCTTCTTCCGAGGCCGTGACGTTCACGAAGGTGAGCTGGAAGCAGACGGAGGAATCGAAATAGTTGAGGAAATCGCACCAGGTGCCAATAACGGCGTTTTTGTCTGCATCCAGCAAAAGCTGATAATTGATATCCTCAAAACGAATGGTCATAGCATAACGGGTATCCGTGACCTGGCAGATGCCGTCCGGATACATCCGCAGATACGGGATGCTGTCCTGTGCGGTCTTCTCCTTTTTGTCCGTGCCGTTGGCCCTTGCGATGATCGCCTGGATCTCCTGTTTATCGGCGCGGGACAGCTTCGTCTTTGCCGTGGACAATGCGGTACACCTCCTGATCCAGATTGGCCTGCCGTTCCAGAACGGCATAGAAGTTATTGGTTTTATAGGGTCTGTCCTTGGGGCGGAGGAAGCAGACGCGGATGATGTTCCGCAGCACCACCTCCAGCGGCTCCCCATTGTACTCATACATGGCCAACAGAAAGGCCGGGAGCATGACAAGCATCATCACCATTGCCGCCGTGCTGACGCCGGTGACGCCTTTGAGCAAAAAGAAAAGCGGGACGCCGATGAGCGCGCCGCCGCCGAAGCAAAGAAGCTGTCTTTTCGTCAGGTTGAACAGCACCTTGCTTTTCACCTTGCTCAGATCCTTGGGTACGTTGACGTAGGCCATTGCAGGGCCTCCTTTTCAGTGTTAGTGTGCGTTGAAGATTCCCTTGGCCAGGGAACTGGTCTTGAACAGGCAGAAGCACAGCAGCACGGTATAACCCAGGCAGGTCCAGATCGCCGCGCTGATATCCTCCATCTCGGATATGTTTTGGACAAGCACCGCATAGATAGCGACGCAGATGATGATGAGGAACGCCTGAAAACCCAGCGCCAGCAGGGAGCGAAGGTAATTCTGCCCCATGTTTCCCCATTCCCGATTGAGCGTAGTCGCCAGGGGGATCGGCGCGAGGGAGGTCACCAGGTAGATCTCGATCATGCGTCCGTAGATCACGATGAAGATGCAGATGGACAGGGCCCAGGTGCAGATGCCCACGAAAAGGGACTGGAACCACAGCCCGAACAGCGGCCCGATCTCCATCTCCTCCAGCTTGCCTTCCAGGTCTGTCAGCACCGTTGTGAGGTCGATGCCGGTTTCTGAGATCATAATGTCCGAGGCGCCTGCCACCACGCTCTGCGCAGCGGTAAACACCCCCATGACGATATGCCATGTGTTTGTGACGATGAGCACCGCCGCCGCGCTTTTGAACGCCCATTTGAAGAACATCCAGGAATCCACATCGGCCATGTTGTTTTTCTCCGTAATGAGCTGTATCAGTTCCAAAGTCATCACAAAGGCAAGAATGACTCCGGCGATGGGGACGATTACGGATTCGGAAAGCGTCTGGATCATGTCGAAGATGTCGCTGTTCCACGCCTGGGGCGTGGTGCCGACCTGCGCGGAGATCTCGGCCACCTTCTGATTGGTCGCATCGAACATCCCGCTGAGGTTGCCGGTGATGCCGGAAATGAGAACTCCCTTCAGCCATTCAGTGATCTTTTCCCACAGCAAGTCCATGGATTTGCCTCCTTTCGAGGGAGGGGCCGCCGGAAGCGGCCCCTCCGGAATGGGTGTGCGGGATCAGTCGAACAGCCCGGTCAGCAGCGGGACGAGGAGGAGTCCAACGGCGGCCACGCCGCCTCCGGCGACGAGCTGCTTCATGCCCTGGCTTTTAGTTCGTGAATGTTAAAGAAGTAATTTATCTCAAAAAAAGAGGTCGAAATGCCAGCCCGTCCGGCGTCAGCGCAGCGCCGGATCGGGTTGGTCATTTCTGCGGCAACTCCAGCTTGCCGACGAAGCTGTAATAAATCTCAATGGCCTGCGTCCTCTGCTTGCCGCGCTTCTTTCCGTCCAGTGCAACCGCTTCATGGACCACGATCTTCTCCACGAACTCCCGGAGGAGGGTAGGCGTCAGTTCCTCGAAGCTGGTGTACTTGCGGACTACGGCCAGGAATTTTTCGGCATTGGCGGCATTCTCCTGCGCCTTGTCCAGCTCAGCCTGAAGCGCCGCGATTCGTTCTTTCAGTTCAGTCTGCTCCCGCTCATAGTCGGCGGACAGCTCGGCAAAGCGTTCATCGGTGATTCGCCCGCTGACGGAATCCTCATAAAGCCGCTTGAAGATAGCTTTCAGTTCCGTCATACGCTTTTCCGCCGCTTCAAGCTCCCGTTTTCGGGCCGCTGCTTTTTTCTTGCCGCCGTCCTCCGTCTGTACCTGCAGCAGCTTTGCAAACCGTTCCTCATTCTCGGCGGCGAAGCCGGTGATCGCTTTCAGATTGGCGGTCACGCCCTCGGTCAGAAGATCGGTGCGAATGAAATGGGCGGTGCAGTCGGCGGTACGCTTTTTGTAGCTGCCGCAGATGTAGCAGTCCTGCTTACGGTTCGGTTTATCGTACCGCTGCTGGTACATGACGCTTCCGCAATCGGCGCAGAATACAAGACCGGAGAACAAGCCCACCTCATCATAGCGGTTGGGACGCTTGCGCTGCTTCCGCAGTTCCTGCACACGCTCCCACGTCGCCTTGTCGATGATGGCCGGATGGGTGTTTTCAAAAATCATTTCACGCTCCGGCGTATAGACCGTCCCCTTGAATTTGTAAGACACCTGCTCCGTCTTGAAGTTCACCGTGTTGCCGATGTACTCCTGACGCTCCAGGATGTGTCCCACCGTGGTGGCGGACCACCGGCAGGGATAGTCCGGGTAATAGCGCCGGGTGTTGCCCGTCCGCTGGTACTCCATCGTCCCCGGCGTGGGGATATTCTGCTCGGTGAGCATCCGGGCGATCTTTCCAGGTCCGTTTCCGGCAAGGCAGAGCGCGTAAATCTGCTTGACTACCGGCGCGGTTTCCTCGTCGATGGCAAACATACCATCCTCACCCATGATATAGCCGTAGGGCGGATGGCTGGTCAGCGGCTTACCGCTCATACCTTTGGATTTGAAAACCGCCTTGATCTTCTTGCTCGTGTCCTTCACCATCCATTCGTTAAACAGATTCTTTAGCGCGCTGAGTTCGCTGTCGCCCTGTGCGCTGTCCACGCCGTCATTGACTGCAATGTAGCGGACGCCCTTCTTTGGAAAGACCATCTCCGTATAGAGGCCCACCTGCAAATAGTTTCTGCCCAGGCGGGATAGATCCTTGGTCACGACGGTCTTGATCTCGCCGCTCTCCACGCCCTCCAGCATTTTCTGAAAGCCGGGGCGCTCAAAGTTGGCCCCACTCCAACCGTCATCCACAAAGAACTGCCAGTTCAGCAGATTATGCTCTCTGCAATACGTTTCGAGGATGCGTTTTTGATTGGATATGGAGTTGCTCTCACCTTGCAATTCATCGTCGCGGCTCAGGCGGCAGTACAGGGCGGTAATAGGGGCCCCAATGGTTTGCTGTCTCAACATGGTATCTCCTTTCCGACAGCCTTGCCCCGCTATTCCGTTAGGGACAGTATAGCATGGACAGGATGATTTGTCAGCTTCTTTATTGCCGGTAAAATGGCAAAAGATTAAGTGAAGGGATTATCGCAAATGACGGAGATCATCGTTCCTGCTCCCGTTTTTTCCGGGGCGCATTCTCCATCTGCCGCAAGGTATTTTGGATGCCGGCTTCTATACCGATCAGCTTTTTCCATTCTTCCCGGAGGGGCTTTTGCTCCGCTGACACATGGGAAACAGTGTTTTCAATTCCGGCAAGTTCCCGCCGCCAGTTGCTGATGGGCAGCTTGCCGTCCTCGGAAAAGTGATCCTTCAGCTTGCGTCGGGCCAGATAGAACCGCCGCAGCTCGTTTTCATGCTCTTGCTGATATGCCTCCCTGCGCTTCTTGAATTTGATCCCGTTCATCTGGTCATAGACCGGCTTGGTGTCGGCATACATCTCCGCAAAGCTGAGTAGATCCCGGATTTCCTTGCTCCGGCTCTGTGCCTGATTGACCTTTCCTTTCAATTCGTCCAGCTTCCCGGAAAGCCCGGAAACATAGGCTTCCAGATCGTCCACGGTGTAAAGTCTTTTCTCCAGCAGGAAGTTGACCGTCTCGGCGTACTGCTTGAGATTCCTTGCCTTGGCCTTGCTGCTCCATGCCCCGGCGTTTCGCTGCCCGTAATAGGCAGCAAGGATATCCGCCAGTTTGGGGGACTGCGGCGCAGACAATTCCTCTTTGATCTGCCCCAGCCTGGAAAGCAGCTCCGCGATCTTCTTCCGCAGACTCTGAATGGCAGCGTTGGTGGAACGAATCCAGCGATTCAGGTTGCCCACATCGGTCTGGATGCCCTTGGCCTCCATTGCCCGGACGGTAGGACCTTCATGGACGGTGGGCGTTTCCTCCATGCCACGATCCGCATAGGAGCGGTGGTCGATGCGGCAGGGCAGGCCCTTTCGCTCCAGCGCCCGGTTCACATAGCCCGCCCATTCCTCCCGCCAGTGCAGGAGGGTCCCTTTCGCCCCCCAATCGGTGGTGGGGACAGCATTCCAGACATAGTTTCCTGCCTCATCCCGGATGCGTTGTCCTTGCTCATCCAGCACATATTCCCGGCGCTGCTTGGGACCCCATTTGCCGTTTTCGTCGATGGGCCGGACGGGGCAGAGAACGTGAAAATGCGGATTCGGAATGCCGCCGCTCTCCAGGTCCGGCGTATGGACGGCAAAATCCACGATCATACCCTTGCTGACAAATTGCTCTTGCAGAAACTGCCGAGCCAGGGCTATATTCTCCTCAATGGACAGCTCATTTTGAAGGGCAATGTCATAGCTGTACGCAAGCTGGGCTTTTGCGTTTTTCTCCGCCCGATCCACGGCGTTCCAAAGGGTTTCCCGGTCTGCGAACTCCTTCGGCGCATGGGGCGGCAAAAGGATGTCGGTTAAAACGACGCCCTTTTTGCGCGTGTAATCCGCTTCGTTGCCGTAATAATCGCAGCGCAGCTTTTCTCCGGCACGGTAAGCAGCGGCGGCAACCACGGACTGGCCCTTGGAGCGCCGGATCAGGTCGGCATGGAAGTGATACAGCGCCATTATTCATCATCTTCCTTTGGACGGGATTGAAGGAAGGAATGAAGGACCTTTCGGGCGACATTCAAGCTCAACACCAGTTCCATGAGGGAGTAGAAATCCTGTTCCGACAATGCCTTGACTTCCGGCCAGAGATGCTCAACGGCGGCCCCGCGGGTGATAAGCCGATGGTTCCGCAGGCGGCGTTCGGCTCCTTCCAGATAGCGGATACGGTTTTGCAATTGCTGTTCCCGGTGCTGGAGCTGCTCCAGCTTCTTTTGTCCCTGCTCCTGCTGCTTACGGAGCTTTTCGATTTCGGGATTCGGATACATAACAGCGTCCTCCTGTTCGATGAAATGAAAAGACCGCTCTGCCGGTGAAGGCAAAACGGTCTTAACTATGCAATGTATAATATGTGGTCTGGCAAAGGCAGAGCCTTAGCGTTCTTCTCCGTGGTGCGTCTTTGACCTTCCTTTGATCACGTTATAGTAGCACCTCCAAATATGGGGTTAAGATTCTTTCGACCCGAAACTGTCGGGCATAGTCCATCAGCTGATGGAGATTCTTATCCCGTCTGCGCGTATACTGTTTAAGCGCATCCTGGAACACCTGCGTGTCAATCGAATGGCGGCTGCGGACAATATCACAAATGGTTCGCTCCGGGTTATACGTTGCGACGGTATTTCCAAAGGGCGTAGTCCGCGTTGTCTTGCCCAATTCAAAGAGTTCGCTCTTGACTGTGTAAACCTTTACGCCTGCCTTTGTCAAATGGGAGGGATTGTATCCTGTCTTTGCCGTAACAGAAGGGGCGAGGGGTTCACGATCCGTCAGATCATAGAGAAACAGCGCCGTTTCATGGGAAAAGAGCGTTTTGGGGCAACGGAGCTGCAGCAGGTACAATTCATCAAGCCAGGTATCCGGGGCGCAGTAGATTCCTGCGGAGATATGCTGATAGCCATGCTTCCGGAGAAACGAGGCAAAGGTGGGCTTGGAAATTCCGGCAGAAACCACCATGGACGTTTTCAAAACGCCGCCATGTTCTTTCGCCATTTCCTCCAGTTGCGTCATTCGATCCATGGTATCACCTCTCGCTAATATAATAGTCCATATTAGCGCAAAAGTAAATAGCGGATTTGAAATAGGGATAGCGGCGGCAGCCGCGCAAGGGGCGCAGCCCCTTGACCGGAGCGGAGCGACGAAAGGCGGCGGGACATTCGGATGTCACCGCCGCCAAGCCTCGCAGAGCTCACATACGGGAGCGGCAGGGCCGCCCCCGTATATAAGTGCGCCATTCGGACACCGTGCTATTTCGTCTTCCCGGCCTTTTTGGGCGATTCCTCCTGTTCCCGTACGCCAGCCATGTGGGATGCCCGACTTCATCTCGAACATCCCCAAAGGCCATGAATGGCTCTCTTCAACTCTCACCCGATGGTAAAGCCGACAGCGATATACTGAAGACCTGCTTCCTTCAAAACTCTGTAAGACCCTTTGGGCAGTTTACCGTAGAGTTTTTCCCAATCCATTTCAATAATAACTTTTCCATTCTGATTGGGACGATAGCCCAAATCGAAAAAACTGTAATTCTCAATTAGAGGATGGAGCCCAAACCATTCCCTGCCTTCCTTTTTCTCCAAAGCGAACCACTCGCCGTAAACGAAAGGGCTTTCATTCTTGTCCGTAATGGTAAGCACAGCGCCAGTCGGGGTGATTTCCGTGAGTTGCATGCTCACGTTTTCCAACTCTGTTGCTTCATAAGGAGATTTCTCGCTCTTCTGCGCTTCTACAGTGCATCCCGGCATAAACGCGGCCATAAGCAACAGCAGTGTGGCCAGGAAAGACGTAAGGCCCTTTTTCATCATAATCCTCCTTCTGCAATTTGACCATTATGTCCATTACGGTAACAATGCATTTATAGCCGATGTATACACTTTACATTAGCACTTTATAGTTATTCTTCGATGACAAGAGAGCAATCTGTAAAGCTGCTTGCCGATGCACTGCCATACATAAGCAGGAAGCAGTATTTTCCGTCAGCGGGCACAACATAGGAAAAATGGTGATTTTGTGCTTTTATATCCGTATGATCTATTACCTTGCCGTCCTGTGAAACTGCGAAGGACATGACGCATTCATTATTTGCCCGGAACCGGATCGTGACTGTGTCCCCCTCATGGAGGAGATAAGGTTTATCCTCCTCAGCGCAGAGCAAGATCATATATCCGTTCCCAAGAACGAAGTCATGGAACGTTCCGTCCTTTGATACCTGTACCACAGATATGCCATTGGGAATGGTTCCGAAACTGTCGATATCGATAAGATCGGTACTTTCGCGAACAGCTTGCTCCCGAGCCTGTCGTATCTCAGTGTCATACTTCGCAGCATCCTCGGCACTTAAAACCATCAATTCATTGCCACGATCATCAAGATAATGAACCGTACCATTTGGCTCGATCAGCTTGCTGGACACACATGAGGAGTATTGCCGCAGCATGCTTTCAACCTCAGCCTGCGTCAATCCTTCTGTATCTGCATACCCTCTCCATTTGCTGATGATCGCAAACGATGTCATGGCAAGCGCGAAAACCAAACAAGCTGCGACGGCGATTCCAATGAATCGGCGTAAAAGATTTCGGGTATGAGGGGTAACCTCTGAGTGGTGATCTTCGTGAATCTTTTTCATAGTCATCTCCTTGATCTCTGTGGGATCGAACATCATATCGGTCTCATCGTTGACGACTATTTCATCGCCATAATCAAAGAGCTCAGATATTTTCTTGTTCAATGAAATAGCCTCCTTCGGTCAATACTCTGCGCAGGGTTTCGCGGCCACGGCAGAGCTTTGTCTGGACGGTTTTTGTATTCATCCCCAACTGTTCAGCAATCACATTCGTCTTTTGATAAAAGTAATAATGCCTGATGAATATTGTCCGGTCAGGTTCCGGCAAAGCACTCAGGGCCTCTTGGAGCGCCGCATATAATTCTGCATGAACAATCTCATCTTCGGGCCCCGGTACAGGGATATAAAGATCGTCCTCTTCGATTGAGATTTCCTGCTTTGATCGCCGCAGAGCATCCAAGGCCTGGCTGCGGGATATGCTGCTCAGATACGCTTTCAGCTTGCCTTTACGAACTTTTGCGCAGTTCTTCCACAGCGTGTAAAAGACATCCGATACGATTTCCTTTGTGTCGTCCTCGCTCAATCTACTGCCCACAATATTCCAGACGATTGTTCCGACATATGCAGTGTAATGTTGGATCACCGTACCAAGCGCGGATTCGTCACCGTCCTGCATGGCATCAATCAGGCGGTCATCAAGGCTGATGACTTTCGGCATTGTGCCATCACCTCCGTGGTTTTGAAAGCTTTCATTTATAATAACGCAGTAAAAGCTGATTTGCCTTCACAAAAACACGAATTATTCAAAAAAGATCCCAACAGAAAAACGAAACAATACACTATCCGCTTATCCTCATATAGGGCTACCATTCGTTTTTGGTGTTATATGCCACGCTTATTCTCTTCCGCTTTGATGGCTTTTTCCATCTTGTCGGCGGCGGTTTCAGTGGCATCCTGTTTGAAATAGCCGGACACGGTGAGAGTCGTGTTTCCCCTGTGGATTATCGTCACACAATCAGGTAGGCGCTGCTCCGTATGCCGGGGATTATGGGTCATCTACGCTCCTTTCGCTTTTGCCAGACCAGATCATAGCCCAGCGCATCAGCCAGCTCCACGGCTTCCTGGTAACGGAGGGACCCACGCCGCAGCTTCCCGGAAAAATTGGGGACGCTGGCGCTCCATCCGTACTGATCGGCCATTTTCTCCACAACCTCCGTCATAGTCATGCCCTCGCGGACCATGATCGCTTTGATCTCGTTTCTTGTGTTCATAAAAAAACTCCCTTCGATGTTCGCCCGTGGGCGTATGACTTCCGCCGTAGCGCGAAGCTGGTGCGCCGATGGGCGTAGTTGGCCTGAAATGTAAAATCGAACAGGATCGCCGTCCATGATGCCCCTCCCGCAAGAGCGCACTTCGGTTTTCGCGGTTCCGCATGAGGTCACGCGGAACAAAGAAAACGTACACGGCAAGACGCATCGTGTTCGCTGTTCTACACGCCGCTGTTCCTTATGGTTGGTGGCGCTATTTGTTGTTTTTATTCGCGGATTTCACATAGATTGCTTTAGATGCCTGTTTTTTGCCGTTCTCCCCGAACCCGTTCCTGCCCCTGGCTTGTTCAGCGGCGTATTGCGCCCTTTGGTACGCTCATTTCATCGCATACTTCTCCGGAGCGCATATCTCATTCAGACGGTCATGCTGTTATCAAAGTGCTATGTTCAGTGTATGACCATAATAGCGAAAACGTCGAAGCGTTCCCGTATATCCAAGAGGTAGGAAATTGCGTCCGAAAGCGAATAATTCCACGTTCTCGGAAATCCGTGCTATAATGAGTGAAAAGGGGGCGTGAAGGTTGTATATCAAGTTGACTGCCGGGGAGCGATTAAAGGATCTGCGTTTAGCGCACAGCCTTACGCTGAAGGAACTTGCGGAGCAGACAGGGCTTTCCGCGTCGGCTCTCGGCAGTTACGAGGCCAATGAAGATAAGGAAATCAGTCTGTTTGGCATCACAACGCTTGCAAGGTTCTATGGCGTGTCCACGGACTATCTGCTGGGTCTGACAGAAACGAAAAATCACCCAAACGCCGAGCTGCATGAGCTGGGTTTGAGTGATGAAATGATAGATGTGCTGAAAAGCGGCAAGATCAACAAGCGACTGCTTTCCGAGTTGGTTGTCCATCCGGACTTTCAACGCTTCCTGGTGGATGTGGAAATCTTTGTGGACCGCATTGCCGATATGAGGGTCCATGACATGAATGCCATGCTGGACGCTGCCCGCCGGATGGTGATGGAGCAGCAATGCTCTGACGAGAACGATCTTTACATCCGCACCTTAGAGCTGTCACAGGTCAGCGAAGGAGATTATTTCAGCCATGTCCTGCACGATGACCTGGATCGGATCGCGGCGGATATACGGGACCGGCATCGGAAAGACACGACCACCGCCGACACAGCTTCTCCAGCCGCTGAAGTTATGGAAAAGCTGCAAGAAGCCATGCGCTACGAGGGCAGCGCAGAGGAAAAGCAAGCCCGCCTGTTTCTGTCACAGCTTGGCATTGATTATGATAAGCTGACGCAGGAGGAATTTGTTTCGCTGATCGGGATTCTGAAAAAGTCGGCGCTGCTGAAAAGCCCTATCAAGCATCGAGGCAGGCCAACGATCCAGCGGAAGAAATAGCGGAGGGACCTATTCGCAGGAGATTTTTGTCCCGATCTTGAAAAGGCTCACCCTCGCTGAACAGGCTCCGGCCTTTAATCTCCGATTACACCGAGGGAGAGGTGGATGTTTACTCCCGATCATCGTCGCCGTTTTAAGCGGCCTGCGGAAAAAGGGGCCACAGCGATCCAAAATGAATAAAAAAAAGAGCCAGCTCCTGATCATCAGGCAGCTGGCTCCGCGTTTTATACGTCTGGCTCGTCGCTCCGTACCATATTCAGTTTTACGAAGTTGATTCTCGTTACCGCCTTGCACTTTGGACAGAACAGAGGAAAATTCACTAGCGTGGTATCCTCATGGACCCTTGTTCGTGTCTTTCCGTTGAACACCGGACACGGGA
>JAEEGH010024403.1_pt1 | contig 12203 bp, 11 predicted proteins | sample 9134181 | NCBI WGS metagenome assembly JAEEGH01 (sample SAMN16246544, study PRJNA631951) | gut metagenome | biome: gut microbiome; feature: rumen; material: DP-attached | host: Bos | place: Iran: Karaj | collected 2018-10
AAGCAAAGGGCTGGCTGCTCGATATGCTCGTACCAAACATCTTCGAAAACGAATAATAAACTTAAGGCGAATAATAAATCTTCGGTTACTAATATAAGAAAACAATCTCTTCAATCTTCTTAAATTAAAATTAAGAAAGTATGGACAAAAAAATAATAAACATAATTGTAATTTGGTTTGTGGCTAATTGTTTTTTTAGTTGCGATTCGCCACTACCCAATGATTGTGACTATTATTATTCTAATGGAACAATTGGTAAAATAATCGAAGGCTCTATTTGTGCTGATGGAACTTTCTCAATGGAGACGTTGATATATCCAGATGTTTTAAGGAATAATGTAGAAGAGTATGATGACTACATTCTTGCTTACCAAATACCAGATATTGATGAGTCTTATGAATGTTTTGTACTCGATTCGGCATTAAATAACAATCATAAGTTTATACATTATCGAGATAGTATAAACCAAAGGATTGATAAAATTCGTAAGCTGAAAGAGTGCTATTGGATAATACAAAAACGAACAAAAAAGGTTTATGGTCCTTTAACAAAGAGAGAGTATGACAAATTGTGTAATAAACTTGACGTCGAAAAGAAAGTAAATGATGGCAAACATATAGAAATCTATTGGACGGGACGTTAGAAATAACAGGCAGTTTTTTCCTCTATAACAAATTAGATAATCCCGAACGAATCCCGAAGGCATCCCGAACAATCGCAGTTTGAAAAAACATCAAAAAAAGAGACAAACATTTGCTTTGTTTGTCTCTTTTTCTATATCAAAAACTACTCAGGCGACTGATAGAACGTATCAGACAAACCGCCGTCGGCAAACGAGCCGTCTTTTATCACATACGATGCGTAGTTTGTGCCTTCTGCGCCGAAGTTAGCCGTGTATAGCGTTAGCACGCCGTTGCATAGAGTGGCAAGGTCTAATTGCAAACCATGAAACTCGCCCTCGTCGTCGACTCGCCAAACAGACTCATCGTTCCACGCGGCAGGAAAATCTTTTGTGGCAAGCAAAGAGCCGTTTTTACAGAGAGCCGTAACGCCAAGAGCCTCAGCACCTTTATTCACAAACTGCACGTTTACAAACAGATACTCACCCTTTTCGCCAAAGGCCTGCGACGACACAACTGACTTAATCTTACGACCGTATTTCTTCTCCAGCGCAACTTTTATATCGGCAGTTGGGGCAGATTCATCTTTAAACGGAAGAATGTCGTTCTGCTTCAGAAACAAATCGTCGACAAGAAGCGCGGCGTCCCAAATGGCATCCCACTCGTCTTTTGGATTTTCGAGCAACTTGCCGCTATCCATCGTGTAGAGCCATCCCGAAAGGTTGTCGAAATTGCGGTAACTGTCGCGCCCGGTATTCATTTCGGCATTTTCGGGCTGAAAACGGAGAAACGATACGGCATGCGGTTTTCTTTTGTAGATAACGAACTTGTATTTATTTAGCGAGTCGGGGGCAGAAGGCTTTTCGTCCTCATCGAAACGCTGGCGGAGCAGGAATTTCTCGCCGTAGACATCGCAAACCACATAGACGGGCAGCATAGGCTTGGCGGTTTCGGCTGTCGTTTTTTCTGCCCAGAGCGAATCGTTCTGACTATCGGCTGTATTCTGCCTCGACGAGTTTACACACGAAAACAGAAGCAAAGCGAAAAATGGAACAAGGAGCTTTTTCATAATCATTATTCTTTAAAATCAGCCGAAAGATAGCAAAAAAGTCGGTAATGCGCAAATTATCAGCAAAAAACAGAAAGAAATATTTTTTCAGTCTTCTGTACTACGAAAAAAAACAAAAAAACAAGCTCTTGAATAATTTTCAAAATACAAAATAAATATATACTTTTGCAAATAATTAACCAAATTTAACCAAACCTTAACTTTAAAATTTATGTCAGAGAAAAAATTTATTAAACTACTCTTTTGCCTTTGCTGCCTATCGGCTACAGCCTTTGCACAAAAGCAGAAGAAGGTAAGTGTAGAACAAATCAACATCTATGCCGAAGACTCGTTTACGCGAAAGGCACTTCCGGCATTTGTCACACTTATGAAAAGCGACTCGACCGTCATCGATACGGTTACATGCACGATTATTAGAAACTATTATTCGTATGGAAAGCTCTATGTTCCGAAGATTTCGGGCGAATATATTCTTCGAGCCGAATATCAGGGATACAAGCCTTGCGTAAAGAAAGAAATCTTCGACTTCTCGAAGAAAAGCCGATACACTAATAGTGTTACGTTCCAGATGAAACGCGCACCAAAAGAACAAGCCGACAGTCTGTGGACTCTCGGAATGGACGAGGTGGTTGTAAAAGGAACACGACTGCAAGTGGCATATCGCGGCGACACGCTGGTGTACGATGCCATGGCTTTCAACATTCCCGAGGGCGAGATGCTCGATGCTCTTGTACGACGACTTCCGGGAGCTGAACTGAAAAGCGACGGATCGGTCTTCATTAACGGAAAGAAAGTTGACTACATAACTCTTAACGGAAACGATTTCTTTAAGGGCAGCAACAAGGTTATTCTGGAGAATCTGCCCTACTTTACCGTAAAAGAACTGCAAGTGTACGAGAAGGAGAAACCTCACGAACCGAAATACAAAGACGGAAAGAAGAATACCGACTATGTTATGGACATTGTGATGAAACGCGAATATGCTGTTGGCAACATAGCAAATGCCGAGGCTGGACTGGGAACTGACGAACGCTGGAAGGGAAAGATTTTTGGAATGCGCTACGACGATTTCTCGCGCATATCACTCTTCGGCAACATAAACAACGTTAACGAAAACCGAACTCCGGGAAACGATGGCGACTGGTCGCCACAAAAGCAGCAGCGCGGACTGCTAACCACCAAGCAGGCAGGAATGAACATGAACCTTAACAACAGAAATAAGACTTTCACGCTCGACCATTCTGCGCTGCTTGAATGGAAAGACGAAAACAACACGCAGAACACGCATAGCGAAAACTTCGCTTCGGAAGGAACTATTTTGGGCATTTCGTCGGCTGCCAGCCGCTCGAAAGATTTTAAATTCAACGACAAACTTAACATCACATACAATATAAAGAAGAACTATTTCTACTTCGACAACGAAATTGGATACAACAACATTAACAATTTGAACAGTTCTATCGATTCGACTTTCGACAAGAAGCTGATAAACAGAAATCTGACTCAGAATAAAAAAGAAAGCAGAAATATCGAACTAAACGGAAATTTGAATTGGAGGAAAAGTTTTGACTCGCCATACTCGCTGAATGTTATCGGAACATACTATTACAGCAAAGCCTTGCGAGACAAGGACCAGTCGCTGCAAGATATTCTGTATAAAAACTCAAACACAAGCGATGCGCAGAATAATTACGGCGACGCAAAATCAAAAAATTTCTATTACGGTCTTTTTTTAGATAACTCTTATAATTTGGAGGCATTCAATCTGTCGCACACACTCTCATACTCCCAAAGCGAAAGCGAACAGAACAGCAAATTCTATCAACTATACGGCTACGGAGACAGATACAAGAACGAATTTGTACTGCCATCTACCGCCGACTCTCTTCAGGCTGCAATCGACACACACAACAGTTTCGAATTTATCACGCGTAGACACAATATACAAAACTCATTCAACATAAGTTACAAATTAAAAAATACGCAGATAAGCCTTTTAGTTCCAATCTATTACGCACGCGAACAAATAAGATACAAAAAAGACAGACTCGACACTCTGGCGCGACGTAACGATGTTTCTTTCAGCCCATTCTTTAACATCAGATATAAATGGAACAGAAATACGCTGGAGTCAAATTTCTACACATACAAAAACCAACCGGAATTGGTAAGCATTATGCCATCGGCAGATACAAGAAATCCGCTATACACCACTCTTTCCAACCCAAATCTGAAAGCAAGTAGACACACAAGATTCAACGTAAGGCTGGACATGAACGGCAAAGCTATGAAGCCTTCGTTGTGGCTGCAATTTACGCACAACATACAAAACCAATCCATAGGAAACCGCCGCAACTACGATACCGAGACAGGACGCAGCACATCGATGCCCGACAACGTAAACGGTAACTGGAACTCTTCATTGGCATTTGGAATAAAAGGCCCGCTCGACAAACAGCAACATTGGCGATACAACATAGACGCAAACACCGACTTTATTCATAGCGTCGACTTTGCCATTGCCTACAACGGCGCAGAAAACCAGCTGAGCCGGGTAAACACTTTCCTTCCAAGCACAAAGTGTAAGCTAACTTACAGCAAAAGCGATTTTACGGTAGATGCTACGGCTAAATTCTCGGGCAACTTCAGCCACGAACAGATTTACGGAGAACGTGACATGAGCGTATACGAATATCAGTTTGGATTAGCAACCCAGTACACATTCCCGATTCTGAAAACAACGATTGCCTCAAGCATCAACCTTTACTCGCAAAATGGCTACAAGAGCAACGAGATGAACTCGAACGACTGGGTTTGGAATGCCACGCTCTCACGTCCGTTCCTGCAAGGAATGTTCGTGGCAAAAGCCGAGATGTACGACATTCTTCACCAACTATCGGCACGCTCGTACTATGTAAATGCACAAAGCCGCGTAGAAACGCGCTTCAACAGCATTCCGCACTACTTTATGTTCTCGCTCAGCTATCGATTGGCAAAGAAGCCTAAGAAATAATCATCAGAAACTCTGCATATTCTCATTCTGGGATATGCAGAGTTTGCTTTTTTCTGATAACTTTGTGGCAAAATTTATTCTGAATGAAAGCCGAAAACACATCTCAGCCCGTAAAGAACCGCATCGTTACGCTCGATGCCCTCAGAGGATTTGCCTTGCTTGGCATAGCCCTCGCCAACTTTCCGGAGTTTTCGCTCTGGACATTCCTCGACCACGAAACGCAGATGAAAATGCAAACAGGCTCGCTCGATGCCATTGTACGATGCCTGCAATATCTGCTCGTAGACGGTAAGTTCTACACAATATTCTCGGTTCTCTTCGGCATCGGATTCTACATCATAATCTCTCACGCCATACAACGAGGCGCAAACGGCTTCAGAATCTTCTACCGACGGATGCTGATTCTGCTCATCATCGGTCTGGCGCACCTTATGCTTCTTTGGAGCGGCGATATCCTGATGCTCTATGCCGCCATCGGAATGTTGCTTCCGTTGTTCAGAAACTGCAAGCCAAAGACGCTTTTGTGGTGGTCGGGCTTCTTCTTTCTTCTGCCCACGGCGATAGAGGTGTGGCGCGCGGCATCGGGCATCAATCCTGCCGACATGCTCTATTCTGCTTGGTGGAACACGGCATCGGCATACGGCATTGGCGAGGAGAATTTTGCCGGCTGGCTGCGCGATGCCCAGTCGTACAAAGAGATGAACGCCTTTCTGATGCAAGGCGCGGTTGAACGTATGTGGGAATTTGTGTCGGGACAGCGGTATTTCAAGGTTCTGGCTCTTTTTCTTGTGGGCTTTTACGTTGGCAAGCGTCAGATTTTCAGCAATCTCGAAGCGCACTCCGAATTACTCCGAAGAGTTACTAAAATCGGCTTTGGCATCGGACTGCCAATGTCTTTCATCTACGCATGGAGTTCTATGTCGGGCGAGCCTATCGGCTCTATTCTGCACAGCCTCATCTACACGTTGAGCGTGTATCCAATGGGCTTTGCCTATATGTCGGGCTTCAGTCTGCTCTATCTGCGCCATCGCAACAACCGCGTGTGGAATATGCTCGCCTACCCTGGACGAATGGCTCTGACGTGCTACATAATGCAGTCGGTTGCCGGCATCATTTTGTTCTACGGCATCGGCTTCGGAATGGGAGCAACGGCAGGACTTACCTTCAGCGAGTTTGCAGCCACAGCCGTCTTTGCAGCCGAGACCGCTCTTTGCGCCTTGTGGCTAAAGCATTTCAACTTCGGTCCGCTTGAATGGATTTGGAGAATGTTTACTTACGGAAAATGGTTTAAAATCAGGAAATAAAATGAAAACGACGAGAGCACTCATTATGCTGATTGTAATAGCAACAGCATTACTTTCGTGCAGAGAGAAACAACCGAATAAAACGACAGAAAACGTCAGCAAAACAGACACAATCAAGAAAGAAAATCTTACAGAACTTGTAACCGAACTGACAGAACATATTGCCGACCACGGTATGCCCGAAAATGCCGAAGATTTCTATACAGAAGAGTACTACTATCTTTTGGAAAAGACGTGGAAAATCATGGCTTTCTACCACGATCTCGATTATGAGTGCATGTATTATTTCATCGAAAGCAACGGAGGCTGCCCCGCAACACCTCCTTACAATCACAAGGTTAATATCATTTCGACCAAAAATTACGGCGACAGCATGACTGTAGAATTCGACTATATTCATAGCATTGACTACATCGACAGGCACACAATCAGACTAAAAAGAAAAGATGAACGCTGGATTATCAGCGACTGGGACAACACCAAGGAACTAATGAAAGAAATCATCAACGAGACTTTTCACACTCCCGACTTGGGCTTTGCCGAAGCTATTGGAGATGTGAAGAGAATCGAGTATATTTCGTCGAAAGAATGGGCAACTTTCGACCGCGACGGCAATCTTACAGCCTACAAAACTGATTTTGCAGAGACTCACAATATTGATAAAGACGGAAACATAACCGAAGTACCTTCGGGCGGAAACGCAACAGTTAAAATAGAACGCAAAAACGGCTACATAACAAGTATTAGCGATGACTCGGGCATGAAAAAGACTATTGAATATGACGACTATAACCCTTACTTACGCGCTATAACTGATGAAAGCGGCAGAAAGGAATATGTAGACGGATTCGACAAAAATTTCCAAATAACCTTCTACAAGAGAAATGAGAAAGGAGAAATAGAAAAAGCAACCGACGCACCTCGCTCCGAAATATTAAAATATGACGATCACGGCAACTGGACGAAGCGTAAACTTCTTGGCACAATTGAAGAACGAAAAATAGAATACTACAATCCGATAATTTTTCATTAAAACATTATTTTTGCAAAAAACTAAGACAGCAAAAAAATGAAAAGAATTATAATCATTTGCGTATCGCTCTTCTGTCTGGCACTTGTAATCTGCATCGTGCTGGGCATCTCGCACTCATCGAGCGTTTTCCATCATAATGCTTCGAAACTTACAGAAGAATACACGGGAGAATACGACTATTTTTATCATTCACGAAAGATGCTGAAAGATGTTCAGGAGAGTCCGACAGAATTCGTGACACCAGACGACCTCACTAAAATAGAAGAAAACACTTTTGGCAACTATAATGAATTGCGCAAAATTTACATTTCAAGAAATATCAGAAATATCGATGCCAAGGCATTCATACATTGCAACAACCTCGATTCTATTATTGTTGACAGCCGTAACAAATACTACATCAGTCGCGGCAACTGCTTAATTGAGAAAAGTACCAACACGCTGGTTGTAGGCAGCAAGAACAGCATTATTCCAAAAGGTGTGACAACCATAGGCAAATATGCTTTCAGCGGTTGCCGAGGACTGAAAGACATCGAATTTCCCGAAGGAGTAACCGCCATACAATCTTCATGTTTCGACAGATGCAAGGATTTGGCAAGTATAAAAATACCAAAGAGCGTAGAACGGATTGATTCAGGCAACGTTTTTAGCCAATGTGCCAATCTAAAAAGCATAACGGTCGACAAAGACAACCAATTTTATGACAGCCGCGACAATTGCAACTGCATAATCAGCACACACGACAACACGATAATAACAGGCTGCAACAACAGCATCGTGCCAAAAAGCGCAAAGGCAATAGGCAAAAATGCTTTCAGAGGTTGTACAAAACTCAGCCAACTTAACATTCCTGCCAATTCTGTCAAGGAAATCGGCATAAACGCCTTTGCTGATTGTAGCGCTCTGAAAAGAATAATGCTTCCCGATGGAGTAAAAGAGATAAAGCCTCTGGCATTTGCCAACTGTCGCTCTGTAAAAGAGGTTTTCATCTCAAAAAGTGTAGAAAGAATAGGAATAGAATACATTATAGGACTCCAAGGCTTGGCAAACCACGAGGTGGCGATGCGCGATGTGTTCTTGAATTGCGATAGTATCAAGTCGATAGTAGTAGACAAAAGAAATCCTCATTTCAATAGTCGCGAGAACTGCAACTGCATAATCAAAGGCAATCTGCTGATAAGAGGCTGCAACAACAGTTCCATTCCCGAAGGCGTGGAATATATCTCGCCAAATGCCTTCAGAAACTGCAATGATATATTGACCCTGATTTTTCCAAAATCGTTGCGTAGCATAAGCGGACACGCTTTCTACAACTGTTCGAATATCAGAAAAATTGAATGTAAAGGCAACAGAATTATAGAAATATACAATGATACGTTTGTGCCCGATTTGTTTTTTTACAAAAAATGCTATTTGTTCGTTCCACAAAACATGATAAGAAAATACAGAGAACACGAACTTTGGGGACACTTCGAACATATCGAAAGCATAAAAGTCAGTAAGCCATTATTTACCCGAGAGTTGCTTATCAACATCGCCTCGACAGGTATGATTCTGCTGCTCGCAGTCATAATTGTAATCAGACTAATAAGAGGCCGGCGAGAGAAGATAATATACCGACGCAAATAAATACCACTCCCCTATGCAAGTTTTTGTGCATTCGTGCATTTACTATAATAGAAAACCCCAAAAAATAAGCAAATGAACTTGTCAAAAATCAGAAAAAAACTCCTTGTAATGGGCATCGCAGCCCTCACACTCACTTCTTGCAACACCACCGAAACCAACGAACTCGGGAAGTGGGAACCTATGGTATGGGAAACCGGAAATCCACCCAAGAAAGTAGCCGGAACAAACTCTGTTCCGTCAGCCGGAGGTGAGTTTATATTTTACTGCGTCAACTATAAGCCTTGGTTTGAAGGAGCTGTGGCTAATGGTAAATATTACTATCCGCCACGCGAAAAAAACGACTTCAACACATTGACAACAGAATGGGCAAAAGCCGAGATAAACGGAAACAGGCTCAAAGTTACTTTTGAACCCAATGAAACTGGAGTAGAAAGACAACTCAAACTTGAGGTTACGGGCGGAGACATCTTCCACGCCTTTTACTTTGAGCAATCTGCAAACTGACATCGAAATCAGAAAGAAAAGAAATGATTTTTTTATAACTAAAAAAGCCGCCATGCTCCTCATTCGGAGCACGACGGCTTCATCTTTTTATCTTATCGGTATGAAATCCGTTTATTACATCATGCCGCCCATGCCCGGAGCACCCATTGGCATTGCTGGAGCATTCTCTTCCTTCTTGTCGCAGATTACACACTCTGTTGTAAGGAACATACCTGCGATTGAAGCAGCATTCTCAAGAGCTACACGAGTAACCTTGGCTGGGTCAACCACGCCGGCAGCAAACATATTCTCGAATACATCCTTCTTGGCATTGTAACCGAAGTCAGCCTTACCCTCGCGAACCTTGTTTACAACAACTGCGCCCTCAACACCTGCGTTGAAGCAAATCTGGCGCAATGGCTCTTCGATAGCACGCTTGATGATTGCGATACCTGTGTTCTCGTCGGCATTATCGCCCTGAACCTTAGCCAAAGCCTCCTGAGCACGGATGTAAGCCACGCCACCGCCCGGAACGATACCTTCCTCGATAGCAGCACGAGTAGCGCAGAGAGCATCGTCGCAACGATCCTTCTTCTCCTTCTGCTCTGTCTCTGAAGCAGCACCAACCTCAAGAACGCAAACACCGCCGCTCAACTTAGCAAGACGCTCCTGAAGTTTCTCCTTGTCGTATGAAGAAGTTGAAGCTGCCATCTCTGCCTTAATCTGGTTGATACGATCCTGAATATTCTCCTTTGAACCTGCACCGTCAACGATTGTTGTGTTATCCTTTGAAACAGTAATCTTGTCGGCTGTACCAAGCATCTCGAGAGTAGCCTTGTCGAGAGTCAAGCCCTTCTCTTCTGAGATAACTACACCACCGGTAAGAACTGCGATATCCTCGAGCATTGCCTTTCTGCGGTCGCCGAAGCCCGGAGCCTTGACTGCACAAATCTTAAGCTGAGCGCGCAAGCGGTTTACTACCAATGTTGTAAGAGCCTCTGAGTCAACATCCTCTGCAATGATAAGCAATGGACGACCGCTCTGTACGGCAGGCTCAAGAATTGGAAGAAGGTCTTTCAAGTTAGAAATCTTCTTGTCGTAGATAAGAACGTATGGCTTCTCCATTACGCACTCCATCTTCTCTGTATCGGTAACGAAGTATGGAGAAAGATAGCCACGGTCGAACTGCATACCTTCTACAGTCTTCAGAACTGTCTCACGACCCTTAGCGTCCTCGATAGTGATAACGCCGTTTACAGAAACTGCGCGCATACCATCGGCAATGAGTTTACCAATTTCCTGATCGTTGTTTGCTGAGATTGAAGCAACCTGCTCAATCTTGTCGTAGTTGTCGCCAACCTGCTCTGCCATAGACTTGATGCTCTCAACAACAGCCTTAACGCCCTTGTCCATACCGCGCTTCAAATCCAATGGATTTGCGCCTGCTGCTACGTTCTTCAAGCCCTCGTTAAGGATTGCCTGAGTAAGAACTGTTGCTGTTGTTGTACCATCGCCGGCATCGTCGCCAGTCTTTGAAGCCACGCTCTTAACAAGCTGAGCACCAGCGTTCATGAAAGCATCGTCGAGCTCAATCTCCTTAGCCACGCTCACACCATCCTTTGTGATGTGTGGAGCACCGAACTTCTTGTCGATAACTACGTTGCGACCCTTAGGACCAAGTGTCACCTTAACTGCGTTAGCGAGTGCGTCTGCACCCTCTTTCAGAAGCTCGCGAGCCTCTACGTTATATTTTATTTCTTTAGCCATGATTTTTAATGTTTATGGGTTAATTGTTCTGAAATTTTCTTCTCCACATATCTTATTTATGCAAGAACAGCGAGAATGTCGCTCTGGCGCATGATGAGGTATTTAGTACCATCGAACTCAACCTCAGTACCAGCATACTTGCCGTAAAGAACGGTGTCGCCTTCCTTTACAACCATCTCTTCGTCCTTAGTGCCGTTGCCAGTTGCAACAACCTTGCCCTGAAGAGGCTTCTCTTTTGCTGTGTCTGGAATGATAATTCCGCCGATTGTCTTCTCCTCTGCTGGAGCAGGAAGAACCAGAACTCTGTCTGCTAATGGTTTAATATTCATATCGTTAAATTTTAATGTTTTTATTATTTCTGATTTGGTTCTTGCTAAAAGCGTGCCAAAACCATGCGATTGACAAAAAATCTGCCAAGTTTGTCAGTTTTGGCGTGACAGACTATGAGGTGAAGAAGATCTAACTATTAAATACCTTTGACCTTCGAGGTGTGCCCTTGACTATAATCAAAGAATAAACCACATTACTTAACTAAGAACCGGAACACTTGCCATTATTCTTTCTTTTTGTTTCCTTTGCAATGAAATTAATAAAAAATAATATTTCTTAATAATAAGAATTATGCTGATAAACATTAGCCATTGGCTGTTCGACAACTTTATATATTATTATATTAATATGTTAACAAAAAGTTGCAAAGGACTATCTAATAATAAGGATCTCCTTTATAATGAAATATACAGTAATATACGTTTCTTTTTATTTCACGTCATCATATGGGGATTTGCAGGAGTTGTTTTTTTGTATCTCAATATTACAAATACGACTATTAGTAATAGAGTCTCATTTGGCATTTATGCAGCGATTGCAATATATATGATTGCATTTGTATACACGAAGTTCTTGAAAAAAACACAATTTATCGAGAAAGAATATGAGAAATTTCAGACATTTTCAGAATCCGAAAAGAAAAGATTGGCAAAAAGAGGATTGTTTTTGTGCATTATACCTATGTGTGCTATTCCCGGAATTGTATTAGTCATTCTATACATTTTGCAGGAAACATTATGGAGGTAGTTTTTACAGCCCAATCATAAACCAACAAATAGCTTTATAATTATTACATCCTTACAGACGAAGACATAATAACCTTTGCATGTAAGGATGTTGTGGCACTATCTAACCCTAAAATCCACAGCTGTTCAGACAATTAAACCCAAAACGGTCATTAGAAAAAATAAGTAGCAAAATGTAAGTTGGTTTAATTATTCAGAGTCAATCATT
>JAEEGH010024404.1_pt1 | contig 12202 bp, 6 predicted proteins | sample 9134181 | NCBI WGS metagenome assembly JAEEGH01 (sample SAMN16246544, study PRJNA631951) | gut metagenome | biome: gut microbiome; feature: rumen; material: DP-attached | host: Bos | place: Iran: Karaj | collected 2018-10
CTGAAAAACTCAATCAGCCGTGCCTAAAATGGTTTGGCATGGATTTTGCTTAAATACAATCGAACTATAAAAAACAGGAATCGATTGAAAAGACAAAGCAAGGCAACCATGGAGATTACCATGCGAAACAGCAAAATCCAGATCATGTTATGTGTTACATTTCTGTCGCTATGGGCGGTGTGCGGAGAACCAATGCCGTTCGACTGCGCCACGCCTATCATTCTGGGGCCAATCCTTGATCAGATGCGAACGATTGAGGAGCTGTGCGGAACGGCGCATCTGAGCAAAAATTGGTATGATCCAAATAAATGGCCATCGATACCGTATGTGTTTGATATCATGGAATGTCCGTTATCGGTGGGAAAATACAAATATGATCGGATTGTGCAGGTTAAATTTGATCGTAAAATTTCCCATACCTCTCATTTGTCTCTGAAAGTTTCACAAGAGAGAAATGAAGCTTTTGATATGGTGGATGTGTTGAGCGGAAATGATCCGTTGGATGGCGATAAGGACATTCGCTACGTGGCTATGATACTTGCGCTTGAGAAGGAATACGGCCATATTTTCCGATTGTTTGTAAAAGATGGTCTGGTCATGAAAATTGAGCACATGGAGCCTTCGGATGTGGTGCATGTTTATGAGCAGACAATCAAAGACAAGGCCAATGCAATTCATTTCGATAATGAAGAATATGCGAAAATGTCGAAGAATGTGCTGTTGGAATTCTATTCAGGGGAATGTCTTTGGCTTCGTCTGCCGCCAGGCCGTCATGAGGCGAAAATCCGATTGCAACCAGCAGATGACATACTGTCGAAAAAAGAGAGAATCTTTTGTGGAATTATGGAATTTCCTGACAAGCCGTTGCTCGTTGATTTTGACTTTCAAGACAAGGAGGTGCGTCGTCTTTCAATCACAAGCCGAAGAGGAAATGGCCAGTCTGGCGGGAAAAACAAAGACTGCATTACTTATTTTCTCATGAATCAGCGGAAAAATGAAATTGGAAACGGTTATTTTGTCACAGACGCTATCTTCTATGACAAATGGTCGAACAACGACTTGCGTGCGCATTTCGATCAGAATTTGGGCTTGCGGAAATACTCCAAGGGCCCGCGTGGTGTTCTAAAGGATATCTTGCAGTGGGAGGCAAATGGTGCGAATCGCAAATGCTACACGGTTACGCAACAGCAAATAGATCTTGCAGATCCCAATAAGCGGATTATGACTGTAACCAGAATCTATTTGGGTGATAAAGTCTATACAGAATATAAAAATGGTACAGACTTTTAATCAAAAAAACCGCAGGTGGTGGCATGAATATGACGTGTGCGTCACATCGACGTCTGTCAGCGACGAGACGCCGGTGGAGCCACCTCCCGCGGCGGAAAGCTGCCGCGGGAGGCAGACCATAATCATTACTCTTCCGACAGGAAAGGATTGAGCATGACGTAATTCAGAACCAATTCCTCGCCCGGAAGGGCGGCGGCGTTGGAGAAGACTAGCGTCGTTTCGGGCTTTGTCGCCTTGAAGACGATGTGGTGGAGGTTGATGCGCGCGACGTTGTTGTTGTGGGCGTAGCGGCCTTTCTCGCGCTTGTCGATGTGAAGCCACGACTGTTTGGCGTCGATGACGGCACCGTCGCCCAAGTTGGCTTCAATACCATACTTGCGCGGGTTGTGGCGTTTGGCGACGATGTCTTTGTAGTCGCCTGTGGCGAACTGCAGGCAGTACATCTTGCCGGGAATGAGATTTTTGATGGTTTGCGTCAGCGTGCTGGTTTCATCGGCGGTCTTCTTGAAGACGGCGAAGGTGTCACCGACGCTACTGCCGCCCCAACGGTTCTGGCTGGCGGAGGCGAAACCGTTGAACTTGTCGGTGCGGATGTCGCCGTTGGCCGTCCACGGATCCAGTTTGCCGGTGAAGTCGCCATTCTGTATGTGATTGGGCGTGTAGGAGAAGCCGTACTGTTTGGAGAGCATTTCCGTGTTACCTTCGACACAGTAGTGGCGAAGGAGCATGAACGCCCAGCGGTAGAGCTCGCGATCCGCATAGTAGCTGCCCCAATAGCCTGTGGCACCGATATTTGCGAAGGCGGGATCGTTGGCCACGAGATTCAATTGCATGTCCAGATAGTACTTGAAATCGACGGATGGGTGATGGGCCAGCGAAAGGATCGGAATCTGGTTGAAGTCACCGAAGATGATGCCAGTGGAGGATTCGACGCCTGGATAGATTGCCTTCATGTTCTCGATTGTTTCGACGGCGTAGTCGCGCAGATAGGCGGCGGCCTGTTCCTCCGTCTCACGCGTGCGGCAGTAGATTTCGAACAAAAGCTTGCCGCGGCTTTGGGAGGCGTTGATGCTGGTGGAGATAAAATCGAAGGCAACGGCATTCACGGCGGGCTTCCCGACAATCCACGAATAGATGAGACGATCGCTCGGATTCTCCTTTTCGAACTGCTTGACGCCGTCGGTATAGTGCTGTAGCGTGGCGAGGCGGCTGAAGAACTGCTCATCGCAAGTTGCGCCGTCGTAGTGGGGGGCGACGAAGCCGCCGTTCTTTTTGAGGATATCGACAAGTTCCTGCTGGTTGCCGATTTGCGCTGTATTGGCGTTGGCCAGCCAATGGTAGCCGTTGCGGCGGAGCCACGGGCGGTTTTCTTCGGGAATCGAGCCGCCGTTGAGCGTTGTGATGGCAGGCAGGACGTATTTGTAGAGAAGCGACCAGTCGTATTTGCCGTTTTCTTGCACGAAGCTGTTGGCGCCTGGGCAGTAGTTGAAGATATCGACGATGGAACGGACGACAAGGCGACCGCCGTTGGCGGCGCCTTTGACGGTCGCCTTGAGCTCGCCGGCTGGCAATTCGCGGAATGCCTCGTATGCGAGAGAGTCATTTCCAATGACTTGTTTGCCATCGACAAATACTTCAACGGGAGCATCCTGTGCATCTTTAACAGCAAAATAGATCCAGCCATTGCGGACATGGCTGATGGTGAACGTCTGTTCCGCCGTGTCTTTTGCGAGTTCGGCGCTGAGGATTTCCGTGACGAGATTGTTCAAACGGCGATGGCCGGCGGCGGAGACTTTTGGAATGTTGACGATCGTGATGTCGAATTCTTCCTTCCAGATTGGAAGTGGGGCGTTCTTGGGAACGATTTCGGCGGAAATGTGGTGTTTTCCTGCTTCGGGCGGCAGTTTGACGGTGTTCTCCTTGCGTTGTAACGGCTGACGGGAAGCGGCCGTTTTGTCGAAATAAAGGATAAACCAATAGTCGTCGAATTTCCCTTCGGGCAGTTTGCCGAAATAGCGGAACGTCAGTTCAGGCTTGTCCAGCGGAATCTGATTGAGAAGCGGCATGATGGGAATCAGTTTCGGTGATTCCATGAGAGCCGTGAGCCGTGGGCGATGGGAGCCTTCAAGTGCGCCTTTGGAGACGGCTTCGAGCTTGACATCCGCGATTTCCGCCTCGCCTTGGAAATTGACGGCGAAGAAAATCATCATGTGTTTGCCGTTGTTGGACTTTTCGGCCTTGAATTCGTTGGTCATCAACGTCCAATCCTGTGTCGGCTTGAACTCTTTGATGCCTTGTTCGGAGAACCATCCGTTGTTGCAGACAGTGATGCCGTAGTGACGACTCTTGAAGTCCTTCGTGCGGACCCATGCGGAAACGCGATATGTCTCGCCTGGAACGAGTTCCAGATCATATTGGCGGAATGTGGATTCCGTATTGGATGGATCAGGAGAGGTAATCTTGATAGACGGCAGGCCGTTGGGGCCGCCGGTTGGGTGGTAGGAGAGGTAGCGGCCGGCCTGGTTAGCCCAGAACGGCGGAAAATCCTCTTGGTCGGCGTCGAATTTGCCGTTGACGAGGAGGTTTTCGCCTGGCTTCACCTGCGCGAAGGCGGCCATGCCTAAAAGGCAAAGAAAATAAAGGAGTAGTTTTTTCATAATTTTGGGAAAAGCTAAAAGCTGAAAGCTTAAAGCAAATGCAGGGCTTATGGTTTAAGGATTGTTTGAAGAAAAGAACAAAAGGAATATGCAAGGCGAAATATTTTAAGCTTAGGCCTTTTGCTTTTGGCTTTTAGCTTTCAGCTTTTAGCTCGCCTTGGTTGCAAGGCGGTTTAGCCGTAAATTGTTGGAATGGCGTGGCCTTCAGCCGCGCTGCGTTTCACGAGATCCAAGATGTGAATCGGGCGGCGTGCGTATTCAGGCGTGATGACGAGTTTCGTGCCTTTTGTGAGATGGGCGGCGATGTTTTCATAGAAACGATGGCCTTCGCTTGGGCGGACGGGACCTTGACGGAAGACATAGTCACCGTCGTGGTGGGTATAGGCTTTCCATGTATCGGGCTGGACGATGTATTGGCCAAGCGTTCCCGTAACGGTCAGCCAGCCTTCGCGCGGCTTGGAGTCGATGGAGGAACTAAGGATGGAGAGCCACTGGCCGTTGTCGAAACGGACGACGCCGAAAGCTTCATCTTCAATACCGTCTTTCACGCCGTACGGGCCTTTTTTCGCCCAGAAACCACGGTGATTGAAACCGGAGACTTCCGTCATCTTGCCGTCGAGCAACTGGAGGGAATATTCGAGCAGATGCGCGCCCCAGTCGTACATGATACCGCCGGAGATGCTGAAAGAAGAGCGCCACCAGTTGCGCTGCGGGCCGTAGCCGCTCATGTGAGCTTCGACTTTAATGACGTCGCCGATGATTTTTTCCTTGCGGATGAGATCTACGGCGCTGAGGATCCAGCCGTCCCAATGGCGGTTGTGGTAGGTGGAGAGCATGACGCCGTTGCGATCGCGAGCGGCGATCATGTTGTCGCATTCTTCCGTGGTGATCGCGAACGGTTTTTCCGTGACGACGTTGAGGCCGCCGTCCATGCACTGGATGGCGAGTTTCGCATGGGTGTTGTGCGGCGTGGCGATGCAGACGAGATCGACGTCGCTGTGCTTCAGCATGGAAGCAACGGAATCGTATGTTTCGACTTCGGGGAAGTCTTTTTTCGCAGCGACGAGGCGCGATTTGTCGATGTCGGTGACGCATGTGAGCATCATGCCTGCACGTTTCATTTCGTTCAGATGCTGTCTGGCGATCATGAACGACGCGCCGTAACCGACGGCACCGACCTTGATGTCCGAAATCTTCTTGAATTTTTTCATGTTTTGCTCCGTTTGTGTGTTGTTGTAATGAAACTATAAATAATTGAAATGAAATCAGATCGGTTGGACGTTAAGATAATCCATGAAGCCTGTGAGAATCTCCGAAGCGGACGGCGCATTGGCGGAGGGCTTGTTGAAAAGATCGTTGAAAGTGAATTCAGGGGTGTCGCCCTGCGGCGTTTTCCAACGCATGAAATTGGCGGGATTCTTGTGAAATTCGTCTTTGCAGACGTCGCTCCACAAGAAGAAAATCACTTTGCTGATGAAATCTGTTTCAGACATGTCACAATTGATGAAAAAAGTGCCCATCTGCTTATCTTCCGAGTAGGTAAGATCACGGATCATGGCATTGGCGCGTTTCAGAAAATCAAGCCAGCGGTACTGTTTGTCGCCAATGGAAATGGTGATGTTGGCCGCTTTTGGATCGTCGTAATTGATTGGAATGTATGCCCATTCCCAACGGCGTTTGAAAGCAGTATCGAGCGGGAAGAGCGACTTGTCCGATGTGTTCATGGTGGCGAGAATGGAAAGGTTCGGCGGGAGACAGAGGCGACCGCCTTGCAGCATCTCGTACTTTTCACATACTTTTTGGTAGTCTTCGTTGTCCGCCAGCCACTTGCCCATTTCCGTGTTGGCGGTGATCATGTATTCGGAGAAGCCGTAAGGCATTTGGCAGCCTGACTTGCCGTTACTTCGGTCGAGCAACTGGAAGATGTCGCCGAAAATGGTGGCGGGATTGCCGCGGTTGATTTCCTCAATGATGAGCCATACTTGTTTGTCATCGTTGGGGACGGTCGTGTCGCAGAGGATTTTCCATGCGGTGACATAGGCGAGTGTGAAAATCTGCGGCACGTAGCGGAAGGTGAGTTTCCGTGTTTCGCGGTCAAATTCGTCTCTTTCAACGACTTCGACCTGCTTATATGCGCCGACGAACGTGGCGTAGTCGTAGTCTGGATGGAAGGTCGTGCGGAAAACGCGCGGACAATCCTTTGTGGCGGTTTCCTGCATGGCGTTTTTATTTGGATCGTCGCCTCTGTCTGGCAGGATGCTGTTGATGAGATAGGATTTCCCCGTACCCGGAGCTCCAAAAAAGATTTTCTGTAACGGTTTGACCTTTGGCGCATCCTGCTTGCCTTCAGCGGCTTGCAATTCTTCTTGCGGCTTATGGACGAAATGGCTCCGTTGGAGATATTCAACATCTTGAAACTGCGGTGCGATGGCCCAAAAGGATTGCAACGGATTGACGAGAATCCCGCATTCCTTGAACTCGCGGCGCGCCTCGCGAAGACGGTATTCAAGCTCCGTACCGCCGCCTTTGTGGAGGATGACGGTGACTTTTTCATCAAAGTCCGGAAGCTGTTTGAGGACGTCAATGACAGCTTGGTCGATGGCTTTCACATAGGCGGCTTTACCAGGAAACTGCCGCATGACATGGAAAAGCGCGGCGTAGAGCGTATCCTGCGTCGGCATGCCTTTAATTTCAACGGTCAACATGGTGGTGGATGGTTGGTTTTGATGGGATTGCGGAAATACAGATTCATTAATGTGGCATAAAATGAACGGACTGTCAAACAAGCAGATGGATTTTCGATGACGGGAATGTATTTTATTATTGGAAATAGGTTTGGCGGCTTTGTCAGACGCCAAGTATTTTGGGAAAAGGGTTGTTTGATAAAACTTCAATAGAAAAGGATTTTGATCATGCGGATGTCTCTTGGGGTGCTTGTGATGATAGGGCTGGTTGGTATTGGGAGTCATGCGGCGGATGTGCCGATTTGGAATCAGGAGGCGAAGCATTTCGCCATACGGGTCGGCGGCGAAGATTCTACGCTGGGCTTGCAGTTGATCATCAACGGGCCGTTCACGGGATTTGCCTTCGACATGCCGACGTACAATCAGAAAGGCAGTTCCGGCAAGTTGTCGGTTTACCGTTGGGCGGGCGAATACGCCAAGACGATTCAAGACAAACCGTTGCATGAGAAAGTGTTCGTGGATTGTGTCGATAACGCACGCAACTGGGTGGAGTTTCCTGCGTTGCCTGCCGGTGAGTATCTGTTTCTGATCTCAGAGGTGAAAGGCGCGTTGGGTTGCTGGGCGGTCGCAAAGGAGGAAACTGCAGGTTCGAACTTGTATGAATGCGGGGTTCCGTTTCCAAGGACGCCGAAACTGACGATCCGTTTTGATGGCGACACACCCGATGTGCCGTTCGGTGTCTGCGCGAAACCGTCCATGGAAATTGCTGCGGCTCCGAAGGAGTACGAACTGCCGGCGGACAGTCGTGTCTTGACACATGCCGTCATGCCGGACACGTGGGCGTTTGTCGATGGCCTTGGGCGAAAAAGCCTTGGATACGAAGATGTTGGCGGTCCACGTGACGGCAAGACGCTGGCCTTGTTCTACTGGACATGGCATGTTGGCCAGGGCCGTCATTGCGTACCGCAGAACAACCAGAAGGCCATTGAAGAGCATCCTGAAGCCATTCATGATTTCAAGCATCCCGTGTGGAAGACGGGAGCCGTCAAAAACTTCTGGAATGAACCGATTTACGGCTATTATCTGACAAACGATCCATGGGTCATGCGGCGGCAGGGCGAGTTGCTCGCCAATGCAGGCGTTGATGCGATTTTCACGGACAACACCAACAGCACGGCGACGTGGCGGGACAGTTACATCCCGTTGTACAAGACATGGATGAAGGCGTTGGATGACGGCGTGAAAGTCCCGAAAGTATCGTTCATGCTGCCATTTGCACCAGGGCCGGATACGCGTGAACAGATCAAATCACTTTATACGGACATTTACCGCTTTGTCAAATACCAGCCATTGTGGTTCTATTGGGACGGCAAGCCGATGATGATGGCACATCCTGAGAGCCTGCTTAAGGATGATGAAACGGAAAATGCTCTTGCAAAGTATTTTACGTATCGTCCTGATATTCCGTGGTATGTGGATAACAATCCGGGCCTTGGCAACTGGGGGTGGCTGTCCATCTATCCGCAGGCCGTGTATTACGCGAATGCGGCGGATAAGGCGGCTGGTAAGGCAGAGCAGACAACCGTCGGTGTGGCCCACAACCACGACTACAAACTGCACGGGCTGGCTGCCATGAACGGTCGCGACATCATGGGACGTTCCTACACGTCGAAGGGATACCATCGAGAGGCGGATGCCAAGAAATACGGTTACAATTTCGCGGAACAGTTTGAACACGCCTTGAAAGTCGATCCGAAAGTCGTGTTCGTGACAGGATGGAATGAATGGATCGCAGGCCGCTACAAAGAGTGGCCCGAAGGCCATAAGACCAGCGTCCCAAATGCCTTCCCTGACGAATTTTCCGACGAATTCAGCCGTGATCTGGAGCCGTCGAAAGGCGATCTGAAAGACCATTATTATTATCAGTTTGTCAACTATGCACGACGTTATAAAGGCGTCCGCCCTGTGCCGACACCAAGCGCGCCGAAATCCATCGATATCAATGGAAGTTTCGCGCAATGGGACGATGTATTGCCGTATTTTGCCGCCTATCAAGGCAATACAGAGGATCGTGATGCGGACGGCTACAAGACGTGCCACTATACGGAGCATTCAGGCCGCAACGACATCGTCGGCGCGAAGGTTGCTCGCGATGATTCGTTCGTCTATTTCATGGTGGAATGTGCAGACAACATCACGCCCTATACCGATGCCTTGTGGATGACGCTTTACATTGACTGTACGGAGGACGGAACTGGCTGGAACGGTTATGATTACGTCGTCAACAAGACCGCTCCGTCGGCAAACCTTGCCGTCTTGGAACGTTTCACGGGCGATGGCTATGGCAGCGAAAAAGTCGCGGATGTTGCCTATCGCGTGGAAGGGAAGCGTTTGATGATGGCCATTCCGAAATTGTTACTGAAAGCGGATGGCGGAACACTGAAATTCACGTGGACGGACAACGTCCATGACGAAGCCGACACAGGCGTGCAAGGCGCGGATGGCCGTTGGAAATACAGCCGTTTCTCCGGCGACATCATGGACTTCTACATCAGCGGCGATGTCGCCCCCGGTGGACGTTTCAGATATCAATATAAATGGTGATGATTAACGTGTTCGTTCTGTGCTGCATGCCGTTTTGGGCATTGTTAAACAATGGATAAGGAAGGATTTATGCGAATATCGATAGGATTGCTGTTGACGATGGGGATGGTCGGAATGGGAAGCCATGCGGCGGACGTCATGATCTGGAAACCTACACCGACACATTTCTCCGTGATGGTGGGCGAAGGAGCCGCAGGCATTTCCTATCAGATGATCATCAATGCCCCGTTCACGGGATTCGCTTTCGACATGCCGACATATCATGAGAAAGACAGTTCTGCCAAGTTGTCGGTCTTCCGTTGGGCAGGTGACTTCGAGAAAACGGTCGCTGGCAAAGCATTGCATGAGAAGGTATTCGTGAATCTGGTCGATAATGCGCGCAACTGGGTTGAGTTTCCCGCATTGCCGGCGGGCGAGTATCTCTTCGTGATTTCGGAGCCGAAGGGACGACTGGGCTGCTGGACAGTCTCGGGATCCGGAATGGCCGGCGGGAACATGTTCAAGGAGGGCTTGCCTTGTATGGATACGCCGCAGCTGACCATCCGCTTTGCGGGCGAGGCGCCTGAAAAGCCGTTTGGCGTCTGCTCAGAACCTATTGGGGAAATCGGCATCGCGCCGCCGCAATACATCCTGCCTGCAGACAGCCGCGTGAAGACGCATGACGTCATGCCGGACACGTGGGCGTTTGTTGATGGACTTGGGCGGAAAAGCCTTGGATACGAAGAGGTTGGCGGGCCGCGCGAAGGCAAGACGCTGGCCATGTTCTACTGGACGTGGCATATCAGCATACGCAGGCAGGTTGAGCCGCAGAACAACCAGAAGGTCATTGAGCAGTTTCCAGAGGCGAAGAATGACTACGACCATCCGGCATGGAAGGTAAAATCCGTCCAAAACTTCTGGAACGAACCGATTTATGGATATTATCTGACGAACGAACCATGGGTCTTGCGGCGCCATGCAGAACTTCTCGCCAATGCAGGCGTTGATGTGATTTTCACGGACAACACGAACGGGATAGTGGTATGGAAAAACAGTTATGATCCGCTGTACAGGACATGGCTGAAGGCGATGGAGGACGGCGTGAAGGTTCCGAAAGTATCGTTCATGTTGCCGTTTTGGTCTGTACCTAATACGAAGACGCAACTAAGAATGTTGTATTACGATATTTACCGTCTTGCCAAAGGCCAGCCGCTGTGGTTCTACTGGGATGGCAAGCCGATGCTGATGGCCCATCCGGAGGGGCTGGATCCGAATAACGCAATAGACAAAGGGCTGGCAGAGTATTTCGCCTATCGTCCGAACGTTCCTGAATATGTGGATGGCAATCCAAAGTTTGGGCATTGGGGATGGCTGTCCATCTATCCGCAGGCCGTGTATTACGCGAACGCGGCGGACAAGGAGGCGAACAGGCCGGAGCAGATTACGGTGGGAGTCGCCCACAATCACGACTATAAGTTGCACGATCTGGCCGCCATGAATGGCAACGACATTATGGGGCGCTCCTACACGTCGAAGGGTTACCATCATGAAAAAGACGCAAAGAAATATGGATACAATTTCGCGGAGCAATTCGAATATGCGTTGAAAATTGACCCGAAAGTCGTGTTTGTGACCGGTTGGAACGAATGGGTTGCAGGGCGTTGGAAGGAATGGCCTCCAAACCGTAAGACCTGTGTCACAAATGCTTTCCCCGACGAATTTTCCGACGAGTTCAGCCGTGATCTGGAGCCGTCGAAAGGCGACTTGAAGGACCATTACTACTACCAGTTTGTTAACTACGCCCGTCGCTATAAGGGTGTCCGTCCCGTGCCGACGCCGAGTGCACCGAAGTCCATTGACATCAATGGTAGTTTTTCGCAATGGGACGATGTTCTTCCGTATTTTGCTGCCTATCAAGGCAATATAGGTGATCGTGATGCGGACGGCTACAAGACCTGCCATTACACGGATCATTCAGGGCGCAACGATATCGTTGGCGCGAAAGTCGCTCGCGATGACGCGTTCGTTTATTTCATGGTGGAATGTGCGGACACCATTACACCTTACACGGATGCTCTGTGGATGACACTGTACATCGACTGCACGGAAGAAGGAAAAGGTTGGAACGGCTATGATTACGTCGTCAACAAGACCGCTCCGTCTGCGAACCACGCCGTCTTGGAACGCTTTACTGGCAATGGCTATGGAAGCGAAAAAGTCGCCGAAATCGCCTATCGCGTGGAAGGGAAGTGTTTGATGATGGCCATTCCGAAATCGTCACTGAAAGCGGATAGCGGCACGCTGAAGTTCACTTGGACGGACAACGTCCATGACGAAACGGATACGGGCGTGCAGGGTGTGGACGGCCGCTGGAAATACAGCCGTTTCTCTGGCGATATCATGGACTTCTACATCAGCGGCGACGTGGCTCCCGGCGGACGGTTCAGATATCAGTATAAATGGTAACAAAAGATGTCTGTTTCGATATCAAAGACTTTAAGTTTCAAGATCAAGGGTACCACTTATTTGTGTACTGTCTTGATTGTGCTGTTGCACGCTTACGAAGAAAGTCTTTTATCGGAATCCAACCATTGTTCTTTTTATGTTGCACAATTCCTGTCCATTGGCATTTGCGGTGCGGCAGTGCCGTTTTTCTTCATGGTCTCGGGATTTTTGCTGGCTTGTCAATATGATGGCGGCGTACCATATTCCCAATTGGTGAAAAAGCGTCTCATTTCCCTAGGCAAACCGTACGTTTATTGGTGCATTTTATACGCTTTGGCCTATCTTTTGTTTGCTATTTTGGGAAATTATTTGGCAGGACGTACGTTAACAGAAAATACCTGTTTGGCAATGCCGCATCCATGGATGGAGATATTACGCATATTCGGTTTTGATTTGACTGGTTTTCCAGCAGATGGTCCGTTATGGTATGTCCGCAATTTGTTTTTGCTTGTCCTTTTATCTCCGGTATTAATAGCGGCAATG
>JAEEGH010024412.1_pt1 | contig 12199 bp, 9 predicted proteins | sample 9134181 | NCBI WGS metagenome assembly JAEEGH01 (sample SAMN16246544, study PRJNA631951) | gut metagenome | biome: gut microbiome; feature: rumen; material: DP-attached | host: Bos | place: Iran: Karaj | collected 2018-10
TCGCTCAACTCTTTTGGAGTTAAGGAGTTATGGAGTTAAGGAGTTATGACATCAGTCTAGTATCTCCTCATCCTCCATGGAATTATCAGTGTAATGGGTATTGTCTTCGCTCGAGCTTGCTCGCTTTCTTGCGCTCCGTAGGTGCTCAGGCGCTACGCGGACGTCTTGCAAAGAACTCCATAACTCCTTTAACTCCTTAACTCCTACAACTTGAGAAAGTTGAATAATTTATTAACTACTTAACTTCTTAACAACTTCAGAAAGTTGAATTAATTATTTATGATTTGACAATTGACTATAACTCCTTATTCCATTGCATATAGCACAATTTTTGTGTGCAAATATAACAAAAAAAGCACAAAATAAAGACACGCACACACAATATTTAGTCTTTTTTATGCTTAGCAGTAAAAACAAAGGGTAGCCGAAGCTATAGCACAACTAACTACCCTATATAGCATAGCTAACTGCGCTATATAGCACAGCTAACTGGCCTACTTAGCAGTGGCAAACAAAGAAGGGTGGCAGGGGACTGGTACCTGCCATCTTTCATCGCCACTAGTTTTTTGAACATCGAAAAACACGAAAAGAACGAATATTAAATAATCAGTGAAATCCGAGGACTCGAACTTGTTCGCTTGGCTCGTCCAAGAATCCGTTGTTTTTTAATTCGTTTAATTCTTCGCAAGACCTCCGCGAAGCGCCTGAGCACCAACGGAGCGCAAGAAAGCGAGCAAGCTCGAGCGCGTGAAATTCGTGGTTTCATTGATGTGCGTTTACTTCACTACCACCTTACGTCCGTCCTTGACATAGATTCCGGGTGCACTGGGTTTTCCTGCCAGCTTCCGCCCGTCCAGCGTATAATACGCCGCGCTTCTCCCCTCTCCAGTGGGGAAGGCTACGGGGGGGCGAGCTTCGCTCGGGATGGAGGGGTCGGGGGTGAGGCTAATCCCAGTGGCATTCTCCCCTCCTAAGTTCAGTACGATGTTGCGTGCCATCTCTCCGTCGTTCAGTTCGAAGTACGCGCGCTGTGCGCCGATGCTGGAACCGGCTGTCGGCCAGTAGAGCGAGTTCTCGCCACCCACGAACAGGATGCTCTTGTTCTCATCTTCATACGTGATGCTCGCGTACGAACCCTTGAAGCTCACCGTGCCGTCAGTGCTTGTCTGTGTCTTTCGGGCGATGGCAGCATCGCTGTTGTCAATCGTCACGCCGCTGAATACGGGGTTCTCCACGTTCGCGCCCGTCCACTTCACGATGAACGGTGTACCGGCAAGAATCGTTCCTGATGTAGCGTCGAAGTTCAGCGTCAGCACGCCCGTCTCGCTGTTGAAGCCAGATGTCGAGGTGTTGAGCGTCATGGCCGTGGCGCCTTCGAGGGGCGTACCTGTGAAGCTGATTCCATCCTCCGTGTTGCCGTCGGTCACGTCAAACGGCAGGCACAGCGTGTTCCAGTCGCCGTCCTTGTAGAGCGTGCGGCCCTTCAGGGTGACGTCGAGGGCGCCGAGGGCATTGTCGTTTGCTGCCGCGATGAAGCTGCTGTTGTCGTCATTGTCCTTCAGGCTGATGCTTTCGATGGGCAGGATGTCATCCTCGTAGAAGCCCATCCCCGGGTCGTCGTCCGTTTTCCATGCCTGCGCCTTGTAGGTCTCCAGGCAGTTTTTGAACACGTATATCTTGCGACCTTCGGCATTGTTGTAGAACGCTCCGTAGCCGTAGCCGTATTCGCTCAGCTGGGGGGCACAGATGGTGACGGAGTTCAGGCTGCTGCAGTCCTCGAAGGCATTGATGCCGATGCTCGTCACGCTGGCAGGAATCTCGATGTTAGTCAGGCTGGTGCAGTTATGTAAGGCATAATCGCCGATGGTCGTCACGCTGGCAGGGATTTCGATGGTGGTCAGATCGGTGCAGTCATAGAAGGCCCATTCGCCGATGGTCGTCACGTCGTCGGGAATGACAGAATTCTTGCATCCCAGGATCAGCGTATGGCTTTCCGTTCCAATCAGGCAATTGCCCCCACTGTGGTACTTCGCATTACCTGACGCCACCGAGATAGATTCCAAACCGGTGCAGGCCCAAAAGGCATAGCGGTCGATGCTTGTCACGCTGGCAGGGATCTCGATGCTTTTCAGACTGGTGCAGCCATTGAAGGCCTGAGTGCCGATGGTCGTCACGCTGGCAGGGATCTCGATGCTGGTCAGACCTGTGCAGCCCTTGAAGGCATAATTGCCGATGCTCGTCACGCCATTAGGATTGCCAGGAATGACGGTATTCTTGCATCCCAGAATCAGCGTGTTCTTTTTTGTCTCGATAAGGGCATTACAGTTGTTGCGACTGTCGTAGGTCGGATTTCCTTCTGCCACCGAGATAGATTCCAGACCGGAACAACCATAGAAAGCATTAATGCCGATGCTCGTCACGCTGGCGGGAATCTCGATGCTTTTCAGACTGGTGCAGTTTTCGAAGGCAAAATTGCCGATGCTCGTCACGCTGGCGGGGATTTCAATCGATGTCAGACCTTCGCAACCACCGAAGGCACTTTCGCCGATGGTCGTCACGCCATAAGGAATGAAGGAATTCTTGCATCCTGTAATCAGCGTATTAGTTTCAATCTCGATAATGGCATTACATTTGTTGCGACTGTCGTAGGTCGGATTTTCTTCTGCCACCGAGATAGATTCCAAACCGGAACAACCATAGAAAGGATTAATGCCGATGCTCGTCACGCTGGCAGGGATTTCGATGCTGGTCAGACTGGTGCAGCCATCGAAGGCAAATTTGCCGATGCTCGTCACGCCGGAGGGGATTTCGATGCTGGTCAGACTGTTGCAGCCATAGAAGGCATACATGCCGATGGTCGTCACGCTGGCGGGGATGGTGACGCTGGTCAGACTGCTGCAGCCCACGAAGGCTTGTTCGCTAATGCTCGTCACACCATCTTCTATGATGAGTGTGGTGATGGAACTCTTATAACTATTCCATGGCATCGAACCCCCAACGGCATCCTGTATCGCACCCGTGCCGCTGATGGTAAGGGTGTAGTTGGGAGATGTGCCGGTCAATGTCCATGTAACGTCTGTGCCGCAGTAGCCGCTAGCAACAACGGTTACCTCGCAATTTGCACGTGCTTGACCATCATGAGAGATGGCTGTGATGGTAGCTACGCCTGGAGCTATAGCTGTGACATTACCGGTGTTGTCTACTGTTGCGATGTTCTCGTCAGAAGAACGCCACGTAACATACTTGTATGTGGTATTAGTAGGATTAATAGTAGCAAAAAGTTGGAATATGTTGCCAACTTTAATACTCATATTTTGCTTGTTGAGTGTGACAGATCCTGCAGGAGTGAATTCGTTCCGAACTGTTACTGTTACTGTACATGATGCATATTTTCCGCTTCCATCCATTGCCGTACATGTGATGGTAGCGGTAGCATTATCATATTTTGCACGTGTTATGAATTCACCTGTGGCAGCATTTGTGATATGAATGATGTCGTCGTTGCTACTTGTAAATACAACATCCTTGACACGCGCGTCGGCAGGGTTGATGGTTGCATTCAGTTTACCCGAAGTGTTTGTTTTCATAATCATACTCTCATTGTCAAGAGTAATAGATTGTACATGGCTGATGGCGATGTCTGCATTGAAGTGACCTGTGTATGCTGACCAGTTTGTTGCATTCTCGAATGTGCTCTGCATCTGAGTAAAGACGTGGATGGTTACACCATCAGCTTTGAATGGAGTCTCGCCAATCGCAATTTTACTGGGAATGTTGTTGATGTAGAAATTCGTGACATTTGTTTCGTTAAACGCATTTTCGCCAATAGAAGTAACTGACTCTGGAATGGTAACACTCTCTATGGTTGTTCCACAGTTATAGAATGCATATCCACCAATTGTAGTCAAACCTTCAGCGAGAGTGATGGATGCCAGACCAGTGCAACTCTCGAAGGCATGATCGCCGATGCTCGTCACGCTGGCGGGGATTTCAATCGATGTCAGACCAGAGCACTCATTGAAGGCATTTTTGCCGATGGTCGTCACACCGGCACCGATAACGACAGTTTTGATTTCTCCCGCATAACTATACCACGGTTGGTAGGAATAGTCATAATCCGCCATAGCCCCTGTGCCGCTGATGGTGAGGGTGTAATTGGTGGATTCGCCGGTCAACACCCATCTTACGTTATCTCCACATTTGCCATTGGGGTTGGGTATTCCCGTGATTTTGTCTGCATAGTCAATCCAGTTATCAGCATCCTGGTAGTCGTCCACCAAGTCGCTAAACACATAGATGGTAAAATCGGGGCAACTTTCAAAAGCATTTTCTCCTAAAATGCAAGACGGGGCATAAACAGTGACGGTAGCCAGCTCAGAGCAACCTTCGAAGGCAATTTCGCCGATGGTCGTCACGCTGGCGGGGATGGTAATCGATGTCAGACCTTCGCAACTAGCGAAGGCACCTTCGCCGATGGTCGTCACGCCATCAGGAATGGTCGAGCCATTACATCCTATTATCAATTTGTTGGTCAATTTTTCTATAATCGCATTACAACCGTTGCGAGAGTCATAGACCGCATTGCCATCTTCCACCGTCATTGTTTCTAATTTACTGCACCAACCGAAGGCATCATCGCCGATGGTCGTCACGCTGGCGGGGATGGTAATCGATGTCAGACCAGAGCAACCTTGGAAGGCAAAGCCCCCGATGGTCTCTAACTGTGAACCGTCAGCAAAAGGGACAGATGTCAGAGCAGAGCAACCATAGAAGGCATACTCACCGATGCTCATCACGCTGGAGGGGATTTCAATCGATGTCAGACCATAGCACTCACTGAAGGCATAATCGCCGATACTCGTCAACTGTGAACCAACAGCAAAAGAGACGGTAGCCAGATTAGAGCAAACACCGAAGGCACGTTCGCCGATGCTCGTCACGCTGGCGGGGATGGTAATCGATGTCAGACCAGAGCAACCATTGAAGGCATTTCTGCCGATGGTCGTCACACCGGCACCGATAACGACAGTTTTGATAGAAGAACGATAATCTTTCCACGGTTGGTCGGAAGAAGATGCATAATCCGCCATAGTCCCTGTGCCGCTGATGGTGAGGGTTTGAGTAGACTCCACGTAGGAGTAAGAAACATCTTCTCCGCACGACCCACTGTAGTCCGCAAACGCGCCCGTCACTGCCGTCAGCAGGAGGGCAAAAGTTAAGAGTAACTTTTTCGTCATATTATCGAAGTTTTTAATGATAAGGCAAATTTTGGGTGCAAAAGTACACAAAAGTGAGCAAAATGCCAAATAAATAAGGAGACAAAAGACAATGGTGATTACATGGAGTCCGCCATCAGATCCTTACGACCAATGAGGCTGAAAATGGTGATGTTGTTGTCGTCATTGACTATTCGGAGAGAACGAAGAATCTCATTTAGGGTAGAACCGCTGGTTGTCACATCATCAACTACCAACACGTTCTGTTTCCGGATTGTTGCATAAAGATCTTTGTCAGCTTCTGAAGCAAACTTCAGGAACTGAATCATATAGGGACGGAAACGACTCTTCTTGACATCCTTTGCTATAGTGAAATAGTCTTTTTGGTGAATGAGATCAAGCATCTTGTTGATAGACTGTCTGACTTCTTCTTTCTGTGCTTCAGTATAGCGGGGACGTCCATTCTCTAACTCATCATTCAAATACTGCTGTTCAAAACCATCCATGTCGAACGATATGTTTGACGGAAGTGCTTTCACCAACTCCATCTTTCTCAGCGTGGGCTGTGCAAACCTGTAGATATAGCGCAGCATGTATTGATTTACCTTACTTGACGATTCTGGCATGACAACCAAATCATAATTGAACAGATTGATATGCTTGTCGAGATTGTCAATGGCTTTCTTGATGAAATTCGTCAAATCGGGGGTATCTTGCAACGCCTCTGTGAATTTCACATATTTAATAAAAGCGGTACGTACTGAACTTTCTACCTGATCAGAGAATTCATAGCCGTAATAGAAGCAATTACCAAATGCCTCTACCTGATAGCCATCACCAGTCAGGCTGACAATGTCCTCAGCACCATCGTGCTCGAAGTCGAACACAAACTTTTTCTCTGAATCGTTGAATGTTACACCCATAACGTTTTACTCGTTTGCAAAGATATGGAGAAAAAGTGAAAGTTCCAAATTTTGGAAAGAAAAATCGAAAAGGACATTAAGCGAAACTCATTATGCTGCGTCAACTCGTCCGAGCCAACTCCATGATACTGCATGCCTTCATTAGGGAGGCTTGATTTATGTAAAGGTTTAAATACTTTTTTTCAAGTATTCTGCATAAAGATTGCGTAATTATCCATGATAGTTGTACCTTTGTAGGTCGAAAAAGGTATAAAATGATGAAAAAAGCACTTCTTTTTGTAATGACGGTTATATCCTTGTTTGGATGTAGCGATGGCAATGATGACAATAATAATACGGTATCCCCCAATGGCAAACACCTCGTGTCGATATATATGACAGGCCCTGGCAACAGTAAGAAAGAGGTCATCACCTATGACTTCCTGGGGAGAGTATCCATGCTGACTCAGCATATATATGGAAATGACGGTGGCATAAGTAGCCTTGCCTATAAATACACATATACCGACACCCTGATTACGGTTCAGAGCGTAAGTGCCAGTGATGGTCTTGCCAATGGCCCCCAATATGATTACACCTATAAGAATGGGCGGGTTGTTGAACAAACAGTCTATATGGGCAGGTTTCCCAATATTGAGCCATACAATTATGACGCGGAAGGACATCTGACAGCGATTGGCCAGGACTTGTACAATACATACGAATGGAGCAATGGAAATCTGGTAAAAATGCCTTTGGGCGGTGCAATTGTGGAGTACACTTACTCGAGTATTCCCAACACTATTCCTAACATTGTGACCTATGGTGACCCTATGCTCGAATGGAAAGACTATTACGGAAAAAGGACTCCGTTCCTGCCTTCAAGAGCAAAGCTATATGCCTATGTTTCGAAAGGCTTATTTGATGATCCGGAACTGGTTTGCTATGAGTCTCTGGACTATAATTATACCATGTTAGGCGGTGTTGTAACAAAGGTAGAACGGACCACTCATGTATTGAACGACATGGGAGGTGTGATAAAAGACGATGGCGCTGTTTGCACTTGGACTTACGAGTATGAATAGAACGAATCGCGATGGCACGATGTCACCTTGATCTCGCTTAGTCAGGAATTGATTTATGTCATGTTTGCGCACACAATTTCGAGTTTTCTTACAATTTTTGGATGGGATAATGCAAAGAAGGCTTACCTTTGCAGCGAAAATTTAAACATTTTAGGATAATAACTTTATTAAAAAAGAAAGAAAATGAAAAAGATTGTTTTGACAATGGTTGCTGCTTTTGCAGCTATGAGCATGAACGCTCAGGTTTATATTGGTGGTAGCGTCGCTTTCGAGGCTTGGAGCAGTCAGAAGAAGGCTGGCGACAAGAGCGAGACCGTGTTCAAGATCATGCCTGAGATTGGTTATAACCTGAACGAGGAGTGGGCTATCGGTACCGTCATCGGCTACCAGAGCGACAAGTTCAATGGCGTGAAAATCGGTGATACCTACGTTCCCAGTGAGAGCGCATTCACCGTGGCTCCCTATGCCCGTTACACTTTCTCGAAGCTAGGCAAGGTGAACCTGTTCGTTGACGGTGGCGTTGGCTTCACCTCTGCTTCAAAGGCTGACTGGACTGAACTTCAGATAGGCTTCATGCCAGGTCTGGCCGTCAACCTGACCGACAACCTGAGCTTCGTATCACACATCGGCTTCATTGGCTATGACCTACTGAACCCCGATGGCGATGACAACAACACCAGCAAGTTCGGCCTGAGCCTTGATGGCACAGACATCAGCTTTGGTCTGTACTACAACTTCTAATTTGTAGGAGGAAAAATACATAGGAGGGGTGTCAAAATGTTGGCACCCCTCCTTTTTTAAGTAATCCGCCCCCCTTGATATGTGTCCTTACAAGAAGTCCTTGGCAGGGATATGGCGAATCACATTGTCATCGCCGCATACGATGACATCCTCGTTATTCTTGGCCTTCTCCTCCAGCATACGTTTTCCAGCAAGTTCTATTCCTGCTTTTAATTTTTCAGAAAATTCTTTATTTGACATAATTTCTTATTTTATCATACACAGAATATACTTTAATTACTATTTCTTCCTTTCCTCCATATGCAACCTGGACTGCAGGATATGAACTATTATCATATAATTCCCAATAATCCACCTCACTCATAAACAAGTGGAAAAGATTGCGAATACCTGCAACATATCTGCGACTAATAACAGATTCAGGAATATTATGGCCTCCTTTCGCCACCCTTTCCGCAACACGTTGCATGGCTAGTTCTGGCGAATTCAACCAAAAGAAGAGTACCCAAACACTATACCCTTTAGCTTGTGCCCTACGAACAAGATTAATATATGACTTTGTTGCAAGCGTCGTTTCAATAGCGAAAGACTCTTCACGTTCCAACAACTCCTCAATACGCTTCAACATAAGTCTTCCCGCCTCAATGGCCACACTTTCCGGATTAAAAGGCGAAAGACCTCGTGCAATCTCATCAGCATTGACAAACTCCCTGCAATCAAGGATTTCAGGCAGAACGGTGTAAGATGCCGTCGTCTTACCAGCGCCATTACACCCACTGATGATATAGAGGTTCTTACTCATACCGAGGGCAAAGATAAGGAGAAAAAGTGAAAGTTCCAAATATTTGGAAAGAAAAATCGAAAAGGACATTAAGCGAAACTCATTATGCTGCGTCAACTCGTCCGAGCCAACTCCATGATACTGCATGCCTTCATTAGGGAGAAATGATCAGATTCTCCGACCCCCTAATTCCGCGACCCCTTGATATTGGTTTTGTTACTTAATCTTTTAGTGTGGCTGATTATCCAGTCAAATTAATAGATGATGATTTAATAATCTAATACTAAACGAGCTCCAGTCTTTATAATATGGGATCTAGGCACAAAATTAAGTTCACACTGTTCCGCAGGAGAATCGTATGCGCCACCTCTTGCTATATTAGCCTTAGTAAAATCTTCCACATACATTCTCCACGAAGAATCTCTCATTGCCATTTTATTCAACATCTTTGTGTCATAATCATATTCTTCAATTAATGTTGATGTTAATTCCCACATTCCGCCTGACATATCAAAAAAACCTAATTCATTTGGTTTCTTTTGTCTACTAATTACTTGATATAGCGAATCGGTATTCCCATTATATTGGGCCACTTCGTCAATATCATTGCTACCTGAATATTTGTAATTTCTACTAAATCGACCACCTCGTGCAGCATATTCCCATTCGTCATTAGTTGGCAAACGAAATCTATAACCAGTCTTCTTATTCAATTTCTCAATAAACAGCAGCCAGTTTTCTTTAGTACCATTATTTGCAGGAAAGGAGAAATACTTTTCTGCTGCATTATCGTCTACATAATCATCTCTTAATACTTTTGCAATAAGTAGATTAGGCACCTCAATTTCACTCATTATAAAACTTTCGACATATATATTCCTGACTACATTAGAATCAATAACCTGAAGGTTTCCTCCCTTAACAGGAATAAACCTCATAATTATGTCATTACCAATATACAGGCATCGTTTTTTTACATAGATATCCCCAATATTACTCATTTCTTTATTGTACTTATACTTATCTATAAATACACTTATAGTCATTATTATAAGAACAAAAGAAAGTAAAACAAGAATTAATTTGTATCCCTGCTTATAGGGGCTAGCTTTCAGTACTTCGAATTGTTTTTTTAAATATCTATTCATTATTCCCATAACTAAAAATTACAGACTTATAATATTTCTTTCTATCTTCAACTCTTTTTTTATTTAATGGTTCGGATGAACGGAATATCTTGCGAAGCGCATACATTAAGTTATTGTCATCTACAGCAGGACTAACGATACTCACTGTTACTTTATTATTTGGAAAATAATTTGAGATCGTTCGAATTACAGCTCCATCAACCGTATAATCATAGTTTTTGATTAACCTACTATCAGCTATGCCCTCAACTACATATTGGCAATCATACCCCCTAGCGTCGACAATAATATTCATTTGGTCATAAAAAGAATCTCTGTTTCTTTCTACCTTTACTTCTATGTTTTTTGATACAGACATCATTGCAGAAATAAAAAAGGGAAAGAAAACAACTAAAGAAATACATGTCTGCTTTATTGTGCTGGGGGAAAAACCATGTTTCTTCATAGTTGTTGCTACGACTAAGAGGAATGCAATGGCTGCTACTACCCAGACATACTGTACAATTATAGATGGGACATAAGATGAGATATTTTGCGTTAGCAAAAGGATTCCCAAACAAGAAACAAGGAAAATAATCCATGAATTAACAAAGAAATCAACCCAAAGCTTCTCATATGATTCTTCTGACTTGTTTAAGAATAAATATTTACTCTTAATAAAGGTGATATAAATGCATAAAACGAGAACAGTTGTTAGTATGTAATGTACAAGTATATAGCCCATCCTTTCATTATATGGTTCAGATCCGGAAAAACCACATATTACACTATGTAAATAGGCCCATCCTGATACAAAGAATACAATTACTGCTAAAAGTAATTGCAGATCCAATAAATCTACGATTCTAATTCTCCGATTCTTTTTATCATCATTGACCGGTTCTTTTTCATTCATATCAACCTTATTGGTTTCCACTTCTATAATAGAAGTATTTTTAGCCTCTTGTTCTGGCCTTTCTTTTTTTTTCTTTTTATTCATAGATAATTCTTTAACAAATTAGAACTATGTCAATGTATCAGTAACTGACATATGTATAGTCTTCGCTGTAATCCTTTGTCATAATCTCTTGCTTTTTGTTTGATAGTTTCTATAGCATTTCTATAGTTTCTATAGCATCTATAGTGCCTATAGTTTCTCCAGTCTCTGTTTCAACTCTTTTATCTCGTTCTGTTGCTGGTAGTAGGCCTTGACGGCTCGCTGCTTCAGGTCTTCGTAGGCAGCCTTCCAATGAGCGGTTTCTTCATGGGCGGCAGCCAACTGCTGCTGTAGCTGGGGAAGGGTACGTTCCAACTCTGCCAGTCGCTCGTCTTGCTGTCGACGGTAGTCTGTTCTGGCTTTGTGCATGCGTTCCTTCACGCCACCCTCTTTGATAAAGATTTCTTCAACCCCTTTTAAATATTTGTTCATCATGGCATCCACCTGATAGCACAGGGTCAGCCCTACGTTGGCCATCTCTTCGGCAGTCCACTGCTGGAAATAAGGCTCGTAGTCGCTGAGAAGGTTGTGCTGTTTGGTAAAGTCCTGCATGGGTTGGAAGCGTTCGTCGGCAGGAGTCCAAATGGGTAGATGACGTGATTTCAGAAAATCATCGAAATCCTGACGTAGTTCACCAATGCTGGAACGGGCGACATTCAGGAGGTTGATTTCCATTGCGGTGGAGGTCTTGCCGTCCTCTGACCCCTCCACGATGTTCTGCTTACCAGAACGAGCCGCTTGCACCATCTGATCTACGGTGCGGTCACCATGTTTAGGCAAGAAACGTTCGCAGAAGACAAAGGTCATCTGATATAGCACCTCCGATTTCTGATAAAATCGTAAGTCCTGCCACTTGGGCACACTTCGGAAGATGCTCGGTAGCGCCGTCTTCTTCTCCTGCTCAGTCTTTTCGCTTGCCATCTTCTTTCGTATTTTTAGTTTAAAATTTCTATCGCATCTATCGCGTCGATCGTGGTGTCAGGGGTGCGGAGAAAAGTGAAACAGATTCACCGCCCTTTGATATTCGCTTTGTAAGCCTTTATCGCATCCTGCATAATGTCATAATGGTCAAATGCAAGATGTGGTAAATCAGACAGTGGCCACCACCCTGCTTTGGCAGCATCATCCTGTCCAGCGACAGCTATCGGCTCGTCGACGATGGCCAGATAAGCAACCGTTATGGTTCTCCCTCTTGGGTCACGGTCAACTTTGGAGTATGCTCCAATCTGATGAACATCCGACACTCGAAGCCCCGTCTCTTCCTCCAGTTCCCTGATAGCACACTGTTCCGTGGTTTCATCCATGTTCATAAAACCTCCTGGGAATGCCCATGCTCCTTTGAACGGGTCT
>JAEEGH010024413.1_pt1 | contig 12199 bp, 6 predicted proteins | sample 9134181 | NCBI WGS metagenome assembly JAEEGH01 (sample SAMN16246544, study PRJNA631951) | gut metagenome | biome: gut microbiome; feature: rumen; material: DP-attached | host: Bos | place: Iran: Karaj | collected 2018-10
CTTTACGCTGTAGTAGCCAATCTGGTAAACAATCTGCTTGCCGTCAGCCGAAGCCTCGGCAGCTCCGATGCGTCCCATAGCCCAAAGAGCCTCGGGAGTCATCATACCGTCGCTGACCTTGATGTTCTGTTTTCCGCTGTTCACGTTTTCTTCTGCTTTTGTTGAACTTGTCATGCCCAGAAGAAGGCATGATGCAATGAGAATAATAGTCTTTTTCATCTTAACAAAGGATTAATTTGGGTGCAAAATTACACATTTTATTTTAATTACTTGCGTAATTCCCAAAGAATTGCTAATTTTGCAGCATAATTCACTTATTTTGCACATTTGAATGAAGGAATTTGTTATTTCCGAGGCTAAGACTGAGACGGCGGTGCTGGTGGGACTCATTACGCCAAGTCAGGACGAGGCCAAGACACAAGAATATCTCGACGAGCTAGAGTTCCTGGCAACAACGGCTGGTGCACGTACCGTGAAGCGCTTCACACAACGTGTGGGAGGCCCCAGTAGCGTGACCTACGTAGGCAGTGGAAAGCTGCAGGAGATAAGGGAGTATATCAGGCAACAGGAGGAGGAGTATGACGACCCTGTAGGCATGGTCATCTTCGACGATGAGCTGACGGCCAAGCAGATACGCAATATCGAAGGCGAACTGAGGGTGAAGATATTAGACCGCACCTCGCTGATTCTCGACATCTTTGCCATGCGTGCCCAGACTGCTGAGGCCAAAACACAGGTGGAATTGGCACAGTATCGTTATATGTTGCCCCGTCTGCAACGCTTGTGGACCCACTTGGAACGACAGGGCGGTGGCTCTGGCTCTGGTGGCGGTAAAGGTTCTGTGGGCTTGCGTGGTCCTGGTGAGACCCAGTTGGAGATGGACCAGCGTATCATCCGTCAGCGTATCTCGCTTTTGAAAGAACGCTTAGTTGAGATAGACAAACAGAAGACCACCCAGCGTAAGAACCGTGGCCGTTTGATTCGTGTTGCCTTGGTGGGCTATACCAATGTGGGCAAGTCAACCATGATGAACCTGCTCGCCAAGAGTGATGTGTTTGCCGAAAACAAGCTCTTTGCCACCCTCGACACTACCGTTCGCAAGATGGTTATCGACAACCTGCCCTTCTTGTTGGCTGATACCGTAGGCTTTATCCGTAAGTTGCCTACCGATTTGGTTGACTCGTTCAAGTCAACATTGGACGAGGTGCGCGAAGCCGACCTGCTGGTGCATGTCGTAGATATCTCCCATCCCGATTTCGAAGAACAAATCAGTGTGGTGGAAAAGACCCTTGCCGATCTGGGATGTGCTGACAAACCATCGATGTTGGTGTTTAACAAGATTGATGCCTACACCTGGACTCCGCAAGACGAAGACGATCTGACGGAGCCTACCCGTGAGAATATCTCGCTCGACGAGTTAAAGAAGACGTGGATGGCGAAGGTGATGGAAAAGACGAAAGGAAATAGTGACGGATTTGCTCCCGCCCCGTTGTTCATCTCGGCCAAGAACAAGCAGAACATCGACGAGCTTCGCGAGGTTCTTTATGCGAAGGTTCGTGAACTGCATGTGCAGAAATACCCTTATAATGATTTCTTATATAACATTGAAGATTGAACCATACACAAATACATTTACTTATGAGAGATTACAGACATTTGTATCAAGAAGAGATTAACGTGCTCGAGAACAATAGTTGTTGGGCCGAGAATTGGGACAATGTAATGGTCGATGAGGCTTTCACTCCTTATGGTTTCCACCGTGTGATATTTTATGGCAACATTCGCCTGGGTAAGTTTGAGAATCAGGTAGAGGTCACCAAGGGCTTCACCAAGCATGCTGGTATCAATGATGCCACCCTCCGCAATGTTACCGTGGGCGATAACTGTTTGATAGAGAAGATTGGTAACTTCATTAATAACTATACCATTGGTGACGATTGCTACATCTCCAATGTTTCCACGATGGAAACTACCGAGGGAGCAACCTTTGGCGAAGGTCATCTGGTCAGTGTGCTCAATGAGATGGGTGATGGTAATGTCATCCTTTTCCACGACCTGAACTCGCAGTTGGCTGCCTTCATGGTTAAGCATTTCCAGGACAAGCAACTCAAGGATAAGCTCACCCGCCTGGTTAACGAGGAGATTCGTTTCACCCAGCCCGAGCGTGGTACGATTGGCAATGGTGTGAAGATTATCAATTCAAAGGAGATTACCAATACCGTGGTCAAGGACGATTGCGAAATCAACGGAGCCGCACGTCTCTCCGACTGTACCATCCTTTCTCAGAAAGATGCCTCCGTCTATATCGGTACAGGTGTTATCTGCGAGAATTCTATTATCTCAAACGGCTGCAGCATCACCAATTCTGTGAAGATGCAAGACTGCTTTGTGGGCGAGGCTTGTCAGATTACCAACGGATTCACCGCTGAGGCCAGTGTATTCTTCGCCAACTCCTTCATGGCCAATGGCGAGGCCTGCGCTGCTTTCTGCGGACCTTTCTCCGCTTCTCACCACAAGTCTAGCCTGCTCATTGGTGGCGAGTTCTCGTTCTACAATGCCGGTTCGAACACCAATTTCTCCAACCACGCTTATAAGATGGGTCCTTTGCATTACGGCACCCTGGAGCGTGGTACCAAGACAGCCTCTGGTGCCTACGTGCTGATGCCTGCCAAGATTGGTGCTTTCTCCGTCTGCTTCGGCAAACTGATGAACCATCCCGACATGCGCTGTCTGCCTTTCGCCTATCTGTTGGCATACGGCGAGACCATGTATATCGTACCAGGACGTAACATCACCACTGTGGGTCTGTATCGTGACATCAAGAAGTGGCCCAAGCGCGACAAGCGTCCAGCCTCTTGCCGTAAGAGCATCATCAACTTCGACTGGCTCAGCCCATTTACCGTTGGCGAGATTGTTCAGGGTAAGAAGATTCTGGAGAATCTGCGTCAGGCCGGTGGCAACAATGTGTCTAGCTATAACTTCCAGGAGTATATCATCAACGCTTCATCGCTGAAGAAGGGCATCAAGTATTACGATATTGCCCTGCGCATCTATATGGGTGCTGTCTTGAAGCGTGCCATCAAGGGCGGTTTCTTGGGCAAGCCCGAAAGTACCGTCGGCGAAGGCGACTGGAACGACCTTTCCGGTCTGCTGCTCCCTGCCAGCGAAGAACAGCGCCTGATTGACGATATCAAGAACGGCACCATTGAGAGCGTTCAGGAAATATTGGACCGCTTCTACGAAATCGATGCCCACTATCGTGAATACCAGTGGGTATGGACCTACAAGACCATTCTCGACTATTACGGGCTCGATGAGATAACCGATGCAGACATCCAGCGCATCCGCGAGGATTACGTGAAGGCCCGTCGTGCCTGGATTGCTGAGATTCGCAAGGATGCCCAGAAGGAATTTGAGATGGGCGATGTCGAGCAGGAAGTTTATGACGACTTTATATCAAAATTAGATCACGAAATAGACTATGAAGACTAAAATTTTAAATATTAAACATTATACATTACTTCAATGAAAACTAAATTTTTACTGGCGATTTGCGCTGTGGCACTGGGATTGAGTGCACAGGCAAAAGATTACAAATTCAAGACCGTGGATGGGGATATGATGAAAACCCGCATCTACACACTGGATAATGGTCTGAAAGTTTATTTATCGGTTAACGCTGAGAAACCCCGTATCCAGACTTATATAGCCGTGCGTACTGGTTCGAAGAACGACCCTGCAGAGACAACTGGATTGGCTCACTACCTGGAGCACCTGATGTTTAAGGGCACAAAGCAGTTTGGTACTAACAACCCTGCTGCTGAGAAACCATTGCTCGACGAGATTGAGCAGCGTTACGAGGCTTACCGTAAACTTACCGACCCAGAGGCACGTAAGAAGGCTTATCACGAGATCGACTCTGTATCGCAGGTGGCTGCACAGTACTTCATCCCCAATGAGTACGACAAGCTGATGGCTGCCATCGGTGCTCAGGGTACAAACGCATTCACAAGCAACGACGTGACATGCTATGTAGAGGATATCCCATCGAACGAGATCGAGAACTGGGCTAAGATCCAGAGTGACCGTTTCCAGAATATGGTTATCCGTGGTTTCCATACTGAGCTGGAGGCTGTGTACGAGGAGTATAACATCTATCTTACTGATGACAATGATAAGGTATGGAATGCTATAGGCAAAAAGCTTACTCCAACTCACCCTTATGGTACACAGACAACTATCGGTACTCAGGAGCACCTGAAGAACCCATCGATAACAAACATCAAGAACTACTTCAACAAGTGGTACGTGCCCAACAATGTGGCTATCTGTATGGCTGGTGACTTTGATCCCGACAAGACTATAGCTATAATCGACAAGTACTTCAGCGGATGGAAGCCAGGTGCTGATGTTCGTCAGCCTGTGTTCCCAGCACAGCGAAAACTTACTGCTCCTAGCGATACTACCATCATTGGTAAGCAGGCTGAGCAGGTGTGGGTGGCATGGTTAGCTAACAAGGCTTCTGACCTGCAGTGCGACACACTCGACGTGATCGGCGATATGCTGAGCAACGGACGTGCTGGTATCTTTGACCTGAACCTGAACCAGACAATGAAGGTGCAGGGTGCAGGTGCAGGTATGCAGGACCAGCAGGACTACTCATCATTCGTACTGATGGGACAGCCAAAGCCAAACCAGTCATTAAAAGAGGTTCGTGACCTGATGATGGCTGAGATTGAGAACCTGAAGAAGGGTAACTTCTCTGACGACCTGCTGCCATCGGTAGTGAACAATAAGAAACTGAACTACCAGCGCGCAATGGAGAATAACCGCTGGCGTACAAACCAGTTTATGAATGCCTTTATCAATGGCACTTCATGGGAACAGGAGGTTGGTTACCTGAACCGCATATCGAAGTTGACAAAGCAGCAGATTGTGGACTTTGCCAACCGCTTCTTCACAAACGGCTATGCTACCATCTTCAAGGTTCAGGGTGTTGACACCTTGCAGAAGAAGATCGACAAGCCTGCCATCACTCCTATCCAGGCCAATCGCGACCAGAAGAGCGCATTCGTAAAGGCCATCCAGGAGACTGAGGTAGAGCCAATCCAGCCTGTATTCGTTGACTACAGCAAGGATCTCACTATCACACAGACAAAGAAGAAGCTGCCTCTGTACTATAAGAAGAACGTTGACGACGGACTGTTTAACCTTGTGTTCCGCTATGAGTTCGGTCATGAGGACGACAACCGCTATGACATGGCAAGCAACTATCTGGACTATGTGGGTACAGAAAAGCTCTCGGCTCAGGAGATTAAGCAGCAGTTCTATAAGCTGGCTTGTAACTACAGCGTGAACGTGAATGGCGACAACCTGAACATATCACTCTCAGGATTGAGCGAGAACATGCCTGCAGCCCTGAAGCTGATGGAGGATGTGCTGCACAATGCAAAGGCCGACAAGGAGTCGTATGCACAGTTTGTTGACCTGATGCTGAAGGCGCGTGACGACAGCAAGAAGGATCAGCGCACATGTTTCGACTATCTGTATTCTTACTGCGTATACGGTCCTCACAACATGCGTCGTGACGACATGACCGAGAAGCAGTTGCGTGAGGCTGACCCACAGGAACTGCTGAATCTGCTGGGTAACCTGAGCACCAAGGAGCACAAGGTGCTGTACTACGGACCTATGAGCGAGAAGGAGCTCTCGAACCTGCTCTCAAAGGAGCACAAGACTCCTAAGTACCTGATGCCTGTATCACAGGGTGAGCCATTTGTTGAGCAGAAGGCTACAGAGAACCAGGTTGTTATTGCACCATACGATGCAAAGAACATCTACATGAGAATGTACCACAACGAGGGTCGCACATGGAATCCCGACGAGGCTGCTGTACAGGAGGTATTCAATGAGTACTATGGCGGCGGTATGAACGGTATCGTGTTCCAGGAGATGCGTGAGGCTCGCGGACTGGCTTACAATGCTTATGCAAGATACTATAGTCCAAGTGCAAAGGATCGTAAGGAGTACTATTTCACTCATATCATCACTCAGAACGATAAGATGGTTGACTGTATCTCGCACTTCCACGACATTCTGAACGAGATGCCTGCCAGTGAGACTGCATTCCAGATTGCTAAGGATGCTGTGACAAAGCGTCTGGCAAGTGCCCGTACCACAAAGAGTGCTGTTATTTACTCATATCTCGCAGCCCAGAAGCTGGGTCTGAACATCAGCACCAACGAGCTTATCTACAAGAACCTGGATAAGGTTCAGCTGAAGGATATCGTGAACTTCGAGAAGAACAACATGGCTAACAAGGCCTACCGCTACATCATCCTCGGTGATGAGAAGGAGCTGGATATGAAGTACCTTGAGAACCTCGGCCCAATCAAGCGCCTGAGCCTTGAGGAGGTGTTTGGATATTAATATTTTATTATTATACAAGTATGGCTAAAACTGTCGAATTTAAGTATGCCCCCATGTTCCAGGTGGGCGAAGACAAGACGGAGTATCGTCTGTTGACAAAGGAAGGCGTTTCTACCGCCCAGTTTGAAGGAAAGGAAATTGTAAAGGTCTCTAAGGAGGCGCTTACCCTCTTGGCTCAGCAGGCCTTCCACGATGTGGAGTTCATGCTGCGCCGCGAACATAACGAGCAGGTGGCTAAGATCTTGACCGACCCCGAGGCCTCTGAGAATGATAAGTACGTAGCCCTGCAGTTCCTGCGCAATGCCGAGGTGGCTGCCAAGGGCATCCTGCCTTTCTGTCAGGACACCGGTACCGCTATTATCCATGGCGAGAAGGGTCAGCAGGTATGGACTGGTTTTGAGGACGAAGAAGCCCTGTCGCTGGGTGTTTTCAACACCTTCACTCAGGACAATCTGCGCTATTCTCAGAATGCTCCGCTGAATATGTACGACGAGGTGAACACCCGTTGCAACCTGCCCGCTCAGATTGATATCGAGGCTACCGAGGGTGCTGAGTATAAGTTCGTCATGGTGGCTAAGGGCGGTGGCTCTGCCAACAAGACCTACTTCTATCCCATGACCAAGGCAACCATCCAGAACGAGGGAACCCTGTTGCCCTTCCTGGTTGAGAAGATGAAGTCGCTGGGCACAGCCGCTTGTCCTCCTTACCACATCGCCTTCGTCATCGGTGGTACCTCTGCTGAGAAGAACCTCCTCACCGTGAAGCTCGCTTCTATCAAGTTCTACGACGGTCTGCCCACCACGGGCGATGAGACCGGTCGTGCTTTCCGCGATATCGACCTCGAGAACAAGCTCTTGGAGGAAGCCCACAAGATTGGCCTCGGTGCCCAGTTTGGTGGCAAGGCCTTGGCTCACGACATCCGTGTCATCCGTCTGCCTCGTCATGGTGCCTCTTGTCCTATCGGTATGGGCGTCAGCTGTTCTGCCGACCGTAACATCAAGGCCAAGATCAACCGCGACGGTATCTGGTTGGAGAAGATGGACTCGAACCCCACCGAGCTGATTCCTGAGGAGCTGCGCAAGCCAGGCGAGGGCGCTAAGGGTATCGAAATCGACCTGAACGAGGGCATCGATGCTGTTCGCAAGGAACTTTCTAAGTATCCCGTTTCTACCCGTGTCAACCTGAAGGGAACCATCATTGTGGCTCGCGACATTGCACATGCTAAGCTGAAGGCTCGTCTCGACGCTGGTGAGGGCATGCCCGACTACTTCAAGAAGTATCCTGTGCTCTATGCAGGTCCTGCCAAGACTCCCGAGGGCTATCCTTGTGGCTCTATGGGACCGACCACTGCCAACCGTATGGATCCCTACGTGGACGAGTTCCAGGCTAACGGTGCCAGCCTCGTGATGATTGCCAAGGGCAACCGCAGCGACGTGGTTACCGAGGCTTGTAAGAAGCATGGCGGTTTCTATCTCGGCACCATCGGTGGCGTGGCTGCTGTGCTCTCTCAGTCCAGCATCAAGTCAATCGAGTGTGTAGAATATCCTGAGCTCGGCATGGAGGCTATCTGGAAGATTGACGTAGAAGACTTCCCCGCCTTCATCCTTGTTGACGATAAGGGCAACGATTTCTTCAAGCAGTTGAAGCCCTGGTGCCCGAATTCGAAGTAAGATGTCTGAAGTAAGAAGTAAGCTATTTGTGTTCATTCTGCTGCTGTTTGTCTCGCTGACAACAGCAGCAGATAATACTGTTTCTCCGCGTGGTTGTCGTGTCGGTACACCCAGACCCCAAGGCATGGCGTTGCGTCGTGGCGCCCCAAGTGGCCAGCCCAAGCATGTGGGTGGCGACTTCTATCATGGCGAGCGTCACCAGCTGACGGTGCTGGTGTCGTTCAGCGACCAGCAGTTCCTGCAGGAAGACCCCATGCCCGTATGGAATCGCATCCTCAACGAGCCCAACTATGCCGAGACTCCGTTCACTGGCTCCATCCACGACTACTTCTATGCTCAGAGCAATAGCGCTTTCAACTTGATATTCGACCTGCAGCGTGTGGCCCTCAGTGAGTCGCGGGTGAAATATCGTAGTTGGGATCCCGACTATGGAGATCCCGAAGTAAGCGACGAGAACTCGCAGTATCTGGTGCAGGACATTATGGAGGTGCTCAAGACTCGCGACATCAACTGGAGCCTTTACGATTGGAATGGCGATGGCTATATCAATCAGTTGCTCATTATCTATGCTGGCAAGTCTATGCACTCGGATGGTGACAAAAATACCATTTGGGCACATCAATGGTGGATGAGCGAACACAAGAAGGACCGTAAGGAGGGTGTCTATTGTGAGCCCATTCCCGTTACCGCCGGCGGCAAGCAATACCTTGTTGACTGCTATTGTGCCACCATGGAGGAGGCTTATGGCGACTACCGTTCCTTCGCAACCCTTTGCCATGAGTACACTCATTGCTTTGGTTTCCCCGACTTCTATGGTAATAGTTCAGAGACACCTCGCGACTGGGACTTGATGGACTATAGCTATAATAAAAATGGTTTTTGTCCAGGCAATTATTCCGGTCATGAGCGCATGATGATGGGATGGCTTACCCCCACGCCGCTCTCTACCACGCAAACCGTTAGCAGCATGGCTGCCAACGAAGCCTACATCATCCGCAACGATGCCCACAATGACGAGTATTACATGGTGGAGAACCGCCAGAAGACGGGGTGGGATAGTTATCTACCTGGCAGTGGTCTTGTCGTCTTCCATGTCGATTACAATGAGAATACGTGGCTGAATGAGTGGGTTAATACTTCTTCCAAGCTGCGCTATCACATCATCCCCGCCAACAATCGTTCATCGTATTCCTACGATACTGGTTGGGCTTATCCCTATCTCGCCAACGATTCGCTGACCAACAATTCCAAGCCAGCCGCTAAGCTTAACAACCAGAATACCGACGGCACTTACTTTATGAGCAAGTCGTTGCGCGACATCAGCGTCACGGGTGGTCTTGCCTCGTTCCGCTTCACCGTTGACGGGACTACAGGCATCGACGACATCATCGACCGTAAACCGACGGGGCCGTCGAAGGTGCTCTATCAGATGGGACCCGTACTCATCGTCCGCGAACAAGACGGTACCATCCGAAAAATCATGAAACGATAAGATGTTGCCATGAATGTGCCAACATCCTCATTGTCAATATCGTCTATCCCCTGACACCATTACCATGAGTCAGGGGATAGAATCCTCATAATTTCTCTTTTTCTTGTTTACGTTAATCGGTGTACAGTTAGGGAAGACGATGCTGTAGGCGCTGTCGAGGGCTTTCAGGTCCCTCACCGATGAACTTCGTGGCGATATACAAGCACTCGGTCTTGGTCAGTTGATAGCAAGGGCGGAGCTCACCTTTCTTGTCCTGATATTCAACCAGCCGAAAATTCGACTCGTTAACTTTCACCCATGCAGGTTCCATTCTTTGATGGCCTGCATCACGTCTTTGTGTTGTTTATCTGTCAGCTCTGCAATTTCGAACCCTTCGTGTGTCCATATCCGAGGTACCTGGTTCGTGACATATCAAATAACCTTGAGGCACATCATGGTCAAGTCATCATTAGGTTCAGCACCATTACGATGCTTTTCTACTTCGGAAGCAAGGGTGTCAATGACCTGTTGGGATGTATAGAAGTGGGTGTCGCGAAGGATACCTATCAATCTGTCATCCCCAAACTGCTTCTGCTTGAGGTCTTCTGCCTCGTTCAGTCCATCGGTATAGATGAAAAGTGCACGACCTTTGATGGTGTCTATCTCTTCGCCTTCGTAGTCGAAATCCGGCCACAGACCAATGGGGGCATTAGGAATGATGTCAAGGAAATCGCCGTGATGCGCACCGCCACCAATAACGGGAGGATTATGACCTGCGTTGCAGAACTTAAGATGTCCTGTCTGTAAGTCGAGCATACCAACGAACATGGTGACAAACATACCACTGACGTTGTCGTCGCCAGAGAGTTCACGGTTCATGCGGTTACAGATGTCTGCTGGCAGCATGCCCTCATTGGCCATTGTGCGGAACAGTCGGGTGGCCTGTGCCATAAACAACGAAGCAGGAACGCCCTTGCCGCTTACATCGCCAACAGCGAAATAGAGGTTGTTGCCATTTATCACATAGCCATAGAGGTCGCCACCAACCTCTTTGGCAGGAGCCATCGAAGCATAGAGGTCGAGACCTTCGTAGTGGGGAAACTCGTGGGGTACCATCGACATCTGGATGTCGCGGGCAATGCGGAGCTCCGATTCTATGCGCTCCTGAGCGGCCTTCATCTCTGCCAGACGCTTGGCTGCGCGACGACGCACCAGCGTATATACTACAAAGATGATGATGACGAGTATCAGGGTGATGACGGTGGCTATCCAGCGTTGTGCGTTGAGCTCAATCTGTTGCTGGGCAATCTCGGCATCTTTCTGCTGTGTCTGATAGATTGTGGCCAGTTCGAGTGCTTGATTTTTCTTTTGATGAATAATGGCAGAGTCGAGGTGTTCGAAGGTGTATGCAGCTACGCTTAATGCAGAGTCATTACGACCGGCTTTGTAGTTGGCGGTGAATTTCTTTATCAGGTATTCCATGTTGTCGAGTGTAATCTCTGAGCCATATTCTGCCAAATACTGATATACTATCGCGTAAGCATCGGCGGCTTGGGCGTAGCGCTTCGCTCTCATCATATACTCGCCCTCATGAATTTTCGCAGTAGAAGTTTTGGAGAACTGGGTGCGTTTAAACTCTGCAAAGGCTTGGTCGGCCTCCTTTTGCTTGCCCAAGCCATAACAGATCATAGCGCGATTGATGTAATAGGTACTCCACGACATGTCGGTAATAAAGTCAGGCACATTCTCTTTGCTGGCCATATCCTTAGTTGCAGCCTCTGCGTAGTTTAGGTATTTTTCTGCCGTCTGGTAATCATTTCGATATGAGTAGGAAATGGCGATGTTAAATAGAAAGACAGTTGCATAGTAATCGTGCTTCCACGAAGTATCTAACGCCCTGACTTTCTGGATGCAATCATAGCATTTCTCGAAGGATTTCTCTGCTTCGGTAGTTAAGCCCAGATTAACCTGGCTCATACCCACATACTGCAAGATCTCTGCTAGGATGTCGTAGGCTTCGGTAGCGTATTCTGGTCTGGATACTAAAGTGTTAAGACCTTCGTAGGCAGGCAAGGCAATGCGTAGCAACCCCTCGTCATCATTTTTCTGTCTAGTATATTCCACCATTGCCTTGACGCACTGGAAATAGAACAGACTGTCGTACGTGTTTTGGGGCGTTTCAGACAAGGCGCGCTTTAGAATAGCTTCTGCATCTCGTGGCCTTCCTGTTCGTGTATAGATACTTCCTTTCATGTAGCAATTCCTGAATATCGAAATATCGCCAGTCTCCAGTAAACTGTCGCAAAGGAAAATGGCACGGTCAAGGTCCTGTACGCTGGTAGCTGCAGAAATCAGACTATCGGCAAGTGTTGTCTTTGGGACATAAGACAGCTTCTTGTCGCATGATGTCATCGCCAACATGCAGAGGGCAATGAACAGTAAGGAAATGTGATAGATTGCTTTCATAATTGGTCAATTTTGTCGCAAACCGCCATGGCATTTCGTGGTTGCCAAGGCGGAAACTGTTATTTCTTGTTTATGAACTCTTCGAATCGTTTTACGGTATCGTTGTAAACCTGAGGCTGTATGTACAAAAGATAGCTTGCATTGGGAGCTGTCACTATCTCGC
>JAEEGH010024415.1_pt1 | contig 12199 bp, 11 predicted proteins | sample 9134181 | NCBI WGS metagenome assembly JAEEGH01 (sample SAMN16246544, study PRJNA631951) | gut metagenome | biome: gut microbiome; feature: rumen; material: DP-attached | host: Bos | place: Iran: Karaj | collected 2018-10
CAGGTCTTAAGACCCACCAGACCAAGATGGATGTTATCGGTAACAATATTGCCAACGTTAACACAACATCTTTCAAATCACCGTCTATTACATTTTCAGATCTTATGTACCAGACAACTCAGACAGCATCTGGCGCCACAGAGACTAAGGGTGGTGTAAATGCTCGTCAGATCGGTCTTGGTGCTAAGTCAGGCGCTATCAACACAGCTATTACTTCTCAGGGCGCAACTCAGACAACAAATAACCCATTTGATATCATGATAACTGGTGAGGCTTTTTTTATCGTTAATAACGGTAATGAGAACCTTTACACAAGAGATGGTTCCTTCTACGTAGATGGTGCTGGTAACCTTGCAATGCAGTCAAATGGTTACTTCGTACAGGGCTGGGTAGCACAGGAAGATAAGGATACCGGTGAGATCACAATCAATAAGAACGCCGGCCTTTCAGCTCTTCAGATCATGAGCGCAGACAACAACACATATTCACCAGCTTCTACAACAGCTGGTCTTTTCAGCGGAAATATCGACGACAACGACACAAATATCCTTTCAGACGATGGTAAGACAATTACCATGGAGTTCTACGACAACAAGGGATACTTATATACAGGAAAGTTTGTATTAAAGGATACAGAGACAGATCACCTCTTTGCACTTACTCTTACTGACATTATTGATTCTACAGGAAATTCAATCGGTCAGGATCTTCTGCAGCACATTACTCTTGGTAATGTTGACAGCGATGCCAATACAACAGCATTCCCTGCAAAAGATGGATACACATTCCAGACTGATGCAACAGGAACTATCTTTTCTATTAACGCTCCTGGCGGCGATGTTAAATATGGTGATGTTCCTAACAGTGCAGATGGTAAGAATACACTTGGAGATCTTATGAGCACAAGTGCCAAGAAGTATAAGGGGCTTCTCAATGCAGTATACGGAGTAACAGAGGAAGAGGAAAAGACATACGGAGCAAGCGCTACATACCTTATTGATACAACATCTGCAAAAGATTCTGAGGATTACGGAAAGATCACAATCAAGTACAGTAAGAATGATATTCCTGATGAAGAAAACAACATAGATGGCTCTTATGCTACAGCTAAGTTTAAATTTGTAACAAATACAACCAACAGTTATTATTTTGTAAACGATACAACTAAGGAAGCATATCTGGTTCCATCAGGAACAGGTGATGTATCCAAGCTTAATGCTGATTACCTTAAGACTGTATTTGGAATTCCATCTGCATCTTCAAGCTTTAACTTCGATAATGATAAAGATCTTTATACATATACTTATGACTCAACAACTGATCCAGAGACAATGATTCTTCAGAGAAAGGTAAGCCTCGCAACTGCTAATACAGAGACTCCTTATAAAACATCAGCTCTTGTAACAGCAAATGAAAATCAGTACTTTGTAAATACAGCAGATAGTTCAAAAACACTTTTAGCAGATATAGCTGCAAGCGGAGTATCAGAAGATAACATAACATATAAGTATAATGCAACAAGTAAGAAACTGACTGTATTTGGAGCAAAAGAGATACAATCAACATCAACAGATAAGGGATCAATTCAGATAAATAAGACAGATAGTTCCCAGACTGATTATATTGATCCTAATGGTATTACTTATATAAATAAATTTGTTACAGCTTACAATACAGAAAATCCAACAGCGACTATTGATACAAATAAGCTCACCGTAGCGAATCTGACAACATTAAAGACTTTTATTTCAGGATATTTAGGAACCGTTCCTACAGATCCTACTGACTTTGCTTCTTATGTTACTAAATTACAGAGTATTACAGGAATGACAATGACAGATCCAACGGATGCTTCATTACTTCCACCTCTTCAAACTGCATTGGCTGGTATGAAAACATTGTCGAGTGATACAATTGATGATATTTCAGGTCTTGTAACAGATAGAATTACTGCACTCAATACATCTGGAAGCCCATACTATGATGCGAAATATCTTCCTGCTGCAGGCGGTGAGTATTTCAATTTCTCAGCTCTTACAGGAAGCTCAGGAATGGTTCTGACATATCCGGTTACAGCACTTGGACCATCACAGGAAATTGGACAGTACACAATCATAACAGCTGATAAGGGTACTCTTAACACAGCTTATACTAAGCAGAGTCCATCAAATGCTAAGTACATCTATAAAGCATATGATGAGGGTGTTGATACAAATGCTTATAAGAAATCATATTCACTTGGAAGCGGACTTACAGGATCATTTACAGATGCTACACTATCAGATACTTATGAGGCACTTTTGCTTGATGTATTTAGTTCTAACCAAGGCGTTCAGGACTTCATGGGTAACATGACAGCTGGCCAGCAATATACTATATCTTTTGATCAGGCAACTGGTGAAGTGGCAATAGCTCATACTGAGGAAAGAGTTATTAAGAAGCCTGCAGGAAGCGAATACACTATCGTTGATAATGGAAACGGTTCAATCAATATTACTTCAACAAGCGTGTATAAGGATGTTCCAAGTGATGGTGATATTTCTTCCCTTCTTAGAACGGCTACTGGAAATACACAGGATCTTCTCTATAAGATTTATGGTATTACTGATGAGCAGGCAGATGCCTTCGGAACAGATGGTAAGTACAAGATCACAAATGATGGTTCAATCAAGCTTACAATTGGTGACCACAGTATCCAGCTTTCATTCAAGGCTGCTAACGGTGCACTTGATAAGGCAGACGGAACATCAACAGGCCTTGTAACAATGAACTTCAATCAGAAGATTCCTGGACTTGAAGCTTTCGGTTATCAGGAAGAAAGTGATCAGCATAACTTCGGAGATATTAACTTCGATTTCTCAACACTTACTAACTACAACACAAACGGATCATCAACAATCAAGGCTGTTAAGGGTGATAAGAAGAGCCTTAACACAGGACGTGCAGTTGGTGAGATGAACGGCGTATCAGTCAGCACAGATGGACAGATCTACGCAACATATTCAAATGGACAGACTAAGCTTCTCGGACAGATTGCATCTGCTGAATTCGCTAATGCATCAGGTCTTTCCAAAGAGGGTGATAACCTCTATGCATCAACTCTTAACTCTGGTGAAGCTACAGTTCAGGATATCACAACAGATGGTGGTTACATGAACACTGGCGTACTTGAAATGTCTAACGTAGACCTTTCGTCACAGTTCACAGAGATGATCACAACACAGCGTGGATTCCAGGCTAACAGCCGTATCATCACAGTATCAGATACACTTCTTGAGGAGCTTACAAACCTTAAGAGATAATAAGTAGTTCTTTTGATAATCATAGGCAAAGTTTCAGCCCTGTATCTTCGGTCGGATACAGGGCTGTATTTATGCTTGAAATGATTATTTTGTAAAGAATACCTGAAGAGCGTGATACAGATGAAGCTGCCATGCCTTCATGTCGTGTACGCCGCCAGGAATGATGTAGAAATTGTAGTTCTCATTGGGCTTGAGGAAAGGAGACTGCTTGACAGCTCTTTCCATGATATCTTTGTGCTCCTCGAAAGCAATGTCTTTATCACCATTAGCACAGAACATATAGTCAAGCTCAAAGCCTTTCTCGTGGCCTTCTGAAAGAGTCTTGCAGATTCTATCAACCTCGAGGTCGTGATTGCCGAATGGTCCGCAGCAACCTGAGAATGGTCCGTAGTAGGAGAACAGATCAAAGTTGTTATAGAAAGCAGCTCTATAGGTTGTCATGGAGCCAAGAGATAAGCCGGCAAAGGCTCTGTGATTTCTTGTTTTAATAAGGTTTTCTTCTGAAACATCGCCGTCAGCATATGTGCTATAGTGACTCTCTATAGCTGGAATAAGGTCTTTTCTCAGCTCAAATCTGAAGTTCTCACAGATTCCCTCATCGTGTGTGTTCTTGTTTTCTTCATCGTGATAGAAGGTAGGAGTAACGATAATACATGGCTTGCAAATGCCCTGAGCGATCATGTTATCCAGAATAGTTACTGTATCTGGGAACATATCAAGCCACCATTCCTGCATGAAACCGCCTCCATGAAGAAGGTAGAGGACATTATATTTCTGTGATTTGTCATATCCGTATGGGAGATAAACAAAAGCCTTCTTACTTAGCTGTCTGTGTTCATCGTCGTAAGTTTCTGATGTGTATTCAAAGAGCTCTACTTTACCTTTATTGGCACATTCTGCCAGCATGTTCTGTGGCATTTCAAATACATAATCCATGTTTGTGTGTCTCCTTTTGAAGTAGATGATATCTATATGAAAAATTATATATTTTAGATACTGGCTTTTCTTCAAAAATATTGCGATGAATTAGTGACTCATTGCTTTTAATGTAAAGCATCAATTTTGCATCTATTATGACTATATGATTAGAAATAGATGAAAAAAGAAGATGTAAAAGAATATGTAAAAGAAGATAATAGGCACTAATTCCAGTTTTTGCTATCGATATACCGTCAAATTTTCAGACCAATAGCGGAATACGCGAAATACAGATAATGAAGCGCTTATAAAATCAATATGTAGATGCCATGTTATCGGAATAAAATAGATATAATCGATATCTCCAACAAAATGATTTTGAAAAAAGTAGTGTACACTGCATTTAAAAGTGGTAAAATGAAAATAAATACCACAATATGTAGTAGTATATGTAATAAAAATCACTATTTGGATGAAAAATATAAGAATTGTGTAATATAGTTTCAATCCAAGTTATCAAAATTGAAATTATACTCCAAATATGACTAAAATGTGAACAAATACTAGAGATTTAGTGTACGAAAAGTGGTAAAATTAATACATACAGAAATAAAATTTCACTAAATATTGAAACTTTTTAGGGGAGTGAAATTTCAATATGCAAAAGAGTGTTCTCATGCTTACCAAATTGGATACGAGGAAGATTTTGGTTAATGTTCAGAATATCCAACTTGTAGAAGCCAACCCAGATACAGTGATCATTCTAGGCGGGGGGAAGAAACTCCTGGTAAAGGAGAGCCTGGAAGAGATCTACAATATGCTCCAGGAAGGATGACCTTGCTGGAGAGTTGGCATATATAGAGTGTTTAGCGGTTTTCTTATGATCGTAGTTTTACTATAAAAGTACGAAAGGGGTATATGTTGTGGATATTGCGTCATTGCTTGGTGTCGGATTATGTTTCGTATTCATGATCCTCAGTATCGTATTCTCAGCTGGTATTACCGGTGTTCAGTACTTCCTGGATGCTCCTTCTGCGATGATCACATTCGGTGGAGCGCTTATGGCGGTTTTGGCTTCCAGAAGTATGCCGAGCTTTATAAACGGTCTTAAGTCTTATACTTTAATTTATAAGATGCCTACTGATGATACAAAAGGTACTATCAAACAGATCATCGATCTTTCCAACACAGCTCGTAAGGAAGGTCTTCTTGCGCTGGAAGAAGCAGCTGGTAACCTTGAAGATGCTTTCATGAAAAAGGGCGTTGGCCTTATCGTAGACGGTACTGAGCCAGAACTTGTTAAGAGTATTCTGGAAGCAGAGATCGATGCGATGTCAGAACGACATAAATCTAATTATTCTTTCTTTGGCGACCTTGCAGGTATGGGTCCTTCCTGGGGAATGATCGGTACTCTTCTTGGACTGGTTCTGATGCTTCAGAACATGTCTGATCCTTCATCTATCGGACCATCCATGGCGGTTGCCCTCATTACTACATTCTATGGATCAGTTCTTGCTAACTGGTTTTGTTATCCCGCAGAAAATAAACTTAAAGCCAGAGATAATGCAGAGTACATGGCTAAGAGTATTGTCATAGAGGGTCTCCTTTCTATACAGGCTGGTGAAAACCCTCGAGTAACAGAAGAGAAACTTAAATCCTTCCTGTCACCTGCTGATAGAGCAGCATATGAAGCCGAGAATGGTTCTGGCGATGGAGGCGGAGAATAATGGCAAAGAAACCAGAAGAAATAAAACCTGGCTTGCCGGCGTGGCAGGGTACATGCGGAGATCTGATGAATCTGCTCCTTTGTTTCTTCGTTTTGCTGTTCTCTATGGCTAGTATGGATGCGGCTAAGTTCGAGGAAGTCGCTGCTTCCTTCAGTTCCGCATTTAGTATCTTCTCAGGTGGTGAGATGGCAATTGGTAAGGGAGCTCTTATAGGCGATGGTGTTTCCCAGTTAACTGAGCTGTCTTCCTACATTACATCAATGGGGCTTGCCCAGAGCGGTGAGGATTCAGATGCTGAGACAGATGCAGTTGGTGAAATGGAGCAAAAAGAGCTTATGGAAGCTGCTGAGGAAGAACAGCTTGAAGCATCCAAGGAGCTTGCGGAAAAGATACAGGCTGAGCTGGATGAGGGTGATATCAATAAAGAAGTTACTCTTAATTACACCAGTCAGTTTGTACAGCTTACGATTCAGGGTTCGATTCTTTTTGACTCAGGTAAGGTTGAGATAAAAGAAGATGCGATACCGGTTATTGATAAGGTTGGTCAGATTCTTGAAACCTATGCCGGAGGTACAGTAGACATAGAAGGACATACAGATAACGTTCCTATGTCATCTGGTGGCAAGTACAGTAATAATGATGAACTTAGCTCAGGAAGAGCTCTTGCAGTTTTCAATTATCTTGTTGAGAACGCAACTCTTGATCCTGCTAACCTGATCCACACAGGTAGAGGTGAATATGATCCGATAGCGGACAACTCTACTGATGAGGGCAGAGCCAGAAACAGACGTGTAGAGATCAAGATTTACAATCCACTTAGTGCATCTTATTAAATTGTGAAGGGGACAAAAACAAATGAAAAAGAATTTGCTATCAATCATCATTCTTGCGCTTTTGGTTGTTAATATCGGCATGACGAGCTTTATGATGCTGAGTGTTATGACAACTAATTCTCAGACAGCCAAGCTGATATCTGATATCGCTGCAGCTCTTGAGCTGGAAGCAAACGGAGGCAATACTGGTGGATTTTCCGGTTCTGCTTCAGGAAATGTGGGTGTTACTAATATAGCAACCTTTGGATTTACAGGAGATGATCAGCTTACTATTAACCTTAAGCCGGGTTCCGATGGAAAAGCACATTACATGTTGGTTGAAGTAGTATTTTCCATGAATACAGCAAGTGCTGATTATGCAACACTTGGTACAGCCGAATCTCTTGCAGGTATGAAGGAACTCATAAAGGGTAAGATTACAAATACTCTTTCTTCATATACACTTGAAGAACTTCAGGCAAGTGATGAGCCTGCTAGAGAAAAAATCCTAGAAGAAGTTCAGGAACTCTATAACTCTAACTTTATTTATGACGTAACATTCTCAAGTGTTCTGTATCAGTAAAAAATCTCTTTACGCTTTTAGTATTGGGAGAGAGGAGAAAAAAGATTGAGTGAAGTCCTGTCACAAAATGAAATAGATAGTCTGCTGGCAGCACTCAGTACAGGTGAGCTGGATGTAGATCAAATGCAGGCAGCGGACGAGAAAAAAGTCAAAGACTATGACTTTAAACGTCCTGCCAAGTTCTCAAAAGAGCACTTGCGTACTCTTGAGATGATCTACGAACATTATGGAAGACTTTTGTCCACGACGCTTCCCCTGTACCTGCGTAAGAACGTCCAGGTATCGGTGGCTAACTCTGAGACAGTTACATATTCAGAGTTTAGTAATGCGTTGTCCAATCCTGTAATTCTTGGTGTTATCAATTTCCTGCCTCTGCAGGGAACAATCATCCTTGAACTACAGGCCAATATCGGTTTTTCCTTTATTGACAGAATGCTGGGAGGTGAAGGGGGAACCCTGGATAAGCCAAGACCTTTCACCGACATTGAGATGCCGCTTATAGAAAAGCTTGTAACCATCTGCATGCAGCTTATGGTCGAGCCCTGGCAGAACGTTGTAGCTATAAATCCTGTTATGGAGAGGATTGAAACAAACCCACAGTTTGCGCAGGTTATTTCTCCTACAGATATGATCGCTATCGTAACGCTTAATATCAAGATTGGTGAAACGGAAGGTCTTATGAATGTCTGTCTTCCTTATTTCACACTTGAGTCTGTCATGGACAAGTTGAATACCAAGTTCTGGTTCTCAACAATGCAGAAAAATGCAGATGAGGACTATGAGGATACTCTCGAGAGCATGGTTAAAAGAGTTGATGTACCGGTTAAGGCGATACTTGGTAAATGTAATGTATCGGTTAGCGACTTCGTACATTTACAAGCCGGAGACATAATAAGACTTGATAACAGAGTTAACACGGATATGCAGATTTACGTTGGGAATATTTACAAATTCACTGCACTTCCCGGTACTGCCAAAGATAAATATGCAGTGAGAATAACATCGGTAATTAGAGAGGAGGAAGAGTAGAGCATGGATGGAATGTTATCACAAGATGAAATTAATGCTTTGCTAGCTGGTATGGATTCTGGTGGTGGTGATGCTGGCGGTGATGCGCCTGCAGATGCACCTGCGGCTGACGATGGCGCTGCTCCTGTTGGTGGCGGCATTATAGATGAATCTCTTTTGACAGATTCTGAAAAGGACGCGATTGGTGAGGTTGCCAACATCAGTATGGGATCTTCAGCGACTACGCTGTATTCCCTTGTTAACCAGAAGGTTAATATTACAACTCCTCAGGTAGAGCTTGCTACATGGGAGACTGTAATCCATAACTATGAGAGACCATGTGTATTTATTCAGATCAAGTACACGGTTGGTCTTGATGGCACAAATATCCTTATCCTCAAGGAACATGATGTTATGGTCATCACTGACCTTATGATGGGTGGTGATGGTACTAATACAGAGGGTGAGATTGGAGAACTTCAGCTGTCAGCTATTTCTGAGGCTATGAATCAGATGATGGGTGCAGCTGCGACATCTCTTTCTACAATGATCAATCAGAAGGTTGATATCAGCCCGCCACAGGCGACTCTTCTTGATATGATCAACGACGACCCTTCTGATATCGCTGATTTCCTTACTGGAACCTTCGTGCGTATTTCCTTTAAGATGCAGGTCGGTGAACTTGTAGATTCAACTCTTATGCAGTTGTATCCTATCGATTTCGCCAAGACACTTAAGGATACCGTTATTACAGGTGATAGCGGCGGTGGAGATGCAGCTCCTGCTCCTGAGCCAGCACCAGCTCCAGCTCCTCAGGCTGCGGCAGCACCACCTCCAATGCCAGATGCAGGCGCTATGCCTCAGATGGACCCGAATATGATGGCTGGTGGAATGCCTCAGATGGGTATGGGCATGGGAATGCCTCAAATGGGCATGCCTATGCAAATGATGCCGCAGATGATGAATATGAATATTCAGCCGGCACAGTTCCAGAATTTTGCTGGCGGAACAACCATCATGGCAGGTGGCGAGAACATCGGTATTATCAAGGATGTTCCTCTTGAAGTTACAGTTGAACTTGGACGTACAGCCAAGCCTATCGCTGATATTCTTGACTTTGCTCCAGGAACTATCATAGAGCTTGATAAGGTTGCAGGTGAACCTGTTGACGTACTTGTTAACGGTAAGTTTGTAGCCAAGGGAGAAGTAGTAGTTATTGAAGAAAGTTTCGGCGTCAGAGTAACAGAAATAGTTCAGTAACGCCGGTTGGGGATGCTATGGGACTTGATTCTTACTTGCAGTTTATTTCGGTACTAATAATCTTTGTATTGGTTCTTGCAGCTACTTTGTATGTGACCAAGTGGATGGCCAATTACCAGAAGGGCTCTAATTCCAGCAAGAATATTGAGATTATTGATACCTGTAAGATATCTACCAACAAATATATTCAGATCATTCGAATCGGTGAGAGATATGTTTCTATTGCTGTTTCGAATGATCAGGTTACAAACCTGGGGGAGGTTGATCCTGACCAGCTTATTCATGAAGATGCGTCGGGAGAAAACCTTGGCTTTAAAGAGATTTTCGACAAAATTAAGGGTGAGAAAAAGGGTAATGGTAAATAAGGGGTTTAGAATAGCCAGGATATTTGCGCTACTTGCTTTATCTTTTGGCCTTGTATGCATAATTTTAATAGCTTCTCCTGTTACTTCCTATGCTACACAAAATGTTATTTCTGATACCACGCCCACAGATCCTACTACTGATGAAGAAAGTCATTTGACTGGTACTCAAGGAGAGAGGACCAATATCAACGAGCCTGGTTCTAGCGAGGATCCGGAGGACCTTAAGGAACTCAACATTGCGAATACTGTTACGATAACCTACGACAATGGCAATGGGTCTTTAAATGGTGCGCTCAGGATTCTTATCACGCTTACGCTTATTTCCCTAGCACCAACACTTCTTGTAATGATGACCTCTTTTACGAGGATCATTGTTGCACTTCATTTTACGAGAACTGCCATTGGTACCCAAACATCTCCACCGAACCTGGTGATGATTGGGATAGCTTTGTTTATGACTCTTTTCATAATGCAGCCGACTCTTACGACTGTTTATAACGATGCAGTTATTCCATTTGAAAATGGAGAGATGGATCAGCAGGAGTTCTTTGAAGAAGCTATGGATCCTTTCAGACAGTTTATGTACGGTCAGACCCAGAAAAAAGATGTAATTCTTTTCATGAACATAGATGGAATTGAATGGGATGGAGAACTGGACAGCATTCCAAATGTAGTTCTCATTCCAAGCTTTATAGTAAGTGAGCTTAGAACCGCTTTTATCATAGGTTTTATGATCTATATTCCATTTATTGTTATAGACATGGTTGTGGCATCAGTCCTTATGAGTATGGGTATGATGATGCTGCCACCAACCACAATTTCACTGCCGTTCAAAATATTGCTTTTTGTTCTGGCAGATGGTTGGAGTCTTATTATTGGTAACCTTGTTAAGTCATTTTACTAAATTAAGTATGAGAGGAGGATCAGCGCATGATAACGATTGGCGAGATAAATCAGATTATCAGTTCAGCTCTTTTTATGGTTATTAAGATGTCGCTTCCAGTGCTCCTGACCTCCATGATCATAGGACTTATAATTTCGATTTTCCAGACGGTTACTTCGATTCAGGAGCAGACGCTCACCTTCGTTCCAAAAGTACTTGGAGTTTTCATTATGATCATGCTCCTAGGAAACTGGATGGCTACGGAACTTTCTGGATTTATTACAACGCTGTGGTCTGATTTTTCTCAATATGTCAGATAGCTGATAAGGGGGCCACATGCTTGATTACAGTTTTAGTTATGGGGATCTGGAAGTTTTTCTTCTGATATTTGTCAGGGCTACGAGCTTTATATATGTGGCTCCATTCTTTGGAGGAAGACAGACTCCGAACCTTGTGAAGATTGGCTTTGGACTTTTACTTTCTATTCTGTTATATGGGGCTGTTCCTTTTGAGGCTCCGGCATATAACACCATAATCGGATATACAGTCATTGTGTTAAAAGAGGTTTTGGCTGGCTTTCTTATAGGCTTTGCAGTTCAGCTGTGTGAGCTGATATCAGCCTTCGCCGGAACCATAGTAGATATGCAGATTGGTCTGTCTATGGTCAGTATTTTTGATTCAAATACTAACCAGCAGGTTACTATAACTGGTAGTCTTTATTCACAGGTTTTGACCATGATGTTGATACTGACTGGAATGTATCAATATATCCTGAAGGCTTTGGCAGATACTTTTTATCTGATACCTATAAATGGGGCGGTTATAAATCCAGACAGACTCCTTGCTTCTTTGTCGGGGTTTCTTAGAGATTACATCGTTATTGGTTTTAGAATCTGCCTTCCGATTTTTATCATTACGTTTATCACCAATGTAATCCTGGGTGTACTTGCCAAGGTGTCGCCTCAGATGAACATGTTCGCTGTAGGTATTCAGATAAAGATAATTGTTGGACTTCTGATCATGTTTGTTACAGTAACGATGCTCAATGATGCATCAAACTTTGTTTTTATAAATATGAAGGAGTTGATGGAAGACTTTGTATACAGTTTGCAGAGCAGCTGATGCTGATATAAAGCTTTTAATTCCATATAACCTTCAGTTCTTTGCTGAGGATGCCAATGGTGCCGAGAAATCCGAGGAACCTACTGGTAAAAAGCTCAGTGATGCCAGAAAAGAAGGACAGGTAGCCAAAAGCCAGGAAATAGCTACAGCCTTTTCACTACTAGCTTTTTTCCTGATTCTCAGATTCGGTTATGGCTTTATTGCTGAGAATTTCGAGGC
>JAEEGH010024416.1_pt1 | contig 12199 bp, 7 predicted proteins | sample 9134181 | NCBI WGS metagenome assembly JAEEGH01 (sample SAMN16246544, study PRJNA631951) | gut metagenome | biome: gut microbiome; feature: rumen; material: DP-attached | host: Bos | place: Iran: Karaj | collected 2018-10
CTTCTTCCTGTTTTTATCCGTGTATGCCATTTGTATTTTGGCCCAGACCTTGTGCGGACATACCTTTATTTCCATTTTATTGTCCGGATATTTTTTGGTAATTGAATTGGCTGTGCGAGGAACCGTTGGATTTTTGGCTGAAACGTGTTTTGAAACAGCGGAGTTACGAGGCCAGTATTTTTTTGGAAAAAATGTGTTACCGGTGTTAACTTCTCCCCTCTACAACATTTTTACGGCAGAAGGTGCATCTGTGTATGTAAAAGATGCACTGATTGCCGCTGTGGCGTTTGTGTTGGCGTATATTTCTTATAAGCACTACAAAGGAGAATTTGCAGGAAAAGCGGTAGTATACAAAGGGGTGCGCTATCTTGTTAAGATTTCGCTTTCTTGTCTGGCTGCGATATGGATAGCATACTTTTTCTTGTCACTGTCCGAGCAGGTGATTTATTCAACGGCAGGAATGGTGTTTGCCGTCTTAGGCGCATTACTTGGAGCAGCCATTATTTCCGGAATCAGCGAGATAGTTTTTGCCTTTGATATCCGGGCAATGTTCAAGCGTTTTTGGCAAATCCCGATGTTTGCGGTAGCAGGACTTATTCTGATTTTTAGTTTTTCTTATGACTGGTACGGCTATGACTCTTTTGTGCCGGATGCAAAAAAAGTAAAGGATTGTGCAATGGCGATATCCGGAGGCGAAGCAAGCAGTCAGTATATTATAAACGGCGATACCTATGAGAATTCCGATGCCGTAGGATATGCTGAGGAATATATGCATTTGCCGTATACAAAGGATGTGCAATTCATTGCCGCCACCGGTATGGAAAGACGGACAGCTTATAAAAATTTGCTAATGGATTTTAGAGGAAATCCAACTTCTGAAACAGAAATCGACTACAGTAATTATGATTATGATGTAATTATTCTGTATCGTATGAAAAATGGAAAGACCTATCGAAGACGGATTACAGTTCCGTGCGATATGGACAAAGCTACTTTAAATGCGGTATTGGGAAGTGATGAATATAAGCAGGTAAGCTTTACCTTAAATACCATGGATGAACTTCGAAATATGACCGACGGATACAACTGCTTAGAGTTCTACGATTCAGTAAATAAAGACATTCCTGATGAGAGTGTGGATGCCTTTTTTGCGGCATATCAAAAAGACTTACAGCACTGGAATTTTTCTGTGGCAACGGATGATCTTATTTTGGGCGAGGTCTATTACACGAAGAGAAAATTGCTTTCGGCTTCGGAAATGGCCGCGCTTGCATATGGTGAGTATTATGAATATATGATGGATGAAAATGAAGCTATTCTGTTTTCCCAGGGATTCCCGGTATACGAAAGCTTTACAAATACCATTGCCTACTTGGAAGAAAACGGACTTTACAGCACTTACATGGTGAAACTGCCGGCAGTAGAAGATATCGCTTATCTTGAAATCCAAAAGGATGACATTACCTTTATCTCAGACGGCGGCTGGAACTGGGGAGATGGAGAGTCCGAACAGTTTTACATCCAAAATCCGGAAGAAATTGAGGAAGTACTTGCGTCCATGGTTCCTTCCATCGGAAAGAGTTACAACTACCATTGGCATAGCACAAGCGGCTATGATCCAAGATATTCCGTATATATTTATTTATATGGTGATGACAATACCTGTTTTGAGCGAAGTTTCTTAAAAGGTCAGGTGCCAACTGTAGTGGAACAGTATTCCACTACTGCGTATTAATTTTCTTGAGTTTTTTAAAAAACGTGATATACTTCTCTCTGGAAAAAGATTTTCGACAAGCGTCGGAAGTCTTTTTCTTTGTGTGGAAAGAGAGATAAAAATGACAGAAGATAAGCGGATTTATACATTAAAAGAAGAAAAGCCTGTAAAGGCAGTATTAAAACTGGGACTTCCTCTGGTGGCAGGCATGTTTATCATGGTGCTTTACAACATGGTGGACACCTACTTTATCGGAATGCTTCGAGATGACTATCAACTTGCAGCAGTGAATCTGGCATACCCTGTGATGATGATTTCCATTGCGGTTTCCAATATGATTGCCACCGGAGCCTCCTCACTTATAGCAAGAAGCCTGGGGGCAGGAGATGAGAAAAAGGCGAATCACACGCTAACTGTGGGATTTGAGTTTACGCTCATCGGCTCTGTGATTGTAACTGCAATCGGCTACGCGTTTATCAATCAGATTTGTAGTGGGCTTGGTGCAAAAGAGAACACGTTTCTATATACAAGACAGTATGTAGCAATCATCCTACTTGGTACCATTTTTACCATGGGAAATTATACCCTTGGCCAGCTTCTTCGAAGTGAAGGATCCGTACGTTACTCCATCGTAGGAATGATTGTTGGAACCTTTGCCAATATTATTTTAGATCCGATTTTTATTTTCGGACTTCATATGGAAATCCGCGGGGCGGCAATTGCCACAATCCTTGGAAATGCGCTGGGGATGCTTACTTCTCTTATTATTTATATCAGCGGAAAATCCCTTCTTCGGCCAAGCCTTCGTATGTTACGGCCAACGGGAGAGATTCTGCGTGAAATCTTTTGGGTAGGAATTCCCGCAACCTTAGAGACGCTTCTTACCTCTATCGCATATATTATTAATAACAACCTTGCGGTGGCTTACGGCGAACTTACCGTGGCAGCAATGGGTGTGTCTCAAAAGATTATGACCATCGGTACCTATATTTACCAGGGGCTCGCGACAGGAACCCAGCCGATTATGGGATACAACTACGGAGCAAAGAATTATAAACGTATGCTTTCTGTGTTGAAAAGCGGAATACTGGTATTGAGCAGTATTGAGTTGTGTGTCATGGCAATCTTTGGTATTTTTGCACCGCAGCTAATTGGCATTTTCTCCGATTCGCCGGAGGTAATTGAAAACGGTATCCGGGTACTCCGAGCAAATATGTGTATTCTACCGTTTGTTGGCGCAATTTCCATGAGCCGTATTTCCTTCCAGTCTATGGGAAAAGCACAGTATGCGTTTGTCATTACACTTATGCGTCAGCTTTTCTTGTATGTACCGTTACTTTTAATCTTAAATCGCAGCCTTGGATTCTTTGGAATGATCTGGGCGCAGCCCATTACGGAAGTGATTATGATGATGGTATCTGTTTCTATGCTTGTAAATATGATTCAAAAATTGATGGAGAAATGCTAAAATAATGATTGGTGGTATTTTTATGAGGTTTTGGGGATAAGCGATATGAGAGACATGATAAACATCATAATTTATTATTGGCCAAAGGTGATTGCGGCGATTTGGTTTGCAATTGTAGGCTTGGTGATGATTAAAAAATCACGCTATGCAAAAAAGGATGCAAATGTTGTTTTATATTTCACTGCATTTTTCTTTACTTCGAGCGCGTTATTTTCTATTTATGCAGAATGCTTTGCGAACGCCCTTTACTTTTGGGTAATCGAAAAATACATAACGTTGTTTCAATCGCCGATTGTGTATGTTTTGTACCAGATTTTTTGGGATGCGTTATTTGTGTTCGCAGGTGGAATGATTTTTTCAAAGCTTTCTGGAATGAAAAATTTTATGGGCGCTGTACTTTATATGGAATTCGTTTGTAGTGAAAGACTCGCTTCAACGATTTCGTTTACGGCATCGGGATATTTGATTGTATTTATTCTGATTCAGTTTGTGCTGTTTATGGTACAGCGAAAGGATTTTCCGTACACCCAGCGATTAAAAGCAATCGAGTGGAGACGAATCTTCGTATATCTGATGGGCCTGTTTTATATTTCAGATATTTTGTACGGTGCGAATATTTTCTTCCCGGAACTGGATCCGGATAACCTAAATCCTGCCAATATGATTTGGCTGGATTCGGTTGCAATCATTTGCGGTATTCTTGTTTTGGGTTATATACGAATCAGCTTTTCGGAAGCAAAGCAGGAGTACAAAAAGCAGGAGTATCAAAAACGACTGCAACACAGCCAGGAAGATATCATCGTTTCTTTGGCGGAGATTACGGAGGCAAAGTCCGGTGAGACCGGTCAGCATATTCGCCGTGTGGCAGAATACAGTAAATGTCTGGCGAAGTATATACTAAAAGAACTATCGGACGTAGAAAACATTCGAATTGCAGCGATGATGCATGATATCGGAAAGCTGATGGTAAGTCAGGATATTTTAGAAAAGGCCGGAAAATTAACGCCGGAAGAATATGCAATCGTAAAAGAACATTCCGCATTCGGTTGGAATCTTTTAGCCAACTCTAAGGGCGAAGTCATGGAGATGGCCAGAGTGATTGCTTTAGAGCACCATGAACGTTGGGATGGTACCGGATATCCGGGCGGCTTAAAAGGAGACGAAATCTCTATATATGCGCAGATTGTATCTGTGGCAGATGTATATGATGCATTAACGAGCAAGCGTTCCTATAAGGATGCATGGACTCCGGAGGATGCAAGAACAGAAATTGTAGTTCAGCGTGGCAAGCAGTTTGCACCCCGTGTGGTAGATGCTTTCGTTTCTTGTTACAGCGAGATTGAAGAAATCCGTAGACAGTATGCGGATACTATATAGAAAAGAGGCTTGAAAAATGTTTGATGCAAATAAGGAAATTGACAATGTAGTGGATTGGATTCAGGAGTGGTTTTCGGCAAACGGACCGAAAGCAAATGCAGTGATTGGTCTTTCCGGCGGAAAGGATTCTTCCATCGTTGCAACTCTTTTGGTAAAGGCACTTGGAAAAGACAGAGTGGTCGGTGTCATGATGCCAAACGGTGAGCAAAAGGACATTTCGGACTCTAAGCAGATCGCAGAGTTTTTGGGAATTAAAACCTATACCGTAAATATTGCACCGTACTACGATGCGGCACTTAACAGCTTTGCTTCTGATTTGTCGGATTTATCCATTTCCGAAGATACAAAGATTAACCTTGCTCCGCGTCTTCGTATGGCGACACTTTACGCAGTGGCACAGTCTCTTCCAAACGGCGGACGTGTGGCAAATACCTGCAATGCATCTGAGGATTACGTAGGTTACTCTACAAAGTACGGAGATGCGGCAGGAGACTTTTCTCCATGTTCTGACTTTACGGTTACGGAAATGCTTGCCATCGGGGATGCACTTGGTGTTCCGACAGAGCTTGTTCATAAGACTCCATCCGACGGATTATGCGGCAAGAGTGATGAAGACAAACTTGGATTTACCTATGCGATGTTGGATCATTACATGGAAACGGGAGAGTGCGAGGATGAAGTGATTCGTGAAAAAATCGACCGTGCTCATCGTTTAAACCTCCACAAGTTGGAAGTCATTCCTGCTTACAGAAAGAAGTAATATTTTCTACGAATAAATTACATATTTCAACGAACAAACAGTCAACCGGTTGCTATTAGTAACCGGTTGTATTATTTTTGAAAAAGGGAATTTTTTCTACAATGGAGGGAAATGTTATGAAGGAAAAATTAGACTACAAGTTTTGGTTTTGTACCGGATCTCAGGATCTTTACGGTGATGAGTGTCTGGCTCACGTAGCAGCACATTCCAAGGAAATCGTAGAGTGTTTAAATAAGTCCGGAAATCTTCCGTTTGAGGTGGTTTGGAAACCGACTATGATTACCAATGAGGTGATTCGTCGTACCTTTAACGAAGCAAATAACGATCCGTCATGTGCCGGCGTCATCACATGGATGCATACGTTTTCACCGGCAAAATCCTGGATTTTAGGTCATCAGGAATTACGCAAACCTCTTTGTCATATGCATACCCAGTACAATCGTGAAATTCCGTATGAAACTATGGATATGGATTTCATGAATGAAAACCAGGCAGCACACGGCGACCGTGAATATGCGCATATCCTTTCTCGAATGGGAGTTGAGAGAAAGACCATCGTAGGATATTGGCAGGACGAAGAGGTACAGAAAGCCCTTGGCTCTTGGATGCGTACCGCCATCGGTATTGTGGAATCCAGCCATATCCGTGTGATGCGTGTAGCAGATAACATGCGAAACGTGGCCGTTACCGAAGGTGATAAGGTAGAGGCACAGTTGAAGTTTGGTTGGGAAGTGGATGCATATCCGGTAAATGAAATTGCCGAAGCAGTGGCAGCTGTTTCCGCTTCTGATGTAAACGTACTTGTAGATGAATATTACGATAAATATGACATTTGTTTGGAAGGCCGCGATCCGGAAGAGTTTAAGCGCCACGTTGCAGTACAGGCACAGATTGAACTTGGATTTGAGCGCTTCTTGGAAGAGAAAAACTATCAGGCAATTGTAACTCACTTCGGAGACTTAGGCGCATTACAGCAGCTTCCGGGTCTTGCAATTCAGCGCTTGATGGAAAAGGGCTATGGCTTCGGTGCAGAAGGTGACTGGAAGGTTGCTGCCATGGTTCGTTTGATGAAGATTATGACAACCGGCATGAAGGATGCAAAGGGTACCTCCATGTTGGAAGACTATACTTACAATTTGGTAAAAGGCAAAGAAGGAATCATTCAGGCACACATGCTTGAAATCTGCCCCACCATTGCCGACGGTCCGATTCAGATTAAGTGTCAGCCGCTTTCTATGGGCGATCGCGAAGATCCGGCACGTTTGGTATTTCAGTCTAAGACCGGAAAAGGTATTGCAACTTCCCTTATTGATTTGGGTAACCGCTTCCGCCTTATCATTCAGGATGTGGATTGTAAGAAAGTGGAGAAGCCGCTTCCGAAGCTTCCTACCGCCATTAACTTCTGGACTCCGCAGCCGGATTTCTATACAGGAACCGAAGCTTGGTTATTGGCAGGTGGCGCACATCATACCGCATTTACTTATGACTTAACGGCAGAGCAGATGGGTGATTGGGCAGCTGCTATGGGAATTGAAGCAGTTTATATCGATAAGGATACCCGCATTCGTGACTTTAAGCGTGACTTAGCTCTCGGAAATGTAGTTTACGGTAAGTAAAACGGAAAGGAACGGATGAAGGGATGTTTGAGGAAAAAAACACAGCCCTTGGTATTGAATTTGGTTCTACCAGAATCAAGGCTGTACTTGTAGATGAAGATAATAAAGTTTTGGCCCAGGGGGACCATGAGTGGGAAAACCACTTGGAAAACGGCATTTGGACCTATCCTTTGGATGAGGTTTGGGCCGGCCTTTCTGACTGCTACGGAAAGTTAAAGGCAGACGTAAAAGAAAAATACGGTGTAACCTTAAAGCGAGTGGGAGCAATCGGTTTTTCCGCAATGATGCACGGATATCTTGCCTTTAACGAAAAGGACGAACTTTTGGTACCTTTCCGTACTTGGAGAAATACCATTACAGGACAAGCGGCAAAAGAGTTGTCCGAGGCATTGTCCTTTAATGTTCCCCAGCGTTGGAGCATCGCACATTATTATCAGTGCATTTTAAATAAGGAGCCTCATGTAAAAGATGTTTCTTACTTTATGACCTTAGCTTGCTATGTACACTATAAAATGACAGGCAGGAAGGTAGCAGGCGTGGGCGAAGCCAGCGGAATGTTCCCTATTGATTCAAGCACCGGAAACTATGATGCAGGCATGCTTCAAAAGTTTAACGCGTTGGCAGCAAATCATGGAGTTACCACAAAGGTAGAAGATTTGATGCCTCGGGTGTTAAATGCAGGGGAGGATGCAGGTGCTCTTACACCGGAAGGTGCAAAACTCTTAGATCCTACCGGTGATTTGGAACCAGGAATTCCTCTTGCACCTCCGGAAGGAGATGCGGGAACCGGAATGGTTGCCACCAATGCGGTATCTGTGGGAACCGGAAATGTCAGTGCAGGAACCAGCGTATTCTCCATGGTGGTTTTGGAAAAACCGTTATCCAAACCTTATGAAGAAATCGATATGGTAACCACACCAACCGGTGAAGCCGTTGCCATGGTACATTGCAATAACTGTACTTCCGATTTGAATGCATGGGTAAATCTTTTCAAAGAGTATTCGGAGGCTATGGAAATCAACGCTTCCATGAACGATATCTACGGAACCTTATACAATAAGGCATTAACCGAGGATGCAGATTGCGGCGGTGTGATTTCCTTTAACTACTTCGGTGGTGAACCGGTGGTAGGCATCAACGAAGGACGCCCAATGATTGTTCGTAAGCCGGATGCAAAGTTTTCCTTAGCAAACTTTATGCGTTCTAATCTTTACGGAGCTCTAGGTGTACTTAAGATTGGAAACGATATTCTTTTGAAAGAAGAAAAAGTATCTATCAAATCCATTACCGGACACGGCGGATTCTTTAAGACAAAAGGTGTTGGACAGTCCGTTTTGGCAGCCGCATTAAATGCACCGATTACCGTTATGGCAACCGCCGGTGAAGGTGGTGCTTGGGGAATGGCGGTGCTTGCAAATTATTGCATTCGCGCAGATAAGTCCATGAAACTGCAGCAGTATTTGGATGAAAAAGTATTTGCCGGACAGGAAAAGGAAACCTTGGAACCGGATCCGAAGATGGTTGCGGGATTTGATGCATATATTGCAGAATATAAGAAAGTATTAAAAGCCGAGGCAGTTGCTGCCAAGGAGTGGTAATCATGTTAGAAGAATTAAAAAAACAAGTATATGAAGCAAATATGGAGTTGCCAAAGCGTGGCCTTGTAACCTATACCTGGGGCAACGTTTCCGGCATCGACAGAGAAAGCGGTATTCTTGCCATCAAACCATCCGGCGTGGAATATGAAGATTTAAGGCCGGAAGATATGGTCCTCGTAAATTTGGACGGGGAAGTGGTGGAAGGAAACTATCGACCAAGTTCCGATACAGCGACTCATGTGGAATTATATAAGCGTTACGACAACATCGGTGGAGTGGTTCATACCCATTCCACCTATGCGGTTGCTTGGGCACAGGCCGGAAGAGACATTCCTCTTTACGGAACCACCCATGCAGATTATTTCTGCGGCCCGATTCCTTGCACCAGAAATTTAACCCCACAGGAGATTGATGAGGCCTATGAAGTAAACACCGGAAAGGTTATTATCGAGAGATTTGATAAGGATGGAATTGACACACGGTATGTTCCGGGAGTAATCTGTAAGAACCATGGTCCGTTTACTTGGGGAAAGGATGCCGACCAGGCAGTATATAATGCAGTGGTACTTGAGGAAGTAGCCAAGATGGCGTTATTTACCGAACAGGTAAATCCCCAGGTGGCACCGGCACCGGATTGCATTCGCGATAAACACTTTAATCGCAAGCATGGTGCAAACGCCTATTACGGACAAAACTAGAAGGGGTTTGTAAGGGAACACAATGTTAAAAGTATTTTTGGTAGAGGACGAGTATGTCGTTCGTGAATCCATCAAGAATAACATAGAATGGAGTGACTACGGTTTTGAATTCTGCGGAGAAGCAGGAGACGGCGAAGTCGCTCTTTCTTTGATTCGGAAAGAACTTCCGGATATCGTGATTACGGATATCAAAATGCCGTTTATGGATGGACTGACACTTTCAAAACTGATCAAAGAAGAATTCCCATGGATGGAGATTATTTTGCTTACGGGGTATGAGGAGTTTTCTTTTGCTCAGGAAGCAATTCACATCGGTGTGGCACGTTATTTGAGTAAGCCAATCAGTGGCGAGGCCTTGACCGACGAGCTTACAAAACTTGGGGAAAAGATTCAAGAGAAAAAAGAAGACCGCGCCATCCGTGAAAAGTACAAAAAAGAAATGGAAGAGCGTACCATCCAGGAAAAGCAGGAGTTCTTCGATTCCATTGTTACGGGAGGAAAGAATGCGGCGGCTCTTTTGGAGGAAGCAAGAAAGCTTTCTTTGGATTTGTCTGCGGTCTGCTACAACATTCTTTTGTTAAAGGTCTGGTCCGATCGACACGACATGGAAGAGTATTCCAAGACCGTTGTGTCCATGGAAGAGCGTATGAAAGAAATGGCGGAAGAAAAGAAGGTTTTATTGTTTGACCGCCATTTGGAAGGAAAAGCGCTTTTGTTTAAAGCGGATTCCGAAGAGCAGATGACGGCTTTAATGCAGGAGTTTATCGAAAACTTAGAGAAAATGTTTGCGGAGAATCGTCACATCCATTTCTTCGGTGGTGTGGGAAATACCGTAATGCATATGTCGGAAATTCCGGAATCCTTTGCTTGTGCGGGAAAAGGATTCGCCCATCGTTACTTGGGAGAAACGGATCGCTTTTTATACGATAATGAGATTAAAAAACAGGCGGATAGCTTTTCTATGTCGGAAATCGATCCGAAGAAAATGGCTCATGAGCGCGTAACGGAATTCTTACGACGAGGAGAAGGCATGGAAGTAAACTTCTTCGTGGAAGAGTTTTTACATGGTCTTGGAGAAAATGCCATGCAGTCCTCTATGTTCCGTCAGTATATCACCATGGATACCTATTTAACCGTCATCGATTTTATGGAAAACGAGTTGGGGGTATCCCGTGATGTTCTTGAAACAATGGAATTAAACTCTGCGGTTACGGCTACGGAGGAAAGCGCTGTTGCCTTTATGAAAGAGATTATTAACAATGCCCTTTCGTTGCGCGAGGATATGTCAAAGAACCGCTATCATGATGTGGTACGTGATGCCATTTCTTATATCGAAGAACATTATTCGGAAGAGGAATTCTCATTAAACGAACTTGCTTCTTATGTAAACTTCTCGCCGAATCATTTAAGTGCGGTGTTCCGTCAACAGACGGGACAGCCCTTTATTAAGTACCTCACCGATTATCGTATTACAAAAGCAAAAGAACTTTTGCGTTGTACCGGTAAAAAGAGCAGCGAAATTGCCCTTTTAGTGGGATACAAGGATGCGCATTATTTTTCTTATGCCTTTAAGAAAGCACAGGGAATGACGCCGACACAGTATCGCGGCAATTCAAAAGAGGATAGTAAATGATAAAGAAAAGTACCGGCAAAGAGCATTCCAGACTGGCACTGCAAATCCGTATTTCTTATCTGTTCATGCTGATCCCGATTGTAGTGTTTCTGGGTTATATTTTCTACAATCTTTGGAAGACCAATGAACGCTATGAAAAGATGTTGAATTCCGTGGTAACCGCCAGCGAATTTTCTTTGGACTTTAAAAATGATTACGATTATGAGACCTATCTTTTGATCGTTGAAAATAAGAAACCGGAAGATTCCAGATTGCCCCAGCTTTTGACGGAAGCCCGTCGTATCGTAAACGGATTGGAACAGTATACGGACACGGAAGACAATCGAAAGCGTTTGGAGTCTGCAAACAGGTATCTGGATAACTTGGAGACCTATAACAGGCGTATCGTAGAAAACTTAGGAAAAGAAGATCGTTATGAGGAAAATATGGTCATTTGGGAAAATGACGTGCAAATTGTAACGGCTTTGGTACAGGAAACCATCAACGAATACATCTATTATGAGAATCGGGAATTGCAGACGGCTCAGGAAGAAAACAGAAAACAAGTCATGCACGTTATGCAGCTTTCCATGATTATCATCGGTGTGATTTTAATCGGTATGGTTGCTTTTTCTGTATTTGTTCCTCTTAGTATTACGGAACCTATTGAAAACCAGGTACGTGCGGAACAGCGCCAACTTCGAAAAGCGGAGTTTGAACTGTTGCAGGCCCAGATTAATCCCCACTTTTTGTATAATACTTTGGATGCCATTGTATGGTCCGCCGAGGCGGGAAATCAAAAGCAGGTCATCCAAATGGTGGGAAGTTTATCCGACTTCTTCCGTACGTCTTTAAACCGTGGTCGAGAAATCGTAACGGTACGAGAAGACTTGCAGCATGTATGCTCTTATTTGGAAATTCAAAAAATCCGTTATATGGATATTTTGGAATATGAGATTTTGGTGCCGGAAGAATTAAATGACTATAAGATTCCGAAGATTACCTTGCAGCCGTTGGTGGAAAATGCATTGTATCACGGCATCAAAAACAAACGTGGCGGTGGAAAAATTACACTTCGCGGCCATGAGGACAAGGAGTCCTTTTACATTGAAGTTTTGGACGACGGAATCGGTATGAGTGAAGAACGTCTTCGTACGGTTCAAAGGGGATTGGCGGAAAAGGCCCCCCAAGAAAGCGAACTCTACGGTTTGTATAACGTAAACGAGCGAATTCGCTTGAATTTCGGGGATGAATACGGAATTAAGATTACAAGCGAATATGAAAAAGGAACCGCGGTAGAAGTTCGTCTCCCAAAAAGATTAACCGAAATCGTAGAAAATCCAACTTCCGAAAAAA
>JAEEGH010024419.1_pt1 | contig 12198 bp, 8 predicted proteins | sample 9134181 | NCBI WGS metagenome assembly JAEEGH01 (sample SAMN16246544, study PRJNA631951) | gut metagenome | biome: gut microbiome; feature: rumen; material: DP-attached | host: Bos | place: Iran: Karaj | collected 2018-10
GAACCGCCGCGTCGACCCACGGCTTGAAGGTCAAAGGCAGAACTGTCGCCTACAGAGAACTAGACAAGCCAAACGACCTTCGCCGTGCCTCGCCGCGTCGTTTCAGCCTTCGGCTTGCCGCAGACGCGAAGGGACAAAAAACGGGGCTCCCCCGACACGAAAAGGCACGAAAACGGCTTGTTGCGGATTACCTCTGACAGCCGACCGGAACGGTTCGTGTCCGACGATGCGACGACGCCCGAAGGCTCGACAATGCCCTTCTGTCCCGCGCCGGCTTAGGAAGCTGCAGCATTAACAGACGCGGGCAAAACATGGTATAATATGCGCCAATGTTCGGGTTCGGCAGATTCGGGCGGGTACGCCGGCGGACGCGACGGCTTCTTGCCGCCGTGGGCGCGGCGGCACTGCTCGGTTTCCAGGCCTTTTCGTCGGCATATATAGCGCTCGAAGCCGACCATGACTGCTGCGGCGAAGGATGCCCGGTGTGCTTCCAGATCCAGCAGTGCGCCGAAAATCTCCAGTTGACCGGCTCGGGACTTGAAGCGGACGCGGCGGTCGTGTCCCTCCCGAGCGTCGCGGCAGACCTGACAGTCCCGACCGAAGTTCTGCCGCAGAGCCGGTCGCTTGTCGCCCAGAAGGTTCAGTTTAACGAGTGAGCGTGCGTGCGGTCCGCATTTTCCGCGGACCGCAGTTGTTGTCGAGGACGGCGATCCGTCCGCCGCAGGATGCCGCGAGTGCGGCGTTCTGCGACTCATGGCAAACTATACACACATTCACATCAGGAAAGAATCTTCAAATGCAGAAAATGACGGTAAACCCCGTCGTCTGCGCGGTTGCCGCCGCGCTGGCGTTGGGTGCGCATTCGGCATACGCCGACGGCGCCGAGAAGGAAATCATCGAGGCGGAGCCATCAATAGAATGTCCGTCCGTCGAGGCAGGAGCGTTCTACCGCTCCATGAAAATAGAACGCGGAATGGTCGAGAACAAGGAAAGCGTGTTCGGCTACGGGGCTGAAATCGAGTGGTACGGCTTCTTCCTCGGCATAGAGTCATGTCATGACATGACCAATGTCGAAGGACGAAGAGGTCGCTACAACGAGATCGAAAGCGAAGCTGGCCACCGCTTTTCGTTCGGGGACTTCGCAGCCAAGGCCGCATACGTGTACAAGGCGTGCGGCGGCGACGAGCACAACACCCAGGAGATCGAACTCGAGATGGAGTACGAGACTCCGTGGTTCACGCCGTTCGTCGAGTGCAATCTCGATGTCGACGACAAGGCCGGGGCGCTGTACGGCGCAGCCGGGCTCTCCCGTGAATGGGAGTTCTCGGACTGGGCCAAGGTCAATGCATACGCAGGCATCGGCGCCGGCAATGCGTACCGGAACAGGACGGACTTCGGAGCCGACAAGATCGCGCTCCGCGACATGCACGTCGGGGCGGAGCTTGAAATCGAGCTGTGTCCGCACGTAAAGCTCGTTCCCGGAGTCGACCTCTACGACCAGTTCACCAGCAAGGGCCGCCACGAACACCACAAGGGCTTTGCGGCAGTCGGCGGCGCGAAGCTGGCCGTGGAGTTCTAAGCGGCAAAAGAGGCAATACGACAAAAGACAAGGATGGAACAATGAAAACGAAACTACTGTGCATCGCCGCGGCTGTCGCGGCATCGGCCATTGTGCGTGCCGAGACCGCCTCGGACGCGAAACCAGCGGCGAAACCGCCGCGCGCCAGGATCGTCGCGACGACTTTCCCCGTCTACGACTGGACGAGGGAAGTCCTTGGAGAGCGTCTTGCGGAGACGGACCTCGTCCTTCTCCAGCAGAGCGGAATCGATCTCCACAGCTATTCGCCGTCCGCCGCGGACCTGCGGAAGATCGCTTCGTGCGACCTCTTCGTGTTCGTGGGCGGCGAGTCGGACGAATGGACGGAACGAGCGCTCGCCCAGAAGGGAAATTCGCGTCGTCGCGTCCTGAGCCTAGTGAAAGCGCTCGGCTCCGCCGCGAAGGAGGAGAAGGTCGTCGAGGGAATGGAACACGAACACCACCATCACGACGACGACCACGACGAGGATCACGACCACGACGAGGACCACGACCACGACGAGGAAGAGCACGAAATAGACGAACACGTCTGGCTCTCGCTCCGCAACGCCGCGGTTCTGGTCAAGGCGATTGCCGCCGAAATCGCCGCGGTCGATCCGGCGAACGCCGCAACGTACCGCGCGAACGCGGATGCGTACGGCGCGAAGCTCGCGGCACTCGACCGCGCCTACGGTGAAGCCGTCGCCACAGCGAAACGCAGGACGATTCTCGTCGCAGACCGTTTCCCGTTCCGCTATCTTGCGGACGACTACGGGCTTGAGTACTTCGCCGCTTTCGCCGGCTGTTCGGCCGAGAGCGAGGCGAGCTTCAAAACTGTCGCGTTTCTGGCGAAAAAGGCGGACGCGCTTCAGCTGCCCGTGATACTGACGCTGGAAGGCGCTCAGCACAAGATCGCCGAGACCGTGCGCCGCACGACCAAGTCGGGAGCCCAGCGCATCCTCACGCTCGACTCTCTCCAGTCCATTGGCGGCGAGGCGGCGAAGACGACGCACTACCTCGATGCCATGCGGCGCAACCTTGATACGCTCAAGGCCGCGCTGAACTGAAAGCGCCGGCGACGACGAACCTTGCCGAATGCCGCGATCTGCGGCTCGGCAATGGATCGCACGCCATGCCGCCCCGCCCCGACCTTGCGGTCTGGGCGGGGTATTTCCTTTCGGCCGGCGGACCGAACGCACTCGACAGGGGAAGGCAACTGCGATCCTTCCGGCAATGCAGACCGGGCGGATGCGTCAGAGCTCGACGCTGACTCCAGGCAGAAACTTTTCCGACACGATCATTGGCCTGCCTTCGCCGGCGGGCAGCGCAATCACCGCCGTATCGCCTGGCAGAAGCCCCTTCAAGCTGGCCTGGGACGTAGCGTCGCCCACACGGACTCGCATGTCGTGGTAAGCCGGCGCCACTCCGTCGTTTCTCACCTTGAGCCGACGGACGCCGCCGGAAGTCTCGTCCGAAACAAGCTTGAAGCTCCATCCGCACTCACTGGCCGCCTCGGAAAGCCGGCTCGCGGTCGCAAACCTGCCTTCTGTCGAATCGTTGGCGATCACGAACGTCATGTGGTACTTGGCCGCCGCCTCACGCCATGTCACGCCGTAGAGCCCTGCCGGATTCAGAAACTCGCGCTGGTCTCTCCTGCTGTAGTAGCTGATTTCGCCTCCGCACGGCGCGCGCTGCCAGCGATCAAGTCCGAACTTGCGCCAGCAGCGCTCGTTGTGGCCGCCGCCCTGCGAAATCTCGTGCCTTGCGTGCATGAAGGAATCGTCGAAGAGTCCGAACGAAAGCGCGCAAAGCGACGGATCGGAGGCAAGCGGGGAAAACGCCTCGTTGTGCGCGTCCACGCTCACCATCACCGGCGTCGCGGAAAAGAGCCGCTCCATTTCTCGCATGAACTTGGCCTGGAACTCCTTGGTCGGAAAATTCCTGCCCGGCACGGTCTTCGTCCCGCACGTGTGGTACTCGGCCCAGTGCCCGAACCCGACTTCGAGAAAAGCCAGCCGCGGATCCCTGTCGTACCGCGCGGCGAACTCGCGGAAGAACCCGAGAGTGAAGTCCTCAAGCGCCGCGCAAGACCAGTCCGCATACCATGTCGGCCCATCGTCGTTCGGATTCTCCGCGAATGTCTCCTTGTAGCCTTCGCTCGCCTTTATGAACCTCGGGACGGCCGTGCCGCCACGAGGCCCTCCCTTAGCCCTCTCGCCCGGATACACGTACCTGAAGCGCAGTATCGCCTGATGCGACCTGCCTTTGGCCCGTTCAAGGACCTTTTCGACGGAAGCCCAGTCGTAGACGCCAGGAGACTTTGCGACAGCGTCGGGCCGCATGTACGCGAACTCAAGCGATATGGCGTCGCCAAGCTCCGGCCTCTCCGCCGCGGCGTCAGACCAGAAGACGATGCCCTTGAGAGGCAGAGCGGAAAGAAGAACCAATGCCGCTAGCACGATTCCTTCTCCCGCTCTGCCATATTATCCTCCGAAACGAAACTCAGAACCCCACTTCCGCCGCCGTCGAGCGCTCGCGGTTGCTCACCGACGAGAAGTTGCGGAAGTAGTAGTTGTAACCCGAACGGATGATCCTGTGGACCACGAGCTGAACGGTGTCCGCAGGCTCTCTGTCCGGCTGAGGGCCTCCTTTCCGGGCGTCAAGTCCGCCGCGTATCACGCCGTATCCCCACATGGAGCCGGGAACCAGCGAAATCATAACCACCCAGAACAGGAACGACCTCATTTACTGCACCTCTTTTTCTTTGTTACCTTTTTTGTTACTGCATTTCAACCGCCTCTATGCGGTAGAACTTCGCACCGGAAGCCGGATCGTCGGGTTCGGAGCCGACCCAGACAGCCTCGCCGGCCTTGCATCCATCGGTCGCGAACTGGCCGTCCGGATACTCGCAGCTTCCGGACTTGAATTCGACCGACGACGAACGGACCACGCGATAGCCCACGCCTTCAGCATAGCCCTTGAAGCGAATGCTCGGGCAGCCTCCAGGCGCAATGCCGAAGCCCGTGATCACAGGCGCGGTCATCTGCTTGTCCACATTTGCAGCCGCCGCTGCCGGAGCCGGAACAGCGGTCGTGACGGTGTACGCCTGTCCTTCCGCAACCGCCGCGCCGTTTGCGCCGGAAGACGACGCAACAGGCGCGACCATGATGCTCGCGGAGGCGTCTATCTCGGCTATGTATGTCGGGGTGGCGACGACAAGGTCGTCCACCTTCGTACCGACACAGGTGAGATAGCTCGGAGCGGAAGCGCTTTCAGACAATGGGAACCAATCACCGTTACCATTGCCGCTCCTCACCGCCTGTGTCGTGTTGCCGCCCGGCACGGGCGACCAGTCTCCTCCATTCAGCCGCACATGCGCAAACCCTCTTCCGCTCTGTGGGAAGTAAAGCTCCATGCCGACACGAACCCAAGTTCCGTTTGTGAACTTCGTATTGGAAAGCTTCGACCAGTGAGGGGCTGTAACCGACCCATAATACCCTCCGCGATGCCAGACATTGAGGTATCCGTCCTTGTCCGCTGCAATCGCGACGACAGGCTCACCCGTCGGTGCCTGAAGTGCCTCAGGGGAACGATGAACCTCAACCATCACATCAACCCTGCGATTCTTGCGGGTTGTCGACATCTTTGGCGAAATCGACTTCGTGACTTCGTCCTCCGCGTCAAGAACCTTTTTGTGATCAACCCGCTTGAAGATGTACTGGCCCTGAGGCGGAGTGTATGTGTGGGCTATCACCTCGCCTTCGCCTGTCCAACGATTATGACCCGCGATAGGCGTACCATGAGCGTAGTCCTCAAAGGTATCGTGGGCATAGTACGGAGAGGAAGTTACGACACTTGGCGTCTGAGAGACTGTCCATGTAAGCGTAGCGTCGCTCGTTATATTGAACTCAGCCTGCGGTCCGTCACCCTGTGTAATGATTGTATTGTCAGGTTTTGTGAGTTTCCACGAGGAGGCAAAAATGAGGTCGCCCCAGTTTGTGTACGGCTTCTGGGCAACGCCTTCGCCCAGAAGCTTGTTGGTTATTGTCGTACCGCTGAGGAAACGATAGTTCTGCCCAGCAAAAGAAGGAGTTCCAATAGAAGCAGGCGTATTTACGTTAAGAGTGCGAATGTCAATGTTTGCAGGGTTGGTGTCATCGTAAAGCTTCATAGTCATGATCTTTTCGGTACAATTTCCTCCATCTGAAACCAACACTAGTACAACCGAACCATCGTCAAGCCGAGGTCCTAAGCACATTCCTTCATAATTCACCCAACCAACATGTTGATTGAATATCGATGTCTTCTTAGCCCTCTTGTATGTAGCATCCCTGAGCGAAGGCATGTCCAAGACATTAGTAGGAACGCCACCACCAACACCCGTACCGTCAACAAGATATATGCGATTGTAAAAAGTGGAATCCCACGAGTTATCCCCCCACAAATCACGCTCCAAAACTAGTAGATTCCCATCCGGAAGCGCAACGAGCGAAGCCACTCCACTGCGCCCTTTCTTCTTGCCATTGTAATACCAAGCATTCGTTCCGATTTTATCTGTGAGATATGCCCACTGAAGCGAGACAGTCCAATTGCCATAGACTGATTCACGCGTGAACTTTGTGAGACGGACGACGGAGCCGGTATCCTTCGCAGATAGTTCACCATCACAAGTAAGCGCCTCCTCATTACAAGTCCACATGGTCAAACCATCGCCGGAAATGGTAAGAGCTTCCAAACTGTAAGTGTCACCAGAAAGGTTGTGATATTTCCTCATTATGGCAGGAACAGGTGCTGTGCGGAGCAGAGCTCCGGTGGCAGGGTCGAATTCGCGAATACGCGCATAGGTTTCTTGCGACACCCACACATTGCCAGAGGCGGGATCAAACGCACAGCCTTCAAGATCATCAGAATCAGCAAGCGAGATTCCAACGCCTATCTCAATATCGTCCCTTGTAATTGCACCAGTAGCGCGATTAATATGAATTGCAATGGGATACATCTTATCATCGACATCATCCACGGCGTAGTAGGAGTCTCCGCCGACATAGGTGATACCACTAAGCTGCTCAGCTTTGTTCGTGGACGGAGTGTAAGGTCTGTACACCTCTGTGATCTTGGCCGCCTTTAACGCCGCCTGTGCTGAAAAGGCGGCAAGCGCCGCCGTCGCGGCGACCATCGCCGCGCAACCAACCTTGTTCATCTCTCCCCCCTTTTCATTACTCGTTTATGTTTCAGTTTACCGCAAATCACTTTGCCTCGACCTCGACGGCCTCGACGCGATAGAACTTCGCACCGGACGACGGATCGTCAGGCTCCGCGCCTTCCCAGATCGCCTCGTCTCCGTTGACGCTGGTGATTTCGCCCTCCGGGTATTCGCAGTTCGCAGGCTTGAAGTCCACAGACGTCGAGCGGACAACGCGATAGCCCACGCCCTCAGCGTAGCCCCTGAAGCGAATGCTCGGGCAGCCGCCAGGCACAATGCCGAAGCCCGTGATCACAGGAGCAGCCACAGGCCTGTCCGCATTAGCAGTCGCCACGGCAGGCGCTGCGACCGCAGTCGCGACAGTGTACGCCTGGCCTCCCGCAACCGCCGCGCCGTTCGCGCCGGACGACTGGGCGACAGGCGAGACCATTATGCTTGCCGACGAGTCAAGCGTAGTCATGTACGCCGGAGTCGCAAGGATGAAGTCGTCAACCTTTGTGCCGACCAGGGAAAGGGTGGACATAGGATCCAGCGTCCTCAGCGGGAACCAGGGGCCATTGCCGCTTCCGGGGTTCAGGGCCGCCGAAGAGTAGCCGCCAGGGACCGAACGCCAGTCGGAGTTGTTCGGCATGTTGCCTTTGCCGTTTATCCTGACGCGGGCGAACGCCATGGACGAGCCATTCTTGGTCTCGATGCTGACGCGAACCCAGGCGCCATTCTGGAACGAAGTGTCTGAAATCTGCGACCAGACTGGCTGCGAGACGAGCTTTCCGTTCGCGCCCTTGCGATGCCAAAGTTTCAGCGTTCCGTCCGTGTCCGCGGCTATCGCGATGCGCGGGTTGCCATCCGGAGTATCCGGCAACGCCTCTGTTGCGCGATGGATCTCAACCATAAGGTCCATTCTGTGATTCGAAATGTTTGACATCTGCGACATCGGAAACGCCCTTGTCGCACCATCTTCGGCGTCAAGGACCTTCGTGTGCGCCGCGCGCTTGAGAATTTCCTTGCCCGAGCCCTGGAACGGCGTATACGACTGCTGGACGACCTCGCCCCCACCAGACCAGTACCTTACATTGGAGCCATATGTTCCCTGGGCATACTCTTCAAATGTGTCGTGCGCGTAGATCGGCGTGTTCGCAATACTCGGGCTGTGGGCAACGGACCAGACAAGCGAGTCGTCCTTTGTTATGTTGAATTCAACATGAGGGCCATTTCCCTGCTTCCCATGGCCAGGAAGCGCCCAGCTAGACGCAAAGACAAGATCGCAGCGGTTCGTGTAAGGTTTCTCACCTACTCCGTCGCCAAGCAAGTCAACTACTACTCTCTGGTTGTTGAGGAAACGATAATTCTGTCCGACAATTGTCGGTTCACCAACAGGCGCAGGCCTGTTGACATTGAGTGTGCGGACATTGAGACCGGAAAGCTTCAGACTGCGGACATATGGTTGAGTCCTGACTGTAGCACTAAAGAACCAAACTGACTCCGTCCTTTTTTCGCCTCCGTCAGATATGAGCATCATGTTGAGCGAACCATCTGGATTGCGTGGGCCGAGGCACAGCCCCTCATAACAAGGTGCATAGTAGTAATCATCAAGAAACCCAGAACTTTCTTCCACATCACCGCTTATTTTAATCAACGCGGTTCCTTTCTCAACAGGCCTGAAGTTTAACTGTGATCCTGTGATTCGTTTGAGCTCAGTCATCTCGCTTACGTCATCCGCATTTGCGAAATTTGGTTGGTACACACGCACCCTCCCGAAATACACCGCATCCATATCACGTTCCATAACTAGCAAGCTGCCATCAGGTAACGCTACAAGATCCGAAATACTGCTTCTTATAGGGTGATCATCTACCGCAGGCTCGCATACGTAGCCCCACATGCCGGCAAAAGTCCACGCATCATTCACAGTAGAACGAGTGAACTTGACAAGTCGGCAGATTGTACCCAACCACTGACTGGCAAGGTCCTTAGCCGTGCCACCATCGCAGTTAAGAGCCTCCTCATTGGCCGTCCACATGGTAAGGCCATCGCCGGAAATCGTGAGAGACTCTAGCGACATATTTGGGCGAACCTTTGTCTTGATTATGTTCGGAATTTCCACTGCGCGATACGTCGGGTAGCCTGTGTTTGGATCGTACTCACATATTGTAGCTCCGGTGCTGCCATCCGATTTTTCTTCACTAGCGATCCAGACATTTCCTGTGCTGGGATCATACGCTATTCCCTCTGGATCGTGAGCACCTACAAGCGTGCGTCTGCTCACAATCGTTGGCAAAGTATTGACATTCCCGTTACTATCTCGGGCCACCGTCATCTCTGTGAGAAAACCATTATTCTGAACAACATAGAACTTGTTACCACCGGCCCAGGTTATACCGCTAAAGTCTTTGTATGCTACTGGAAAATTTGCGGGTTCCCAATTTTTTCCAACAGGGAAGCACAACTTCTTGGCTCCATTTGTACTGATCGTTATCGCCTGCGCTGAAAAGGCGGCAAGCGCCGCCGTCGCGGCGACCATCGCCGCGCAACCAACCTTGTTCATCTCTCCCCCCTTTTCATTACTGTTTCGGACAACAGAAGCTCACTTGGCTATCGCCTCGACGCGATAGAACTTCGCACCGGACGACGGATCGTCAGGCTCCGCGCCTTCCCAGATCGCCTCGTCTCCGTTGACGCTGGTGATTTCGCCCTCCGGGTACTCGCAGTTCGCAGGCTTGAAGTCCACGGACGTCGAGCGGACAACGCGATAGCCAACGCCTTCGGCATAGCCCCTGAAGCGAATGCTCGGGCAGCCGCCGGGCACAATGCCGAAGCCCGTGATCACAGGCGCGGCCACATGACCTTCCGCATTCGCAGTCGCGATGGCAGGCGCAGAGACGGCGGTCGCGACAGTGTACGCATGGCCTCCCGCAGCCGCCGCGCCGTTCGCACCGGACGTCTGGGCGACAGGCGAGACCATTATGCTTGCCGACGAGTCAAGCGTAGTCATGTACGCCGGAGTCGCAAGGACGAAGTCGTCAACCTTTGTGCCGACAAGGGAGAGGCAGGACACAGGATCGATCGTCCTCAGCGGGAACCAAGGGCCATTGCCGCTTCCGGGATTCAAGGCTGCCGAAGAGTAGCCGCCGGGGACCGAACGCCAGTCGGAGTTGTTTGGCATGTTGCCTTTGCCGTTTACCCTGACGCGGGCGAACGCCATGGAGGAGCCATTCTTGATCTCGACGCTGACGCGAACCCAGTCGCCATTCTGAAACGAAGTGTCCGCAATCTTCGACCAGACCGGCGTCGCGACGAGCTTTCCGTTCGCGCCCTTGCGATGCCAAAGTTTCAGCGTTCCGTCCGTGTCCGCGGCTATCACGATGCGCGCGTTGCCATCCGGAGTATCCGGCAACGCCTCTGTTGCGCGATGGATCTCAACCATAAGGTCCATTCTGTGATTCGAAATGTTTGACATCTGCGACATCGGCAACGACCTGATTGCGCCATCTTCGGCGTCGAGGACCTTCTTATGAGCCGCGCGCTTGAGAATATACTTGTCCGTCCCCTGACTTGGTGTATACGTTTTCTCTATCACCTCTCCTCCTCCTCTCCAATACCTACCGACAGCGCCATACGTTCCCTCGGCATACTCCTCGAACGTGTCGTGCGCATAGATGGGAGTGTTCGCATAGCTCGGCATGTGAGAGACATTCCAGATAAGCGTGTCATCATGTCTTATGTTGAACATGGCAAAAGGCCCCGTGCCCGACATTCCGTGCGCTGGCAACGACCAAGAAACCGAATAGACAAGATCTCCACGGTTGGTGTACGCCTTAGGCTCGATGCCTTCGCCGCGCAGTCCAATGATGTAAAAGAGACCATCGGGGAAACGGTAGTTTTGTCCGACGATTGTGGGATTGCCTATAAACGGCTTGGTTACGTTGAGAGTATGAGTATCCATTCCGTAAAGTACGAGAGGTTGTATCTGCGGCGTCGAAATCTCATCGCCGGCATCGGAAACCAGCAAAAGGCTTAAGCCCCCGTCCGCAAGCTTGGGGCCAAGACAGATTCCCTCAAAATTTCCGACGATCGGAAGGTCGTCGAGGTAAAAGTCGTCTATTGGGATAAAATGGCCCAAGTTGCTTGCCAACAGCACCTTTCTCTCCGCCGTCCACGTAGAATTAGTTAAAGACGGATAGTTTGAGACGTTTGTGGCAATACAGGGAAAGGGAATCCTGTAGAGCTTCCATCCTAGCACGCTTTTCCCCAATATGTCGTCTTCGTCAAAACTAAGTTCTCGTTCAAGAACAAGGAGTGAGTCGTCAGGAAGCGCACAAAGCCCGGCGACGCCACATCGGGCCCATTCTGTTCCATTGTACGCAAAACCATCTGGATTGGTCCACGTATCCGTAGTATAAGGATGCATACTGGCCAACTGGAACTTATCGTTTACAGTAGACCTTCTATATCTAACGAGACGCACTGTTGTCGGGTGCTCGTGCGAAGAGTTGGGGCCATCCACATCCAACGCCTCTTCGTTGCACGTCCAGAGCGTCAAGCCATCACCGCTCATGGTCAGGGCTTCCAAACCATTGTTTCCACGGCGATGCCTTCTCATGATACGGTTTTTTATGGTATGGACATCAAGAGACTGAACCTCAGCTCCTGTCGTGACATTGTACTCCTTCACTGTCATTTCGCCCTCGTCCGTGACCCATACATTCCCGGTCGAAGGATCTATCGCAATATCCTCGTTGTCTGTAGTGCCTTGCGGGACGACAGGAGTAGATGAAATGCTATATGAGGTTATCGTCTTGCCGTCGGCACTAAGCGTAATTGTTGCATGATATATGCCATGCCTGGAACCATTGTCGCAAACAATGTAGTAGGAATTGCCCCCTGCATACGTGATGCCGCTCAATCCGTCAGCATCTGTTCTACCCTCGTAGACATTTCCCACCTCAACGCGCAGAGCTGCCTCCGCTGAAAAGGCAATGCAACCCACTGCCGCGGCCACGACGGTCGCGCTGACGATTCGATTCATTCCCTCTCTCCTTCCCCTAGCATCCCCATGCATAAAGAAAGCCTCCCCGTTTATTGCCGCGTAGTCTACCACTTCCGATTGTTCGGGTCAACAATTTTCTTGAAAAAAATTCAAGTCCGCAAAACAGGAAAAATAGACAGACTTCCACCTCTTGCCATAACCGCAAGAACCGCTCAGAATCTAAAGGAAAAGGCTGAGATAGACAAATGTGTCTATCTCAGCCCGAAACGCCGCGCCTAAGGCCGTGCGCCTTCAGGCGAGCAAACTCGCAAAAACGCGCGAACCGTCCGAAGCCCCTTCGCCGCGATTATCGCCGCGAAGCAGACCGGACCAAATACTTGGCCCTAGAGCCGGCAACGCCGAGCCCTAGGGCCTGCGCCGAAACTCAAGCCG
>JAEEGH010024423.1_pt1 | contig 12197 bp, 10 predicted proteins | sample 9134181 | NCBI WGS metagenome assembly JAEEGH01 (sample SAMN16246544, study PRJNA631951) | gut metagenome | biome: gut microbiome; feature: rumen; material: DP-attached | host: Bos | place: Iran: Karaj | collected 2018-10
GGTGAAGAAAGCTTTATGCAGGTGCTCTTGTCCGTGAGTAACAAACGCCTCGTATTAACGAGGCGTGGTTACGAGAGCGAGCGCTTTGGGTACGTACTTTTACGATTGGGCGCGAGCGGTCTTGTTAGAAACTAGCCTTGCCGCTCAAACCGAGAGAGAACCGGCCCTTGCCGAACGGGGTGTCGTCGGTCTTGGTGAAGTTGTAGCCGTACCAGACGACGATTTCGGTATTCATGGTCGGGTAGATGTAGTGGTTCATCCCCAGGAACTTGTAGTCGTCCTTGTGCTTTTCCTTGTCGGGGTCGTGGTATTCGAAAGAGACTCCCAAGGTGTACTTCTTGTGGATGTTGAAGCTCGGCTCGATGGCGTACATCATCTGGTCGTCGGTCATCAGCTGCGGCTCGGCTTTGTATTCCTTGTCGGTGATGGCGTAGAAGAAGGTGCCTGCCAGGTTGAAGATGGCGTAGTTCATGCTGGGTTCGAGCAAGAAGGAGTGAGTTCCCTTGCCCTTGTAGGGGTGGAGGCCCCAGACCGCGTAGATGCCGTAGTTGAACTTGGAGAAGCTCTTGGAGTAGTCGACTTCGGTACCGAGCACGTAAGTGTGGCTACGGTTGATTTCGGAGCCGAATACCCAGTCGAGGCTCGGGGTGATAATCAAGTGCTCGTCGGTGTGGTTGATGAGCGGGAAACCGTAAGTGGCAAAGAGGGCGACGGTGTGGTCGGTGGCATCGGAGGCGCCCAAGTAAAGGGAGCCGCGTCCGTACTTGTCGTTACCGACATCGAGGCCTACGCCGCGGAGTTTCTGTTCGCGGACAATGACCGCGTAGCGGGAAACGTCGCGCCAGAAGTAGTAGTTGAATGCGCCTGCGCTGTAGGTCATGTCACCGAAGACGAGCGTGACTTCGTGGCTTACGTCCCAGCGGAACTGGACGCCGTCGAAATCGAACGAGTTGTTGCGGCCCTCTGAACCCATGGCGGTGGAACGGGCAAGTCCATGACGGACTTCGGATTCTTCGAGATCGCCGTTCTGGTTGACATAGGTGCTATGAGTGGTCCCCTTGACGATCACGGAAATGTTTTCGTCGAGGTGAGCTTGCAGGGCGAGGTCGATATCCTGGTTGCCTGCGTTGGTGGGGTCAAAATCGCTGTCAAAGTAGCTGGCGTAATCCATGTTCACGTCACCGTGGACTTCGATGTCGGCGGCGAGAGCGATGGTGGCAGATGCCATAGCCAGGGGCAAAATCAGTTTGCGCATACGTGTTTTCCAGTAGGATTAAATTTTTCTTGCACAAAGATAGAAATATCCGAGCTGAAAAGCCAAGCATTCGGGGCGTGAAATTTGTAAATTTGCCCATAATCGCCCAGTTTGGTATAGATAGGAGTTTTTTTGTTGATGCTCAAGTCCTTACGCGCTATCCTTTTTTCGGTAATGCTTGTCGCACCGTCTCTCTTTGCGCTCACCGCCGACGAGGCTATGGAAAAATCAAAGGCGTGGTTCAAGTCGGGGAAGGCGTGGAGCCTTGATTTCAGGGTTCAGGTGTTCTACGCGGATTCTCCGGATATCGCCTCGCAGAACGGAAAGCTCCTGGTGGCAGACGGCGACCGCTTTGTGCTCGATATGGCAGGAATCAAGTTCTACAGCGACGGCGAAAGCCTGTGGCAGCACAATGTGGAACAGCATCAGGTGTTGATCAAGGCGGTCGAAGACCTGTCGAGTTCGCTGCATCCGTCGGAACTTTTGTTCAAGTACCTGAATTGCAAGGCGAAAGAGATTGCCGAGGGCGAGTTTGGGGGGCAGAAACTTTGGGTACTTAAGCTGGACCCGTCCAAGTATGCGGGACAGTTTACGCAAATGGAAGTGTGGCTTTCCAAGAAGGATTTTTCGCCGGTGCGCCTTTTTACGGTGGATCCTTCCGGGAACGGTTCGTGGTACAATATCGTAAATCTCAAGGTGATGAAAAAGGTTTCGGCGGAAGATTTCAAGTATAAGCCGGTAAAGGGTGTCGATGAAATCGACATGCGGTAAGTTTATGAGTTTGATTAGTTTATCAAAAAAAATCCTAGGGGCGTCGCTTGTGCTTTGTGGCGCCTCTGTGCCCGCCTTCGCTGCGGAGACGCTCTTTAGCAACTATACCATGAACGTGAATGAAACGGGCAAGGTGGGGACGCTTTGGGTGTTTTCCCGTGGGGACATCTACAGTGGCGTATCGCTCCTTTCGCTCAGTGTCGAATCGACGGGCATTCGCGTGCTGGATTCGAAACAGGAACAGCTGTCCGATTCCGTGACGGCGGTGAAGTCCAACTTTTTCGGGGACCTTCAGGCGGAACAGAGGCGAATCCCTTCTGTTTATGCGGGTAAGCTCGGTTACGTGCTTCCGATGATCGGCCTCGATGATGACGGGGCGTTCTTACAGCCGGAAGGTTTTTTCTCGGTGCGTGGAATTGATAATGTTATCGAAAATAGGCTGGATATCCCCGATGCGCTAGAGGATCTGGATACGGCGATGCATTATGCCGTAAGCGGCTTCGCATTCGATTCTACCAAAAAACAACTGTGGATGGCGCGTGGGGCTGCGGGCCTTGGAATTTACGATGTTTCAAGCGGCAAGAAGGGGATGTACCAGCTGAACCTTAAGACGGCAAAGCTCGATACAGCGGGCCTGAACTATAAGTGGAAATCGTCGGTGAATCCGCGTATTTTCGACGTGAAACAACATCCTAGGACCGGTGATTTATGGCTTGCAACGGAAAAGGGTCTGTGGAAATGGACAGGGAACAAGCTTTCTAAGGCTTCAACCGTTCTGGATTCGAGTGCCCGCGTGACGGGACTCTGGATGGGGGGTGAACCTCTGACGGTGATTGCCGAAACTTCGCGAATGGAAAAGGAATCGATGAAGGGGGCGCTGTGGGTACTCCGTGAAGGCGCCAAGGATTTTGCGAAGGTGAATTTCCTGGATTCTGCGGGAAAGGCTCAGAAAAAGGATATCTACGACGATGGTGACTATACGGTAAGCGGTGTTGCCTTTATCGGAAAAACGGCCTTCGTGGGTGTGATGGCTGCGGGTGGCTCGGTTACTGGCTATTTCAAGCTGGATTCAGCGGGTGTTCGCGCCTGGGACAATGACGGAAACAACCAGTGGCTGAATGGCTACGAAACGGGCGTGACGGACCGCGACGAACGTATTACGTCTATCTGCGCGTTCCCCCTCGAAAAGAACGTGACGGGTCTTGCCGTTTCGACTTACGGCAACGGAATTTCCGTGTCGGCGGATTCGGGAAAGACGTGGACTCCCATATTGAATAGGGCCTCTCTCGGCGATGACCTCGGGACTGTTCGCATGGTGCCTTCGGTGATAACGTCGGGCAACGGAAACCAGTCGCTTGTTTCGTACAAGGTTAGCAAGAATTCGAAGATTACGATCGACGTGTTTAGCTACGATATGCGCAAAGTGCGTACGATTGTAAAGGATGCTCCTCGCGGAGCGGATGCCTCTCGCAGCACGAACCCGAAAGAAGATTTCTGGGATGGGCTTGACAAGGCGGGAAGACCCTGCACCATGGGCGTGTACTATGTGCGCGTCAAGGATAACCACGGTCACATCGGCTGGGGTAAGGTGATGACTCTGGGAGGGCACAAGTGATGATGCTTAGACGAAAGGATCCAGGAATGGAGAATGAAAAATTAAAAATGGCAAAATCATTTTTCGTTTTTCAGTATTCATTATTCATTTTATTCGTTGCTTTGTTGGCATCTTCTGCGGTTGCGGGGAAACGTGCGACATTGGGTAGCTTTGACGGCTTTGTGGAACGTATGGGTGCGGGTACTCGCGAACTCGGCCGTGGCAATACGGGCTCGGCGGATACCGCTTCGATGCCTGCTGCCTACTGGAACCCGGCCATTCTTGGTTTTCGTGAAGACTTTGCGTATTCCCTGAGTGCCGAAAAGCGCGACCTCGACCGTGCGGGCGGCTCGCTTGGCTTGGAAACTCCGGTGGGCAAGCGTATGGGCGTTGGCTTTGCGATGCTGTACCGTGGCGACCTTGCTTTCGATGTCATTAACGAAGATGACGAAACCATGGGAACGGCGACTCCTTACTTTACCATGATGTATCTTGGCTTTGCCTATCGGGTGACCCGTCTGGATGCCATTGGCTTTTCGCTTTCGATGAGTTACGACAACATGGACATTTCGGAGTATTACGAGGGCGTTGCCGAAGTGGTCGACGATTACCGTAGCCCGGTGACTTTTAACCTGAGCTGGCTTCGTCAGTGGAACAGGAACTGGTCTACCTCCGTTGTGATCCGCAACTTGAGCTTTAGTGAGAACTTGTCTGCAAAGTGGAACAAGAATACCAGCACCGACAACTCCGTCGAAAGTACCGAAGGCGTGCGCCCGAAGGTGTTGCAGATTGGACTCGGGTATCGTTCCAACGTATTGGGGAAACCCGTGTACGCCTGGATGGAAGCGCTTGATTACCAGGTGGCGGACACCTTGCTTGCGTTTGACCCCGATTTGCATGTATGGACGGGCCGCGTGGGCTTTGAATGCGAAATTATTCCCGACGGAACGCTTCGTGTGGGTATGGACGATCTGGACTGGACGGTGGGTGCCGGCTACAAGTTCAGGATTCGCATCGGAAAGACACGGTATCCGTTCGACGTGAACTACGCCTTGATTTACGAAACGGAAGCGGGCCTCTGGACTCCGCTGAGCTTTGGACTCAGGGGCTACATTCCGTGATTTCAAAAATCTATATAGATGGTCTGCGCAGCCTGTCGCTGTTCGAACATGATTTTGGGCCGGGAATTACCGTGGTCCATGGACCGAATGGCTGTGGCAAGACGTCTATCCTGGAATCGGTACATTTGCTTGCGCAGGGGTTCTCTTTCCGCGCTCACGACTTGAAGGAAATGATCTCCTGGAACGGGAGCGAGTTGATTGTCCGCGGTACGTTTGAAGATGCGGGGCATACGACGTCGCGTGCGGTGCGCGTAGGAAAGCGCTCTTGCGATGTTCGCGAAAACGGGGAGAGCCTAAAGTCCGTTTCTTCGTTGTTTGGAAATATGCCCGCGGTCATTATGCAGCCTTCGGATATCGAACTTTTGCGTGGTGCTCCGGAAGTGCGTCGGCGTTGGCTAGATGAAATCCTTTGCTTCCGCTCGCAGGCGAATGCATCGGTGCTCAAGCGTTATCGCCGAGTGTTGCAACAACGTAATCAGTGGCTTAGGCAGTATAAGCGCGAAGGCAGTGCGACCGGCGGTGAGGAACTTTTTGCGGTTCTCACGGAGCAGTTAGTCGATTTGGGAGCCAAACTCTGGGCGGCGCGTCTGTCGCTTTCGAAAGAGATTTCGCCTGTTATTACAGGGTATTACCGCAGGCTTTCGGGGGGTGTCGACGAAATAACGTGCGCTTACAAAAGTTCGATACTCAAGGAACTGGACGCTCTTGACGGAGCGGAATTCCTGGACGATCAGGAACTCGATAAGGTTTCTATGGTGGCGGACAAAAGTGCCGCTTATATTGCATCGGATTCGGGAGAATCTGACGACGGTTCCGTTGACGAGAATGCGTTACGCGAGGCCTACCGCCGTAAACTTTCTGGTTTGGAATTTGCTGAAAAAATCCAGGGGATTACGCTCTCTGGTCCTCATAAGGATGATCTCGGAATATGCATTGGGGCCTCTGAAATGCGGTCATGCGGGTCGCAGGGGCAGTGCCGCTGTTCGGCGGTTGCCATGCGATTTGCCGCAGTCGATGTCGCGACCCGTTACCTGAACAAGCCGATTCTGTTGCTCGACGATATTTTTGCTGAACTCGATGTGAAACGCCGCGATGCGGTGGCGTCCCTTATCCGCGAAAAGGCGTGTCAGGTGATTATCGCGACGCCGCAGCTCGAAGAACTTCCCTTTAGGGCCGATGCCGAGATTCAAATCGGCCATAAAGTTTAAAGACATAAAACGTATTCCTGTCCGTGTCCATTAGGTGCTATTGACGCGGTGTTTGCCCTGACGGGGCTTTTTTTGTATCCGTCAGAATTTTTTGATGCAAAAATAAAAAGAGTTGGTGAACTGATGTTCACTACTTTTCAACCGGACTAGGGGTCGAGGTATGCTTTTTGTATGCTTTCGATGAGAAAAAATGGATGAAAATCTCTGATTGGGGGTGAAAAACCCTGTCTGTGGGAAAAAAATCTTGCCGAAGTGGGTGAAAATGGGTACATTTACCACGTGTGATAAGTGTTGTGGTAAGTTGTGTCAAGGATTTAAATGGATTTACCGTATTTCATAGGTAACGCCAAGACGGCGATCGACGGAAAGGGAAGGTCTTCCTTCCCCAGGGAACTCCGTCGTCAGCTTTGGCCTACCGAAGGGAACGAGTTCGTGGTCACCCGTGGCCCGGACCACACCCTCCGGTTGTACATGTTGCCTGAGTACGTTAAGTACATGGCCGAAATCGACGCGTTTAAAGACCGCCGTCAAGCCGATGTATTCCGGAAACAACTTGATGCCTGTTTTGTAGAAATGGACGGGCAGAACCGCATTCTTATTCCCAAGAAATTGCTGGATCATGCGGGACTTACGACCGAAGTGGTTTACACCCCCGGTCGTGGTCGGTCTCTGGAAATGTGGAACCCCGAACGGTTCGAATCTCAGCATAGTATGCAGTCTGAAGAAGATTTGAAGCTGTTCGACGAAATGTTCTACCGCATTGGTTCGACGGAGGGCTTAGATGACAAACGCTGATCTCCGGCAGAATCAATTACAGACAAATGAATTTTTGAATGGTCGCCCTGTGGCGAAGCATTCCGCTGCTGCGACTGCAGGTGTTGAAAACGGCGTGTTCTATCACGATCCGGTGATGCTTAAGGAATGTCTTGAAGGCCTGAATATCAAGCCGAACGGTACCTACGGTGACTGTACCCTGGGTGGCGGCGGACATTCCTATGCGATTGCAAGTCAGTTGAACGAAGAAGGGACGCTCCACGCATTCGACCGCGACGAAGAGGCGGTAGCCTTTGCGACAAAGCGTCTTGCAGGCGTAAAGCCCAAGTTCGTTGTGCACCCGGTGCGCTTTGGCGAACTGAAGAACGAAATTGCGCCGAATACGCTCGACGGAATCCTTTATGATTTGGGAATCAGTAGCCATCAGGTGGATGACTCCGCTCGCGGCTTTACCTTTGTCGGTAACAATCCGCTCGATTTGCGCATGGACCGCCGCGAAGGAATCTCTGCGCAGCAGTGGCTCAAGACGGTGGACGCCGATACGCTTGCCGCCGCTCTCCGCAAGAATGCCGATATGGATCGCGCCTTCAAGCTTGCGACCCGCCTGATTGAAATGGCTTCGGCGACTGGCGATAAAGATATCTTGCCTTCCGACGTAAAAACGGTGGTGGAATCTGTTTTCCCCGACAAGAGACGCGAAGTGAATGGCCTCTTGGCTCGCGTATTCCAGGCGATTCGTATGGAAGTGAACGGCGAACTGAAGGAAATTGAAGATAGCCTGCGCGCCGCCGTAGATTGCCTGAAGGTGGGGGGCCGCCTGGTGGTGATGAGCTACCACTCCGTAGAAGACCGTTGCGTCAAGGAAACGGCCGCCGAATTTGAGAAGGCCTGCATTTGCCCGGAGAATTTGCCGGTGTGCATGTGCGGCGGGAATCATCAGCGCTTAAAGAAGGTGAATCGCAAGCCGATTTTGCCTACAAACGAAGAAATTGCGAACAACAGCAGGGCTCGCTCTGCAAAACTAAGGGTGTACGAACGGGTATGAGTGCCGAAAACAAGACATCAGTTTTCTACTCGAACCGCACGATCGTGTGGGGCTTTGCCTGTGCCGTACTCGTGGCGGGCCTGTTGCTGATTTTGCCGCTTTACATGCAGAACTGCCTGACAAGACTTTATACGAAATCCCATGAGCTTTCGGCCCAGGTGGGACTTCTGCAACGTGAAATCGTTCTGAAGCGGCTTGAAATCAATAAGCTTTCGTCGCTGGAATCGCTTTCGGAATTTGCCGAAAAATGTGAACTTGACTTAAATGACGTGCCGACCAAGGTGCGCGTATCGGGGGCTCCATGAATATTGTGAATATGGATGCCCTCTCGGTTGGAAAAATGCTGGTGTACGGCGTTATCGGCGTACTCGTGTGGCAGACCTTTACTATCCAGGTGCTGAACCGTGAAATTTACCAGGCCGAAACAAGGCGCACGGTGACGATCACCAAGAATATCTATGCGGAACGCGGCGAAATTCTGGACCGAAACGGAATCGTATTTGCGCAGAACCTCCGCGATACGGGCAAGACCGAAGACTACAGCCGCATTTTCTTGCAAGGGAAACTTGCCTCGCAGATCGTGGGGAAGGTCGGCTACGATGGTGTCGGAAGCATGGGCATGGAACGCATCTTTGACTTGCGTCTCCGTGGTAACGAAGGTTTCCGCGTTGGAATTCAGGATGCGCGCGAACGTGAAATTTATGGCCGCTCCGAAAACGTGGCCGAAGCAAAACCCGGAAAGAACTTGGTGCTCACCATCGACAAGAACATGCAGGAAATTGTCGAAAAGGCGCTCAAGGATGGCGTGAATGAATTCAGTGCGGCCAGTGCCTCTGCTGTGGTGGTGGACCCCTACACGGGCGAAATCCTTGCCATGGCGAGCTATCCGACTTTTGACCCGAATTCCAAGAAACAGGGTGTGGGCCGTATGGCGAAAAACGATATCGTGGCGATGTCGTACGAACCGGGTTCCACCTTCAAGGTGATTACAGCGGCCGCAGCCCTTGAAGACAACATTGTTTCGCCCGATAAGGTGTTTGAAAACGAAGGCAAGTGCTGGGATTGGTGGAAAAATAACCCGAAAATCAGAAGCGACAAGCCGATTTGCGATACGCATATCTATGGCGACATGAATATGGAAGAGGCGATGGTTCAGTCGTCGAACATCGTGTTTGCAAAGATTGCCGATATGGTGGGTGCCGAAAGGCTTTACCGGATGGCCCGCAACTTTGGCTTTGGCATGAAGACTTCCGAGAATCTTTATGGCGAAGAATCGGGACGCCTGTATATGCCCTACGAATTGACTCGCGACGAACGTACGCTTAAGACGATGGGCTTTGGACACGCAGTCTCGGTGACGCCAATCCAAATGGTGATGGCCTATGCCGCAGTGGCAAATGGCGGAACCCTGATGGAACCCATGATTGTAAAGGAATGGCGCGATGCCGACGGTAAGCTGGTCGAAAAGAAGGAACCGGTCAAGGTGCGTCGCGTGATTTCGGAACGTACGGCAGCCTCCATTCGTAAGATGTTGAACCGTGTGGTGAATAGCGGTACGGCCAAGCGCGTGGCAAGCAAGAAGATTCCCGACGTTTTATTTGGCGGAAAGACCGGTACGGCCGAAAAGTACAACCAGGAAACGGGCAAGTACGATCGCGAACACCAGGTGGCATCGTTTATCGGCCTTGCTCCGGTCGAAGATGTGCGTTACGTGTGCATGGTCCTGGTGGACGATCCGAATGCCGATAAGCTCTATGGACATACGGGCGGTGCTACGGCAGGCCCCATCTTTAGACGCATCATGGAAGGAATCTATTATCACCCGACGCTTTCGCCTGCGGCCCATGAGCTTACGCTGGTGAGCGAAAGTTCCCCGTGCAAGGGCGATTACGTCGGCCTGCATGTCGATGCGGCCAAGGTGCATGCCCAGTCGAGGCATTGCGCCGTGACTTTTGAAGGTGAAGGAAACCGTGTGATCTCTGCCCGTAGGGACAAGTCGGATTCGCTTGCGCTTGTGCTGACACTTGGAACGATCGAGGCTCAGAAAATGCCCGACCTGAAAGGGCTTTCGCTCAAGGACGCTCTTGAAATTGCCGGAAATATCCGCATAAACGTTGAATATTCCGGTATGGGCCGCGTCGTGTCGCAGTTCCCGAAGGTCGGGGAAGTGCTTCATAAGGGGCAGATTTGCAAGCTTACGCTAAAGGAGAAAGGCTGATGATTTCTGAAACATTGATGCAGAAATTGAATGTACAAGGCCTCTGCGACGACTCCCGCCGCGTGAAGGCTAATGATTTGTTCTTCTCGATGCCGGGTGAAAAGTCCGACGAATTCGCGAAGAACGCGGTGGCATCCGGTGCCGTTGCCGTGGTGGGCGAAACGGTCGCTCCCGAGGGACTTACCTCCAAGTGGATTCAGGTGGCAGACGTGAAGGCTGCTCGCCTTGAAGCGGCAAGGATTTTCTACAAGGATCCGTTTGCAAAACTTTCTGCCCATGCCGTAACGGGAACGAATGGAAAAACGACGAGTGCTTTCCTGATGGATGCGATGCTTTCGGCTGCAGGCCACAAGGTGGCGCTCCTGGGGACCATCAAGAACAAGATTGGTGAAAAGTCGGTGCCGGCTACGCTCACGACTCCGGGTCTTTTGGATTTGTATGCCTTTGCCGCAAAGGCGGTAGAGGCTGGCTGTACGGATTTGGTGATGGAAGCGTCTTCGCATTCGCTTGACCAGGGCCGTATGGCAGGTGTGCTTTACAAGAGTGCATTGTTCAGTAACCTGACGCAGGACCATCTCGATTACCATAAGACGATGGATGCCTATTTCGAGGCGAAAAAGCTCTTGTTCATGCGTTACCTCGCAAAAGACGGTGTTGCCGTTGTCAACATCGACGATGCGTATGGAAAGAAACTATACGACTCCCTAGCCGGGATTGGAGCGGACCGGGCGGTGGCTGTCTCGCGTCTAGGGGTCGTTAGCGCTACTGTGAAGCCCGAAGGGGCTGTCGAGAATACCGAAGATGGACTCAAGCTGCGTTTGCCTGCAATTAGTGCGGAAATATTTGAAACTCCGCTGTGTGGCGACTTTAACGTAGATAACGTGATGCTTGTCCTTGCCTGGGCAAAGTCGATTGGAATTGCTGAATCGGCTATGCGCAAGGCCCTTTCTGAAATCCGCGTTCCGGGCCGTTTCGAAAAGGTCTGGAACAAGAATGGCCGCCACGTGATTGTGGACTATGCCCACACTCCCGATGCCCTTGAACGTGTGCTTACGACCGCCCGCAGCCTCTGCCGCGGCAAGCTTTCTTGCGTGTTCGGCTGCGGAGGTGACCGCGACAGGACGAAACGTCCGATTATGGGTGCAATTGCTGAACGCTTGGCTGACAAGGCCTGGCTCACTTCGGATAATCCGCGCACCGAAAATCCGACGGACATCATCAACGATGTTCGCGCCGGCATGAAGACGGACAAGTTTAGCGTGGTCGAAAAGCGCGAAGAGGCAATTGCCAAGGCCTGCGCAGAACTCAAGGATGGCGACTGGCTCGTGATTGCGGGCAAGGGCCACGAAGACTACCAGATTGTGGGTAAGACCAAGCATCATTTTGATGACCGCGAAGAAGCGGTGAAGGCGATGGAAAATGTATAAGCTGGATTTGAAAATCAAGGAACTCTTGGAAATCCTCGAAACCTACTCGGTAGGCGTCGATGGCCGTACCAAGAACCGCAAGGTGAACCTTTGCATGGATTCGCGCGAACCTGCCAAGGGTGTTGTGTTTTGGCCGATCAAGGGTGCCCGATTTGACGCCCACCAGTTTGTGACTCAAATGGAAAAGAATGGAGCTTTGATGAGTGTCGTGAATGCAGATGCCGAAGGCATTGAAAACTTCAAGATGTATGCGCCCGTCGACGATACGACGAAAGCGCTCCTGAAACTCGCCAAGGGCTATCAGAAGAATTTTAAGGTAAAGAAGGTTGCCATTACGGGCAGCAACGGCAAGACCACCACCAAGGAAATGGTGAAGGCCGTCTTGTCGCAGAAGTACAATACGCATGCCACCGCCGGTAACTTCAACAACCACATCGGTGTGCCCATGACGCTGTTCCAGCTCAAGCACAGCCACGAAGCGGCAGTCATCGAAATGGGCACGAGCGGCCCGGATGAAATCCGTCCGCTCTCGCTCGCTGTCGAGCCCGATGTCGCCGTGATTACCAACATCGGCGCCTCTCACCTGGAACGCCTCAAGGATTTGGACGGCGTGTTTGCCGAAAAGAAGACGATTGTCGCAGGCCTCAAGAAGAATGGCGTACTCATTGTGAACGCCGATGACCCGCGCCTTTGCAAGTGCCGCAGCAACACCAGCTACAAGGTGGTGACCTTTGGCGTAAAGCGCGGCATCATCAAGCCCGAAAAGCTCGAATGGAGCGAAGAC
>JAEEGH010024425.1_pt1 | contig 12197 bp, 6 predicted proteins | sample 9134181 | NCBI WGS metagenome assembly JAEEGH01 (sample SAMN16246544, study PRJNA631951) | gut metagenome | biome: gut microbiome; feature: rumen; material: DP-attached | host: Bos | place: Iran: Karaj | collected 2018-10
AGCGTGGCATTACCATCAAGAGCCACGCCATACAGATGGAGTATGCCCTTGAGGGAAAGAACTATATCCTCAACCTCATCGACACTCCGGGACACGTAGACTTCTCCTACGAGGTGTCGAGGAGTATTGCGGCGTGTGAGGGCGCCCTGTTGGTGGTAGACGCCACGCAGGGTGTGCAGGCACAGACCATCTCGAACCTCTACATGGCCATCGACCATAACCTGGAAATCATTCCAGTCATCAATAAGATTGACATGCCTTCTGCCATGCCCGACGAAGTGGAAGACGAAATCGTGGAACTCATCGGGTGTGACCATGAAGACATCATCAGGGCTTCGGGAAAGACCGGTGAGGGCGTGGAGCAAATCCTCGAGGCCGTGATCAAGCGCATTCCCCATCCCGTGGGCGACCCGAAGGCACCGCTCCAGGCACTTATCTTCGACTCGGTATTCAACTCCTTCAGGGGAATCATCGCCTATTTCAAGATTACCAACGGCAGTATAAGGAAAGGCGACAAGGTGAAGTTCTTCAACACTGGCATGGAATATGACGCCGACGAGGTGGGTGTGCTCAAGATGGACATGATACCCCGCGACGTGCTCAGTACGGGAGAGGTGGGGTATATCATCAGTGGTATTAAAGACGCCAAGGAAGTGAAGGTGGGCGATACCATTACCCATGTGGCACAGCCCTGTCAGGACGCTATCGAGGGCTTCCAGGAAGTGAAGCCCATGGTTTTTGCCGGTGTCTATCCCATCGACCCTACCGACTATGAGAACCTCAGGTCGTCGTTGGAGAAACTGCAACTCAACGATGCGTCGCTATCGTTTACCCCAGAATCCTCAGTAGCCCTTGGCTTCGGTTTCAGGTGCGGTTTCCTGGGTCTGCTCCACATGGAAATCATCCAGGAGAGGCTTGACAGGGAGTTTGACATGGATGTGATCACCACCGTGCCCAACGTGTCGTATATTGTCTACGACAAACAGGGAGGCTCTAAGGAGGTGCACAACCCGTCGGGACTTCCAGAACTCACGCTCATCGACCACATTGAAGAACCATATATCAAGGCCTCTGTCATTACCACGACCAACTTCATCGGACCTATCATGAAGTTGTGCCTCGACAAGCGTGGCGAACTCATCAGTCAGGAGTTCGTGAGTGGCAACCGGGTGGAGTTGATGTTCTACCTGCCTTTGGGAGAAATTGTCATCGACTTCTACGACAAACTCAAGAGCATCTCGAAGGGGTATGCGTCGTTCGACTATTATATCTGTGGGTACAGACCATCTAAACTCGCCAAACTCGATATCCTGCTCAATGGCGAACCCGTAGACGACTTATCGACCCTCACCCACCAAGACAACGCCGTGGCTTTCGGACGTAGGATGTGTGAGAAACTCAAGGAACTCATCCCCCGACAGCAGTTCGACATCGCCATTCAGGCGGCTATCGGGGCAAAAATCATTGCGCGTGAGACCGTGAAATGCGTGCGCAAGGATGTCACTGCCAAGTGTTATGGCGGTGATGTGTCGAGAAAACGCAAACTGCTTGAAAAACAGAAGAAAGGAAAGAAGCGAATGAAGCAAATCGGCAATGTAGAGGTGCCGCAGAAAGCCTTCCTCGCCGTACTGAAACTTGATTGACAAGACTGATAACTAAACCAGGAACAACCATAAGAAAGGAGAAAGAGAATGAGGGAAGTACATACCACCCGCGACATTGCACGCGAACTGGCAAGAAAGTACAGTACCATGACGCACGACGAACTTGACATCCTCGAGAGCGTGCTCGTGCCCAGAAAATATGCCAAGGGGCAGATTATCCTTGCCGAAGGGGAGATCTGCCGGGAGATACTCTATGTAGACATCGGGTTGGTAAGGCAGTTTTATGAGAAACGTGACTTGAATAAGACACGTATGGTCACCGAGCACCTTGGGGTGGACGGCACTATTGTGATGTGTATTGAGAGCCTGTTCAGGGAGGAACCCACCAAACTTCAGATTGAAGCACTTGAAAACTCCATCTGTTATGCCCTGCCCAAGCAACGCTTGGAAGAGGTGGCATTACACAATGTCAATATTCAGATTCTCTACCGCAAAATCCTCGAGGAGTCGCTCATCCTGTCGCAAGTGCATGCCGACCTCGTGAGATTCGAGAGTGCCCAGAACAGATACAAGCGTATGTGCAAACTCATGCCCAAGGTGGTGTTGCGGGCACCGCTCAACTATATCGCCAATTACCTGCAGATGACCCCGGAAACACTCAGTAGGGTAAGGTCGTCTTCGCTCAACGAATGACCATGCCGCCGCGGTTGTCGTGGAACCCCATGTGAGTGTGGTCACCGGCATGCCGAGAGCCTTTTGTAACCAACAATTAAATACGGCAACAAACTGAACTTTTCTTGCATTTCACTTGCATGGTTTCGTGACAAGGACCATCTTTGCATAAATTTGCATTTTTTATTTACTCCATGTCTAATATTACAAAGCACCCGCCAAGGAAAAACCTGTTGTATCATCTCGTGGCCATTACAGTGGTCTCGATATGGGGCAGTACGCTGGTAAGCACCAAGATACTGTTGCAGGATGGCATGAGGGCAGATGAAGTGTTCATCGTCCGCTTTGCATTGGCCTATGTGGCCATTCTGCCATTCTCCACCCGGAAAGTATGGTCGGACAATTGGCGTGACGAACTGATGATGTTGGCATTGGGTATTACGGGAGGGTCGCTGTATTTCATCACGGAGAACCTGGCAGTGGGAATTACATACGTCAACAATGTGAGTTTCATCGTCAGCACCTCGCCATTGTTTACCATGGTATTCATACTGATGACCTACAGGTATTTAAAAGTAAAGAAAATACTGATTATAGGGTCGGTGCTCGCGTTGCTGGGCATCGGTGTGGTGATTTTCAACGGACAAGTGATTCTGAAACTCAATCCATTGGGCGACTTGCTCTCTGTGGCAGCCTCCTTGTGTTTTGGTGTGTATTGCTATTTGGTGAAGGTGGTGGGCGACCGTTATGACTCCATCTTTCTCACCCGTAAGATGTTCATCTACGGATTGCTCACGTCGCTTGTCATTCTTTTGTTCAAGCCATGGCAATACGACCTCTCCGGGTTGATGAAAGGAACGGTGATGCTCAACCTGCTTTTCCTGGGACTTATTGCCTCGTTTTTCTGTTTTGTGTTGTGGAATGTGGCCATCAACAAACTCGGTGCGGTGACGATGTCGAACTACCTTTACCTCATTCCCGTCACAACGGTCATCTTCAGTGCCATCTTCCTCGATGAGCCCATGACCGCCGTGGCCTATGGAGGAAGTGCGCTCATCCTCATAGGCGTGTTCTTGGCCAACAAAGGTTGTGCCGACTAATTTTTATTAAAGGACTTTTTAAGGTCTTTAAGGTCTTCGGTGACTCTATCCTTTCAGATAGAGGAAACGCTTGATGCTCTTCTTTGGCGTTTTCTCGAATTCCTCATTTTGGATGCGAATCGATGAAATCTTGCTGTAAGCGGGCAGGACGTTGTTGAGTTCCTTGCGGTTTTGTTCCATGATGTTTTCCAGGTCGCTGTGTGTGAATCCCATCGACTGTGCCACTTCGAGGTCGGGATGTACCAGACCAACCAAACGGTCTTCCTCCTGTATCACGATGCTTTCGTTCACCATGGCCATGGAGTTGAGTTTGTCTTCAATCTCTTCGGGGTAGATGTTCTGGCCATTGGCACCCAGGAGCATGTATTTTGAACGTCCTTTGATAAACACGTTGCCCTCTTCGTCCATCACGCCAAGGTCGCCGGTGTGATACCATCCGTCTTTGTCGATGGTCTCACGCGTGGCTTCCTCGTTTTTGTAGTAGCCCAGCATCACGTTGAGTCCGCGTACGAGGATTTCACCCGGGATGTTTTGTGGGTCTATGCTGTTGATTCTGATTTCATTGTGGATGACCGCCTTGCCGCAACTGCCCTGCTTGAAGTCACGATAGTCGGCATAGCAGATGATGGGGGCACATTCGGTGGCCCCATAGCCTACGGTATAGGGGAACTCGATGCGCTTGAGGAACGACTCCACCTCTTGGTTGAAGGCAGCGCCGCCGATAATCACCTCGAAGAAATTGCCTCCAAAAGCATTCACCACCTGTTCGCGGATGGTCTGTCTCACCTTCTTGCTGATGACGGGCATGTTGAGCAGCAGCCTCATGCGGTTGTTCTGGATAATAGGGAAGACGCGTTTGCGGATGATTTTCTCAATGATCAGCGGTACGGCGATGATGATACTTGGCTTCACCTCGGCGAATGCTTGAGCGATGATGGCTGGAGAGGGCACCCGGTTCAGGTAGAACACGTGGCAGCCGGTGATGAACTCATAGCTGAATTCGAAGGCCATACCATACATGTGGGCCATAGGGAGGATCGAGATGACGCTGCTTCCCGGCTTCAGCTCACTGCCCATAGCATCGCAGGCGAAGTCGTAGTTAGACCACAGGGCACGATAGGGTATCATAACGCCCTTCGAGAATCCAGTGGTGCCACTGGTGTAGTTGATCAGCGCAAGCTCGTCAGGGTCCTGCTCATGATAGTAGCTGACGTGCTCCTTGCGGAAGTACTTTGGGAACTTCTTTCCGTAGAGCTCGTTCAGGTGTTCACGGGCATAAGTCAGTTTGTCAGTCCTGGAGATGAGCAGCGAGTAGTCGCTGTTGCGTATGATGCCTTCCAGCTTGGGCATCTGTGCGGGGTCGATGCTGCCGCAGATGTGGTCGCCGGCGAAGAGCAGCTTGGCGTCGCTGTGGTTGACGATGTTGTGCACCTGATCAGCGGTAAACTCATGCAGGATGGGAACGGCGATGGCACCATAGGTGATGGTGGCGATGAAGGCAACAGTCCACTGGCTCGAGTTTCTGCCGCAGAGGGCTATCTTGTCGCCTTTCACCACACCGCTGTTTTCAAACAGGATGTGCACCTTCTCTATCTTTCGTGCCACGTCGTGATACTGCAGGGTCTGTCCCTTGTAGTCGGTCAGGGCATCCATGTCCCAATGGTCCTTGATGCTCTTCTCTATCAGCGCGTTATAGCTCGGTATCTCTTTCATAAGTGTCTATTAGTTTCTCGGTTATTGGTAAAGGTATCTCTTGATGCTCTTCTTCGGAGTCTTCTGAAACTCCTCATCCATGAGCTCTATCTGCGTCAGGCGGCTGTAAGCCGGTAGGCTCGCGTTCAGCTCCTGGCGGTTCTGCTCCATGATGGCCTCCAGCTCCTCACGGGTGAAGTTCATCATTTCGTCCTGGTCGGGGAATACCAGTGCCACCAGCTTCTCGTTTCGCTGCACGACGATGCACTCCGACACCATTGTCATCGAGCTCAGTTGGTCCTCTATCTCCTCCGGATAGATGTTCTGCCCGCTGGCACCCAGCAGCATGTTCTTGATGCGTCCGCGAATGAAGATGTTGCCGTCCTCGTCCATCGTGCCCAGATCGCCGGTGTGATACCATCCTTCCTCGTCCAGGGCCTGACGTGTGGCCTCCTCGTTCTTGTAGTAGCCCAGCATCACGTTCGTGCCTCGTGCCAGTATCTCACCGGCCGTGTGCAGCGGGTCGTGGCTGTCTATGCGCACCTCCATGTTGTCGATGGCGCATCCGCAGCTGCCTGGGGCAAACTCCTTCCAGTCGCGGTAGCTGATCAGGGGAGCACACTCCGTGGCGCCGTAGCCCACTGTGATGGGGAAACCTATCGACATCAAGAAGTCCTCCACCTCCTTCGACAGCGCTGCACCGCCTACGATGACCTCGTAGGCCTGGCCGCCGAAAGCATCGTACACGCTCTGGTAAATCTTCTGCTTTACCTTGTCCCTGACCACGGGCATCGCCATGAGCAGCTTCATGCGCGGCGTCTGCATCACGGGGAATACCTTCTTACGGATGATCTTCTCGATGATCAGCGGCACGGTGATGACGAGCTTTGGCTGTATCTCGGTGAAGGCCTTGGCGATGAGGGTGGGGGAGGGCAGACGGTTGAGGAAGAACAGGTGACTGCCGTTGCAGAATCCGAAGAGGAACTCTATCGAGAGTCCGTACATGTGGGCCATCGGCAGGATGTCGAGCACTGCCGACCCTGCGGGCACTACTTTGCCCAGGCGGCGTATACAGAAGTCCACATTGCCCCACAGCCCTCGGTAAGGCAGCATCACGCCTTTCGAGAATCCCGTGGTGCCGCTGGTATAGTTGATCAGTGCCAGCTCCTCAGGCTCGTCCTGATGGTATGTCACATCCTCCTTGGTGAATGCCCTGGGAAACTTCGAGCCGAACATCATATTTAAATGTTCGCGCGCGTAAACCAGCTTTTCCGACCTCGACAGCATCAGCGAGAAGTCGGGCAGGTTCACGATACCCTCCAGATGCGGCATCTGCGCGGGGTCGATTTCCTTCGCCACATATTCGCCCACAAACAGGAGACGAGCCTCCGAGTGGTTCACGATGTTGTGTATCTGCTCAGCATTGAACTCATGAAGAACGGGCACAGCTACTGCTCCATAGGTCAGCGTGGCCAGGAAGGTCACAGCCCAATGGGCGGAGTTGCGTCCGCAGATTGCTATCTTGTCGCCTTGCCCTACGCCGCTGTTCTCAAACAGGATATGCAGCTTTTCTATTTTTCGGGCCACGTCATGAAACTGGAGGGTCTGTCCTTGATAGTCGGTCAGCGCATTCTGGTTCCAGTTGTGCAGGATGGTTTGGCGTATATATTCGTTAAAGCTTGAGCCTTTGTTCATTGCACAATTACGAAAATTTTGTGCAAAGGTACATCATTTTCTGCACATTCGCAAATTTTTTGTGCAGTTTTTGCACTTCCGAGGGCAAATTTTATTTTTCTTCCCTTCTCAGGCATGAAAAACTCTCGTTTTCCGCCCCTTTTATTGGGATCTCGATGGCTTTCCTTTGTGTGAACTGGTGGCACAAAAGAGTACGCAACACCTTCGCCCCTGACCGCTGGACGCACTTGAGTATGGCGTGACCGAAGGGAGGGGAGCTGCTGCGCTGAAGGGCACAAAGGGGGAGTCGGGGGAAAGCGACTTAGTCCTCGGCGGGCTTCATGTTGGTGTAGACCGTCTGGACATCGTCGAAGTCCTCGAGCTTCTCCACCATCTTGTCGATGGCCTCACGCTGCTCGGGGGTGACATCCTTCAGGTCGTTGGGTATGCGGGTGAACTCGGCTCCTGTCACCTCATAGCCCTCTGCCTCGAGGTGCTTCTGTATGGCGCTGAAGCTCGAGGGGTCGCCGTAGATGGTGATCTCGCCCGTCTCTTCGTCCTCGTCGAACTCGTCCTCTACGCCATAGTCGATGAGGTCGAGGATCATCTCGTCCATATCGAGTCCGTCCTTCTTCTTGAAGGTGAACACGGCCTTGTGGTCGAAGAGGAAGCTGAGCGATCCCTGTGTGCCGAGGTTGCCGCTGAACTTGTTGAAGACTGAGCGCACGTCGCCCACGGTGCGTGTGGTGTTGTCGGTGAGCGTCTCTACGAAGATAGCCACTCCGTGTGGTCCGTATCCCTCGTAGGACACTTCCTTGTAGTCGCTCTGGTCCTTGCCCATTGCGTTCTTGATGGCGCGCTCGATGTTGTCCTTCGGCATGTTCTCACGCTTGGCATTGGCGATGATGGCACGCAGTGCGGGATTGTTCTCGGGCTCTGGTCCTCCGGCTTTGACGGCGATGGCAATCTGCTTGCCGATCTTGGTGAACGTCTTGGCCATGTGGCCCCATCTCTTCAGCTTTGTAGCTTTACGGTATTCAAATGCTCTTCCCATATTTTACAATAAACATTTAACAATAACCAATAACCGTTATTTGTCCGATTCTTTGGTTTTCTTTATAATATTAATTAATGTTGCTGACAACTTACAATTATCATCATAGATTGACTCGAAAGCATTGTCGTCGATATTGATTATTGTCACCGAAGCTCTGCCCCGAGCTGCTTCTTCAGTTGGGCGATGAGCTTCTGCATGATAGCGTCGATCTGCTTGTCGTTCATGGTGCGCTCCTCATCCTGGAGGATGAAGTTGACGGCGTAGCTCTTCTTGCCTGTGGGGAGGTTCTTGCCCTCGTAGACATCGAACAGCTCGACGTGCTTCAGCAACTTCTTCTCCGACTGGCGTGCTATCTGCTCAATCTGGGCAAACTCCACCTGACTGTCGACGAGCAGGGCGAGGTCGCGGCTGACAGCCGGATGCTTGGGTATCTCTGTGAAGGTGACCTCGTTCTTGCGGGTGGCCTTCATCAGCTGGGTCCAGTTGAGCTCGGCGAAGTAGACGGGCTGCTGGAGATCGAAGCGCTTGAGCAGGCTCTTGGCCAGTATGCCCATCTCGATGAGCTTCTTGCCGCCCCGGTTGTCCAGCTGCAGTCCGGTGCTGAAGATGGGGTTCTGGCTCTTGTGAGTGACGAGCTGTCCCTGCTTCATGCCGATGCGCTGGAGGATGTTTTGCACGTAGGCTGAGAGCTCATAGTAGGTGGCGTCCTCGTTGGGATGTGCCCACGAGCCTTCTACGCGCTTGCCGGTGACCCAGATGCCCAGCATGTTTTCCTCCTTGTAGGCCTGCATGGGGTTGTCGGGATTCTCTTTCTCAGGATCGAAGAAATAGACATTGCCGAACTCGAAGAAACGCAGGTTCTGCACCTTGCGCTTCACGTTGTGCTCGACGCTCTCCAGTCCGCCGTAGAGCAGTGTCTGGCGCATCACGCCGAGGTCGCTCGAGAGGGGGTTCATGATCTTTACGAGTTGAGAGTTGAGAGTTGAGAGTTGAGAGTTTGCTTCCGCGTTGGGGGTTTCCTCTTTGTAATAGGCGACCTTGGTCAGCGAGTTGTTGAGGATCTCGTTGAAGCCGGCACCTACTAGCTGCTCGCTCACCAGATTCTGCAACTTGTGCTTACGGTCTTCGTCGCCCTTGATGACGAGCGATGACTTCAGCTGGGTGGGTATCTCCACATTATTATATCCATAGATGCGCAGGATATCCTCCACCACGTCGCAGGGACGCTGCACGTCGACTCTGTATGCGGGCACCTCGAGCTCCAGCCCTGCGGCGTCCTCGCTGAGCACCTTCATCTCCAGCGACTGGCAGATGCTCTTGATCGTCTCGTGAGGAATGTCCTTGCCGATGAGCCCCTTGACATAGTCGTACGACAGCGACACGTGGGGATTCTCGATGGGCGAGGGATACTCGTCGCGGATCTCCATTGCTATCTTGCCGCCAGCCAGCTCCTTGCAGAGCAATGCAGCCTGCTGCAGGGCGTAGATCACACCATTGGGGTCGATGCCGCGCTCGAAACGGAAGCTGGCATCGGTGCTCAGGCCGTGCCGACGTGCCGACTTGCGTATCCAGGTGGGATGGAAGTAGGCGCTCTCGAGCACTACGCTGTGAGTGGTCTCATAGGTGCCGCTGCCCTTGCCTCCGAAGACGCCGGCTATGCACATCGGATCCTCGGCATTGCAGATGGCCAGGTCGCGGTCGCTGAGCTTGTGCTCCACGCCGTCGAGGGTGACGAAGGGGGTGCCCTCAGGCATTGTCTTCACCACGATCTTGTGCCCCTTCACCATATCGGCATCGAAGGTATGGAGAGGCTGTCCGTAGGCCATCATCACATAGTTGGTGATGTCCACGATATTGTTGATGGGGCGCAGTCCAACGGTGGTGAGCCTGTTCTTCAGCCACTCGGGCGACTCCTTCACCTGGCAGTCGGTGATGCTTACGCAGGCATAGCGTCGGCAGGCCTCAGCGTTCTCGATAACGACATCGATGGGCAGGTCGTGATTGTCGACGACAAAGTTGTCGCACGCAGGACGATGGAGCGAGGTCTGGTAGCCGTTCTGCAGCAGCCATGCGTAAAGGTCGCGGGCCACACCCCAGTGCGAGAGGGCATCAGCGCGGTTGGCAGTGATGTCGATCTCTATCAGCCAGTCGCTCTCCAGGTTGTAGTAGGAAGCAGCGGGAGTGCCCACGACGGCGTCGTCGGGCAGCACGATGATGCCGGCATGCGAAGTGCCGATGCCTATCTCGTCCTCAGCGCAGATCATGCCGCACGACTCCACGCCGCGCAGCTTCGACTTCTTGATCGTAAACTCCTTGTCGCCATCATAGAGCACACAGCCCAGGTCGGCCACGATCACCTTCTGGCCTGCTGCCACGTTGGGAGCTCCACATACAATCTGACTGGGCACCTCGCGTCCCAGGTCGACAGTAGTCACATGCAGGTGATCGCTGTCGGGATGGGGCTCACAGGTGAGCACCTGCCCTACATACAGTCCTTTCAGGCCGCCACGGATGGCAGGCACCTCTTCGAGCGAGTCAACTTCCAGTCCCGTCGAGGTCAGCGCATCGCACACCTGCTGCGGCGTGAGGTCGAAGTCGACGTAATCTCTCAGCCATTTATACGAAATGTTCATCTTGTTGTTTTGTCTTTTTTACACCATTAATTCTTACTGACTCTTCGAGTCTTGGCAATTTTGCGTGCAAAGGTACGAAAAAAAGATTGAAAAAAACAAGATATCCCCTATTTTTCTTGTGTTTATTCCAAAAAAGTGGCGTTAAGGCGTGCGTCGCATTTATTTGAACGATATTTTCAGCCCGGCTACGAGCATGCGGCCGGGGGAATAGAGGGCGTAGCGGCGGGTGGCGGTGTCGATGCGCCGGTCGACGCGGTCAAAGATGTTGTCGACGCCGAGGCTGGGCTCTAGCGACAGACGGTGCAGCGTGATGGTGTGGGTGGTGTGAAGGCTCCATATGCCGAATCCCGGAGCATCTTCATAGGAGCCGGTGTAATAGGTCTTCGACTGGAGTCGTCCGCTGAGGTTGACGTTCAGGGCATAGTGCGACCAGGAGCGGTGATAGTTGGCAGCGACGGTGGCGGTGTGGCGTATGCTGCGCTCCAGTGGTTGCCATTCGTCGCTCTCGCCGGCAGACTTGGAGCGGGCATAGGTATAGGCATAGTTGGCCGAGAGGTTGAATCCCCGCAGGATATTAACCGAGAGGTTGAACTGCAGCCCCTTGACGCTGCCTTTGTCGCTGTTCTGGTAGCGGGCGTAGCTCACCAGCTTGCCGGCCTGATCGGCAGTCATCTCAGGGAACTCGGCCACTAGCATCGCACGGCTGTCATCGTCGACATCGATATTCTGTTTCACCACCATGTCGCTGATGTTGTTGATAAAGCCAGTCAGGCTGGCTGCTAGCGTCGTGCTGCGATATTCGGCGTTGAGCGACAGGTAGCTGCTCTTCTCAGGCTTCAGACCCTGATTGCCGAAGCTGATCTGCGGTTTTCCGCGATTGACGGAGAAGTAATGGTAGTAGAGCTCGTCGAGACCTGGCGCACGGAAGCCTGCCGAGTAGGTGGCGCGCAGGTTGACGGCACCGCGGCTGAGCATAAGCGTGGCCTTGGGTGTGAGCCGGTTGCCGAAGGTCTTGTGATAGTTGTAGCGCAGGCCGAGAGTAGCCGAGAGGGTGGTCTGCCGGCCGAGGCTGGCGTGCTGCTCGTGCTGTGCATAATAGGCCAGTGTGTAGGCCTCCTGATTGATGTTGCCCGATGTGGCCACGAGCTTGTCGAGCTGCCAGTCGTTGCCCACGATGGTGGTGCCCTGTGGCACGATGGCGAGTATGGCCTTCACCTGCCGCTCGATGGTGCGCTGTTTCTTCGACTGGACATAGTCGCCGACAGCGTAGGATGAAGTCGCTACGTCGTACTCCTTACCATAGCGGTAGCGGTCGATGGTGTAGTCGACCTGCAGCGAGTTTTTGGCATCGAACTTATAGATGAAGCCCGAGGTCAGCCTGAGGCCTTTGTAGCGCATCTCGTAGTCGGTGCCTCCCGACAGTTCGGGGTGCGTTTCGGGGCGGTCGGTCATTTTCCGGGAATAGTCGAGTCCTACGTTCATAGCCAGATGCTGCGTGGGGGAATATGTGAATTTCTGTGCCAGCACGTCGGCCTGATAGCCGGTGAAGAGTGGCGCTATGGACTGCTGCGTCTCGGTGTCGGAGCCCTTGACCAGTTCGAGGGGGTTGTTGCGATAGCTGTCGGCCTGGTCGTGGGTCAGGGAAGTGTAGGATCCCAGTCCATTCTTGTAGATGTCGACGGTAGCTGTCTGGGTTAGCTGCTGGTCGCCGCTGACGGTGGTGGTGTTGGTGACGTTGCAGAGGGAGTTGGTGGGTTGGTTGGCG
>JAEEGH010024428.1_pt1 | contig 12196 bp, 7 predicted proteins | sample 9134181 | NCBI WGS metagenome assembly JAEEGH01 (sample SAMN16246544, study PRJNA631951) | gut metagenome | biome: gut microbiome; feature: rumen; material: DP-attached | host: Bos | place: Iran: Karaj | collected 2018-10
GGAGTTGTCCTTGCAGGCACGGTTGATCTTCACCAAGTCCTGGTAGACGATACGTCCGGCTCCGATGTTGAGGTGGCCTACCTCCGAGTTGCCCATCTGTCCATCGGGCAGACCGACGTCCTCGCCACTTGCCTGAAGTTGAGAGTGGGCGCTGGTGGCCGTGAGGTAGTCAAGGTAAGGTGTCGGGGTGTTAAAGATCACGTCGCCCCGTCCGTGTTGTCCGATTCCCCATCCGTCGAGAATCATCAAGAGTGCTTTCTTTGCCATAGTTCTTTTCTCCTTATTTTATTAATGTATAGATTTCGGGATGCAAAATTAATCATTTTAGGCGGAATAATGCACGTTGAAGGCGAAAAAAAACAAATAATGTCCAATTCTTGTGCTTACTTTCAGAAATTATTCGTACCTTTGTAGCTCAAATTGGCCTAAGAAAGAATATTATTATCAATAAAAAACAATCACCTCTGAGAAAGAAACTATTACTTTTAATGGGGCTTGTCATGAGTGTCGTAGCGATGGCTGCACCCGTGACGCTTGAACAGGCACAACAGCGTGCACAGCAGTTCATGGCCCGACGTGGTACGGCCCACAACATGCGGCTGGCCAAGCAGCAGTTGCGCATCGAGCAGGCGCAGCAGGACAATGCCTATTACTACGTGTTCAACGTCGGCGAGCAACAGGGCTTCGTCATCGTCAGTGGTGACGACCGCACTCCCGACATCCTCAGCTATGCCGACAGTGGCTCCTTCTCCGATCAGGACATGCCCGACAACATGCGCGCTTGGCTACAGGGATATGAGGATCAGATGAAGTGGATGGAGGAGACTGGCTATCAGGCTCCGTCCAGAAGGATTGTCGGTGCTCGATCGTCGATCAATCCGCTATTGACCTGTACGTGGGATCAGAAGGCTCCATACTACAACAACACTCCAACCTATAAAGTGCAAAAGGGTTCGGATGAGAATGGCAATCCCATCTATGAGGAAAGGCATTGTGTGACAGGATGTGTGGCAACTGCGATGGCTCAAGTGATGTATTACCACCGGTGGCCACAGGCTGGCACGACAAGCATTCCGAGCTATACCACGAATACCACGTTTGGTCAGCTTGACGAGTTGCCGGCAACCACCTTCAACTGGGGAGCCATGTACGACAATTACAACAATGGCGAGGACGGTAGTGCCGTTGCCCAGCTGATGCGCTACTGCGGACAATCGGTAGAGATGAACTACGGATCATCGTCTAGTGCACAGTCGTGGAAGGTGGCAAGAGCCCTGAAGGCCTATTTCGACTATGACAATACTGTAGCCAATATTAGTCGCGAAAGTTACACAGCTGAGCAATGGAGCGATATTATCTACACGGAGCTGAAGGAAGGCCGTCCAGTCATCTACGGAGGGTCTTCAAGCGGTGGTGGCCACGAGTTTGTCATCGATGGATACGATGAGAACGAGCTCTTCCACTTCAACTGGGGTTGGGGCGGTGCTTTCAATGGATGTTTCCTGCTGGCTGTGGCCAATCCCTATAGCAATAGTGGAGCCGGCTCTTCGTCCTCAACAGATGGCTATAGCTTCTCGCAGGATGCCACCATCGGCGTACAGCCACAGAAGGGAACGCCGATTGCTGCATTGGTTATGACATCGGCTGGATTAACCACTTCCACAGAGTCTGTTTCACGCAGCAATAGTTCGGAGGATTTCAGTGGCATTTCGATAACAATTGCTATTTGGAACAAAACAACGCAAACGGCAGATTTCCAAATTGGTGTTGGTGTCTTTGATTCCAATGACGAATTAGTTTATGCTAAAAGCATCATCTCGAACATCACATTAGACCACAATCAAGGCTTTGGAGGGATAAGTCCGACCATTTCTCTTGGTGCAAACCTTCCCGATGGAGATTATCAACTGAAGAACATCAGTCGTCCTGCAGGAACAGACACTTGGTATAAGGATGTTAATGCAGACAATCATGTTGTCTATATGACTATCAGTGGAAACACCTTGACGCTTACAAATCAATCTTTGTCACTCGCAGGTAGCACCATCGTAGCTTCTGGTTCATTAGAAACAGGAGCAATTAACAATCTGAATACAACCATCACCAACAACGGCACCTTCTTCAACGGTTATCTCTACCTCTTTGTTGATGGAGCACTTGCTGGCGGTAGGATGTTTGAAGTAGATGGTGGTGCAACGAAGACCTTCAGCATAGAGTATATTGCTAAAACTGCAGGAACAAAGGCTCTGAAGATCTGTACTGACGGAGAAGGTGCTAACGAAATCGCTACTGGCTCCGTTACGATTACTGCACCTGCAGGAGGTGAGGCAACAGATAATGTAGATTTGACTATTTCACAGGAAGTGATCAACGCCGAAGGGTCTGAATTACTAGGTAATACTGCACAAGTAAAGATTACAGTGACAAACAGCACATCAAGCAATTATGTTGGTGCCATCTATCTTTTTACGTGGTCGTGGAAAGGTAATCAAGGATCTGGATCAGGAAGCGGCTCATATGAAACGATTCCCGCTAACTCAACTGTGGAACTTATCCGGACATCAAGTGAATTATCAGGAGCGGACAAGTATAGCTTTAGCCTAGGGTATGTGAAGAATGGTGCTGTAACCGAAGACCGAAGTAAAGTCTATGAGTATTACACTCCTGTCGAGGCTTATGCTGTCTACGACGTAGCGGGCAACACTACGATGAAGAAAGCAATAGCGTCTATCGATGTGCCTGCCAATGTAGCTGTCGTCGACCTGCGTGGACAGAGTGTGGTGCAGTCTGTGGCTTCTCAGGAGAATCCCAACACGCTGTTCATGCTCGATGAAGATGCATCGCTCAGCGGAGCAACCAATGTTGTGAAGGGCAGCACAGCCGAGACCATCAGCCTTACCGACGGCTACGACTTCTACACGCCTGTTGCCTTTACTGCCAATAGCATCAGCTATAGTCGTGAGGCTACGCTTGGCTTTGCTAAAGGCAGCGGCTGGGAGACCATCACTTTGCCGTTTGACGTCAATGCAGTAACTGCCAATGGAGAAGAGATCGACTGGTTCCACAGCAGTACGGACAAGGGCAAGAACTTCTGGGTGATGGAGTTCAGTGGCGACGACGGTAGCACCGTGAACTTCGACTATGCCAATAAGATGAGTGCCTATACGCCCTACATCTTTACTGTGCCAGGTGATAATTATGCTGAAAAGTGGAACCTGAAGGGAAAGACGCTGGTGTTCTCTGGAAAGAATGCTCAGATAAAGGCTAGCAGCGATGCTCGAGGCACTATCACCGGCTCATCCTACAAGTTCGTGGGAACGACGTCAGCGAAGAGCGGTCTCACTAATATCTACAAGCTCAATGCCGACGGCAGTTCCTTCGTGAAGACCGACGGCAGCGTAGAGTCGTTCCGTGCTTACTTCGCTCCCACCACCTACCAGTATGCCACCGACATGCTAAGTATCGGTATTGGCGGAGGCACTACCACAGGTATTGCCGACATGCTGCCCGCTCAGAAGATGTCGGTGAAGAGCGGCGTCTATAATCTGAATGGTGTAAAGGTCAGCGATACGCTCGAAAGCCTGCCTGCCGGCATCTATATCATCAACGGAAAGAAGATCGTTAAATAATAGGAGACAAAAGACATGAAAAAATACATCATCCCTGAAATGACAATCGTCATTACCGACTCGCAGCCCCTGTTGAACGGATCGCCTGGTGCAGGTGATATCAGTGGAGGTACCCCTGGCATCAAGCCTAGCCGTCGCCGCACCCAGTGGGACGATGATGAGGACGACTGGCTGGAAGAGTAAGCATCAGTCAGACGAACAGTCACGATAGTACCGGCAGCTGCATCATCAAGGATGTGGCTGCCGGTATTTGTGCTCCTACTCCGACGGCCTTCTTGTACATCTCCGACAGCCTTCTTGTTGTACTTCGACAGCCTTCTTGTTGTACTTCGACAGCCTCCTTGCTGTACTCCGACGGCGTGGAGGTAGTACTAGAAGGCAATCGTAGAAGTACAAGGAGGCCTTTTCAGTTGATTATAAGGAAAAAAACGCTAACGATTGCTTGCCGTTCGGTTTTTTTTCATTACCTTTGCAAGGTAAAAATTTGTTGATGATGAAAAAACTGACTTGGAGCTTGCTCCTTGCTCTGGCTACGAGTGTGGCTATAGCACAAAACACAACGCCTGCACCTGCAACTGACAGTGAGGGCAAGTATAACATCGGCGTGGGAGAACTGACGATGACCATCGACGCACAACGCGGTGGCAAGATCCTGTCGCTGAAGTACAAAGATCAGGAGGTGATCTCACAGTCGCGCTTCCCTGAGTCCTTCGGAAGCACGTTCTGGACCAGTCCTCAGAAGGAGTGGAACTGGCCTCCCGTGCCGGAATACGACAAAGGGGCCTACACCGTGGAACAGAAGGATGGGCGCCTGGTGATGACCAGCCAGGTGTCACCCCGGCTGAAGTTCCGCATCCGCAAGACGTTCTCTACCGACGAGAAGGCCCAGGCTATCGTGGTGACCTACACCATCGTGAACGAGGACAGCATCGAGCGCCGCGTGGCTCCTTGGGAGATCACTCGTGTGCAGAATGGTGACGGCGTCATCTTCTTCGATGCTCCCCTGGAGGGTATCACCCCTGCTGGCTTACTCATCTTTGAGCAGAAAGACGGGGCCGTGTGGTATCGTACCGACGAAGCCAACCAGAATCGTAAGATCAATGCCGACGGCAAGGGATGGCTAGCCTATGCTGCCAACGGTCTGATGCTCATCAAGCACTTTCAGGATCTGAAGCCCGACGAGCCCGCTCCTGGCGAGGCCGAGGTGCAGGTATATGTAAATCGTGGCAAGACCTACATTGAGCTGGAGAGCCAGGGAGCCTATGCAACTCTCGCTCCTGGTCAGGAACTGAACTGGACCGTTCGCTGGCAGCTGAAGCCCATTGGTACTGAGCTTACTCCCTCACGGCAACTGATAGATATGGTGAAAGAGAAATAGAATAACTGACAAACTAATTAACGAAAGACTTATGAAGAAATGGTTTACACTAATGATGCTGATGGCTTTGGCTGTCGGCACGCATGCCCAGGATAAGAAAACCTGGGACTTTACCCGAGGACTCAGCGATGAGACCGTAACTAACCTCAATGCCGACACCCAAAACTGGAGCTCGAACGGAACGGATGCTGACGGCGTCACCAACAACTGGAAAAATGAGACGAAGCCTTCTGCCTCGGAACCGCTGAAGGCTAACGGCGAAGTGATAGCCGAGACGGCAGGCCTGCTCATCGACATCGGCAGCAATAAAGCCAATTCCATCCATTTGGCACAGAACAAGATGCGCCTGACACGCAAGGGGACGAAGATCACGTTCCCCCAGCTGCAGAAAGGACAGAAGGTGACGGTGGTGGGACGCTCGGCCAACGGTACGGCCACTAACCGAGGCATCGCCCCAGTACAGGATTACTTGGTGCTGACCGATGGCGTGCTGACCGACGGCAAGTGTATCTTCGTCGGCAATCAAGTGGATGGCTCGCTGGGCACCTATTCCTTTACGTGGGAGGTGCAGAGCGACAGCGAGGGGCCTGTGGACGTGCAGTTCCAGCTGACGCCTGAGGCTGGTATCGACTTCACGCTGTTTATGATCGACGAGGGCGACGTGGCCGAGACGATCAAGGTGGGCTATATCACCGACGGCGAAAAGGACATCCTCTACAATTACCTCTCTAGCCGCGAGAATACTGAGCTGACGGAGATCAGCGTGAATGGCGAGAAGAGTGCCGAGGAGATGCAGGGCTTCGACGTGGTGGTGGTAGGCCCCTGCTCCACCGTGAAGGGTGCTCCCTCCATTGGCGGTTTCTTGTCGTGGGTGCCTGTGCTCAATGTCAACGAGCGTGTCTATATGGACGAGAAATACGGTAAGATGACCTATACTGCCAGCATGTTTACCAGAGTGACCAACCCGAAGCATGCCTTGTTCAATGGAGCAGAGCTCATCACTGAGGGCGACATCACGGCGCTGCAGGTGAGCGAGTCGCAGGAGCAACTGCCTGCCGTGCGATTGAGCGACTTCTTTGCCGGCGATCAGGTGATGGCTGTGGGCATGGAGGACGAAGATGCTCCCACGCTGATTCATATGCACAACATCAATCACAACGGCTATATCTACATGCCGTACGTCAGCGACTATACCGAGGCGGCCTTGAAGGTGCTTGACAATGCCCTCATGCTGCTGGCCGACTCGAAGCGCGACATCACTCCTGCACAGGCTCCGAGCATCTCGCGTGTGTACAAGAATCTCTTCACTGAGGTCACTATCAAGGCTCCCAGCCTGCCCAAGGCACAGGTGTTCTACACCATTGATGGCACCGATCCCACGACGGCCAGCACTCTTTATGAGGGTATGTTCACCGTCGATCATCCCTGCACGGTGAAGGCAGTTGCCATTGCCGAGGGCTACACGCTGAGCGAGGTGGCTCAGATGGACATCGAGATCAAGGAGCAGCCCAAGACACCCGTCATCAGCTATGACATGCAAGACGGGCAGACGGTGGTGACGCTGACCTGTGCAACGGAGGATGCTGTGCTCTGGTATAACTTCGAGAACACCACCGACACCATCAAGTCAGCCAAGTATCAGGAGCCCTTCGTCATCCAGATGCCTCAGAACATCACGGCCTTTGCTGTGGCTGCTCAGGAGGTATGGTCAGAGGTGGCCGAAGAGCGCGTGCTGGTGAGGAATCCGCGTGTAGTCATCGATGTCACAGGTCACTATCGTGCTGCAAAGTGGGACGACAAGAGCAATGGCGACGGCATTTTCAGCTGGGGCAAGAGCGCTGCGTCGGCCTATGAGCCTGGCGAAGACGAGGTGGTGGTAGACCCAGAAACGGGTGAAGAGACCATTGTGCCTGGCCGTGGTCCGAAGAAGGAACCCGAGGTGCGCGATGAGCCGGGCGAAGAGCCTATGTGGCTGGTGAAGAGCTACGGACAGTCGATGCTCTGGCAGAATACGGGTGCCTCTACCGACAAGATCGGCACGAACGATGGTGGTTACTATCCCTCAGTGGCTGAGGACATTGACCCGTTGTTCCCCATTACCAGCTACGACATCCAGTTCTACAAGATCTATCCTGACGAGGAACCCAATGGCTCGATAGAGTCGAAGACGAAATATCAGGCTCCTCTCGACATCGTTGTCCTGGCCAATATGCAGGGCGGCCCACTAGTGGCACAGGTGTCGGCTGACGGTGAGCAGTGGGAGACCGTAGGCGAGGAGATAGCCAAGACAGGCTATTCACGTATGTGGAAGAAATATACCCGCAGCTATGACGGCGACGGTGAGGTGTATGTGCGTCTGGCTCAGCTTTCGGGCGATATGAGTGCTAAGGTGTTCGATATCTATGTGGCTGTAGCAGGCGAGGAGTCGCAGAAGCTGCTCGACGAGCTGAACGCTGAGCTGTCGGGCATCGAGAGTATCGCTACTGACACTAGACAGCCTGCTGCCGGCATCTATTCCCTTGGCGGTACACGCCTCAGTCAGATGCAGCGTGGCCTGAATATCATCGTGGCTGGTGACGGTACGGTGCGCAAAGTTATCATGAAATAATGTACGACATCAATTTAGTTCGACAGGATTTTCCCATCCTTGAGCGCGAGGTACACGGGCGCAGGCTCGTGTACCTCGATAATGCTGCTACCACGCAGAAGCCCCTGCAAGTGCTCGATGCCATGCGCGAGGAATATCTCAACGTCAATGCCAATGTGCATCGTGGCGTTCACTATCTCTCGCAGCAGGCCACTCAGTTGCATGAGGCTGCCCGTGAGCGTGTGCGCCAGTTCATCAATGCCCGCAAGTCGGAAGAGATCGTCTTCACGCGTGGCACCACCGAGGCAATCAATCTGGTGGCCTCTACCTTTTGTGAGTCGATGATGAAGGCTGGTGACGAGGTGCTGCTGACGGATATGGAGCATCACTCGAACATCGTGCCTTGGCAGATGCAAGCCGAGCGGCGAGGCATCGTCGTGCGTCATCTGCCCATCACGGATGATGGTGAGCTTCGCTTAGACTTGCTCGACGAGCTGCTCACGGAGCGCACGCAGCTGGTGAGTGTGGCTCATGTGAGCAATGTGCTGGGAACGGTGAACCACGTTTCCTTTATCATCAGCAAAGCCCATGAGCTGGGCATTCCAGTGCTTGTTGATGCAGCCCAGAGTGCTCCCCACATGTCAATCGATGTGCAGGAGCTGGATTGCGACTTTATGGCTTTCAGCGGACATAAGATGTATGGACCTACTGGCGTAGGTGTGCTCTATGGCAAGGAGGAATGGCTCGACCGGCTGCCGCCGTATCAGGGTGGGGGAGAGATGATCAGCACGGTGAGCTGGGAAAAGACCACCTTCAACGAGCTGCCTTTCAAGTTTGAGGCCGGTACGCCCGACTATGTGGCTACTCATGGACTGGCAACTGCTATCGACTATATCACAGCCCTTGGTCTCGACAATATTCACTCGCACGAGCTGCAGTTGTTGCAGTATTGCACAGAGCTGCTCGGCGACATTCCAGGGCTTCGCATCATAGGGAGAGCCCATGATAAGGATGCTGTGGTGAGTTTCGTAGTAGATGGTATACATCCGCTGGACATGGGCACGCTGCTTGATATGCTGGGTGTAGCTGTGCGCACAGGACATCATTGTGCTCAGCCGCTGCTCGAGCGACTGGGGCTTACAAGTACTGTGCGCGCATCGTTTGCACTCTACAACACAATGGACGAAGTGGAGGCCCTGGCTGCAGCTATCAAACGTGTCATCCCTATGCTCTCATAATAGTCTATGCTCGAGAAACACTTCTATACGGGCCTTGTGGAGGCTGGCACGGACGAGGCTGGGCGAGGATGCCTGGCTGGTCCTGTCTATGCTGCTGCCGTCATCCTGCCTGATGACTTCGAGCATCCTCTGCTCAACGACTCGAAGCAGCTCACCGATCATCAGCGTCGACAGCTGCGTGAAGTCATCGAACGGGAGGCCGTGGCATGGGCTATAGGCATTGCCAGTGCGGCAGAGATTGATAAGATCAATATCCTTAATGCCTCGATCTTGGCCATGCATCGTGCTCTCGATGGGCTGTCTGTAGTGCCGCAAGCTGTTATCGTCGATGGCAACCGCTTCAAGCCTTGGCGCAGCCTTCCTTATACTACTATTGTCAAGGGCGACGGCAAGTTGATGCCTATCGCCGCAGCCTCGATCCTGGCCAAGACCTATCGTGATGATTGCATGATAGAGTTGGCCAAGGATTTTCCACAGTATCAGTGGCAGCAGAATAAAGGCTATCCCACGAAGGCTCATCGCGATGCCATCCGTCAGCATGGACTCAGCCCTCACCATCGGCTCACCTTCACCCAGCTTCCTCCCGTCGAGTTGGAGATTCCCTTCTAGCTATTCCGATTTCCTTTGGTCAGCATTCATCAGGCGCTTCCATTTGAAGTATCCAAAGACAGCGATGATCACATAGAGGCCATAGAGCGAGCCCTTGAAGGGAATGCCCTTATAGAAATAGAGCCCGCAGGTGACGATGTCGACCGCAATCCAGATGAACCACTGTTCCAGATATTTATGTGCCAGTGCCCAGATGCCTACCAGGCTGAGCGCCGTAGTGAAGCCGTCGGCTAAAGGTACATTGCTGTTGGTATACGTCACCAGCAACCAGTAGATGACAGCCCATATACCAGCGATGATTCCCGTCCATAGCAGTACTAGTCGGCGAGGGAAATGGCGGATGGGAAGCTCTTGTTTCGTCTTGCTGCCTTTTACCCACCGCCAGTATCCGTAGACCGTCATCAAGAGATAGTAGAACTCCATCGCGCAGTCGGCATAGATTTCTTTCTGATAGTAGAGTACGATGCCCAGTGCCTGCATGACGAATCCCACCAGCCATAGCCACGGGCTAGCCTTGTACTCCAACAGGATGTAAGCCAATCCCAGCACCGTAGTGACGATATCAAGCCAATGCGCAATGATGAATTCTGTCATCTCAATAGCCGAATAAAACCATGTTAAACCGTAGCCAATCGAATCAAATCGTGGTTAGAACCTTAGCGTCACGCTGCCCATCACCGTGCGTCCGGACATAGGAATGAAACCAATCTGGTAGTAGCGGTTCTCGTTGGGGTGTCCGTAATCTTCGAGGATGGAAGAATATACCCATCCGCTTGAGGCATAGTGAGCATCAAACACATTGCTCATATTCAGTCCCAGCACAGCCTCACGGATGCAGAGCTTGGGCAGTCGGAGGGTGTAGCTCAGATGCACGTCGCTGGTGGTGTAGGCTGGCAGCGAGCGGTCCTCGTTCTCCGTGTTGTCCAGGTACTGACGGCTGACGTGACCTGTATGCCAGGTAGCTTTCAGACCCTTCCAGTGGAAGTCGACGAATCCATTGAGAATGGCTGAGGGTGAGAAGGCCAGCGTGGCATCGTCGTAGTGGATGGGGCGGAAGCTGTCGTCCCAGTCAACGGAAGCCATCTCCGTGAAGTCCTTCAGCTTGTTCTGACTCAGAGCAGCGTTACCCTCCAGCGTCAGGCAGGGCAGGATGTCCCAGGCAGCGCTGAGCTCTGCGCCCATACGGTAGGAATCCTTGATGTTGGTGGTCAGGGGCTCGCCAATCTCGCTCAGCTCTCCCGTCTGCACGAACTGGTTGCTGTAGTCCATATAATAAATGTTCGCGCCCGCGCGAAGCTTGCGGCTGCTGTAGTTGTAGCCGGCTTCGTAGTCGATGAGGCTCTCTGCCTCGGGCAGGGGATACTTGTAGTTGTCGGTGAAGTTGTCGCGCTGTGGCTCACGATGACTGACGGCCACAGAGGCGTAGGCATGATGGGGACCTGCCGACCAGCTTAGTCCTGCCTTCGGGTTGAGGAAGTTGTAGGCTTCGTCAATGTCGAGCCGCTGGTTGTCCCATCGGCCGTTCTTCTCGTAGAACTTGTCGTTGATGCCGTTGGTGAGATAGTTCACGTGGCGATACTGTACATCGGCAAAGACCTTCCACTGCTCACCCAGCTGGTAGGCAGCCTTGATGAAAGCGCTGGCATCGAACTTCGAAGCGTCAGAGTCGTAGTACTTGTAGTCGTTGTATGCCAGGAGCTTCTGGGCCAGATCAGCATCTTTGACGTAGGTGAGGTAGCCGAAGTGGTTGCCCTCGAATTCTTGCTCGCTCAATCCTCCGATGATATCCCAGCGGCTGTCCTGATAATGGAGGTTCCAGATGAATCCATAGGTGTCCTGCTTGAGTCCCTTCTTTCGAACGAAGTCTGTCTTCTTCACGGTTGTGTCGTTGATGCCAAACTTCTTGGGCTTGTTCTGTGGGCGGAATTCCTTGTAGTAGCCATAGCCGTGGGTATAGTGCAGCGTGGCTGTGGTGCTCCAGTGGTCATCGATGTCCCAGGCCAGTGTCAGCAGGTTGTGATTCTGCCAGAAGTTGTCGGTGGTCTTATGCCAGAACGAGCCGTCGGCCATTGTGTAGCGTTGTGTCTGGTAATTGCCGTTTCCGTCTTTCACGAAGAGTCCGTCGTCGCCCGTTACCAACTGCTCATAGAGGGAGTTATATTTCCCCAAGCCAGCGTTCCACATGTCCTCATAGGTCTTAATGCCCGTCTTCGTCTGGTAGGCCCACGAGCCGTCGTCGTAGTTACCGTCCATCAGCGAGTAGTTGTCGTTGCCTGCAGTCACGCCGTTCCAAGCCTGACCAGTCTTCTCAAAGTTTCCGAAGTTCTTGTACCTGATGACGATATTGTCTTTCACAAAGCTGAGACCACCATAGTAGGAGCCAGAGCGACCGCTGGTGCCGTGGATGAAGCCGTCGGTATTCGTCTCGTGGTAAGCTCCGTCTAGGATGAAGTGTCGGCCCATCAGTCCTGTTGAGAAGGATCCTCCAAGATTGTAGGTGTTATACGAGCCGTAGCTGGCTGATACCTCAGCCGATGGGCGCTGTAAAGGTGTTTTCGATGAGAGGGCCACTGTTCCGCCGAAGGCTCCATCACCATTGGTAGATGTTCCCACGCCACGCTGAATCTGGACTGATCCCAACAGCGAGGCATAAGAGTTCATGTTGGCCCAGAACACGCACTGGTCCTCAGGCGAGTTCAGGGGCACGCCGTCCAGCGTCACGTTGATGCGCGAGTCGGCAGCTCCTCTTATGCGC
>JAEEGH010024429.1_pt1 | contig 12196 bp, 9 predicted proteins | sample 9134181 | NCBI WGS metagenome assembly JAEEGH01 (sample SAMN16246544, study PRJNA631951) | gut metagenome | biome: gut microbiome; feature: rumen; material: DP-attached | host: Bos | place: Iran: Karaj | collected 2018-10
GAAGGAATTCCACCGGCTATTGCAATCGAACAGAAAGTAAACATCAGGAATCCCCGTTCAACCGTTGCGACCACTACTGAGATATATGATTATCTCAGGATAATATTCGCTAGGATAGGACGCACCTATTCCCCGGTCAGTGGCCAGGAAGTGAAGTGCCACAGTCAGAGGGATGTCATGGCCAGCATCCTCAAGGGTGACTCGAGGACTGTCTATATCCTGTCGGACCTTGACTGGAAGACCAGGGATGACAAGGTGGAACTGATGCTCCGTCTGAAGGAAGAAGGTTATTCAGGGTTTTACGGGAAGGGCAGTGTCATCCGGATAGAGGACATAATGCGGATGGCAGAAAGCGGAGACTATCCTGACGAACTGTATCTACTAGTGGACAGGCTCAAACTGCCCGTATTCAAAGGATGCCTGCCTTTCAATGAGGATGGTACTCCATGGCCCCAGACAGACTGGGAGGATCTCCAGACAAGGCTTCGCAGCTCGATAGATTCTGCTTTCCGTGAAGGGAATGGAACGCTTGTCCTGGAAAAGGACGGAATCAGGGAGGAATATTCCAACCGCTTCGAACTCGACGGGATGACTTTCAAGGAGCCTGATGAATATCTCTTCTCCTTCAACAGTCCGCTCGGAGCATGTCCTGTCTGCGGAGGATTGGGCAAGATAATCGGGGTCAGTGAAGACCTTGTGGTCCCGGACAAGACAAAGAGCATCTATGATGGTGCCATCGCCTGTTGGAGAGGGGAGAAGATGGGCTGGTTCAATGACCATCTGATAAAGGTATCAGGACGTTATGGGATTCCGATTTTCGAACCTTACTGCAACCTTTCCAAGGAAGTCAGGGATCTCCTCTGGAACGGACGGCATGAGGAGGGGGATGACGATTCCATAATCGGAATCAACGAATTCTTCGAGTGGGTTGAGGCCAACCGCTACAAGATACAGTACAAATACATGCTCAGCCGCTTTTCAGGACGCACGACCTGCCATTCCTGCCATGGAAGCAGGCTTCGCCCCGAGGCCCTGTACGTGAAAGTGGGAGGAAGGAACATAGCCGAACTCCTTGACATGAACGTGGATGAGTTGCTGGATTTCTTTACAAATCTTGAGCTTTCAGACTATGAAAGGGGAATTGTCGGCAAGGCTGTTGAGGAGATTGTGTCAAGGCTCAGGTACATCAGCGATGTCGGCCTGTCCTATCTTACCCTCAGCCGGAACTGTAATTCCCTCTCCGGAGGAGAAAGCCAGAGAATCAACCTGGTAACCGCCCTGGGGAGTTCCCTGGTTGGGTCAATGTACATTCTGGATGAACCCAGCATCGGGCTTCATCCCAGGGACACAGACAGGCTCATCTCGGTTCTCAGGAGATTGAGGGACTTGGGAAATACGGTTGTCGTGGTCGAGCACGACGAAGAGATTATCCGTGCGGCTGACATGCTGATAGACATGGGGCCCAAAGCCGGAATAGAGGGAGGAAAGATTGTCTTCCAGGGCAGGATGACGGATAAACTGTCAGAATCCGCCATCGGGAAGTCCCTGACACTTCAGTACCTGACCGGGAAGAAGGGGAGGTATGTCAGGGAGAAACACAATTGGACATATTCAATCACCGTCGAAGGGGCGATGGAACACAATCTCAAGGACATCGACGTCAAGTTCCCCCTCGGAGTGCTTACCGTCGTTTCCGGAGTCAGCGGTTCGGGTAAATCATCCCTGGTCGGGGACATCCTCTACCCGGCGCTCTACCGTCGGATCAATCAGACAGGAGACCTGCCCGGAGTGTTCAGGAAACTGTCGGGTAATCTGGACAGGATCACCAGGGTGGAATATGTTGACCAGAATCCGATTGGGAAGAGTTCGCGCTCCAATGCAGTTACCTATCTCAAGGTCTATGATGACATCCGCAAACTACTCTCAGACCAGCAGTACGCAAAGATAAACGGTTACACTCCCTCCTTCTTCTCTTTCAACCAGGAAGGCGGGCGCTGTCCTGAGTGCCAGGGAGATGGTTTCGTAAGGATCCCGATGCAGTTCATGGCAGACGTGACCATGGTCTGCGAGGCATGCGGTGGAAAGCGCTTCAAGCCTGATATCCTGGAAGTGAGGTACAAAGGCCGGAATATCGATGATATCCTAGGAATGAGCGTGAAGGAAGCTATAGATTTCTTCGGATCCCAGGAGGAAGATATGGCCAGGCAGATAGCAAGGAGGCTCACCCCTCTGGTGGACGTCGGGCTGTCATATATCAAATTGGGGCAGAGCTCTTCGACCCTTTCAGGGGGTGAGAGCCAGAGGATCAAGTTGGCGTATTTCCTTTCGATGAGCGAGGAATCCGCTTCGGTCCGTAGGGAGAAGATACTGTTCTTGTTTGACGAACCGACAACCGGACTCCATTTCCACGATGTCGAGAAGCTATTGAAAGCCTTTGATGCCCTGATCGCCAAGGGGCATACTGTGATCGTCGTGGAGCACAACCTGGACGTTATCCGTGCTGCAGACTGGGTAATCGACCTTGGCCCTGACGCAGGTGACAGGGGAGGAGAGGTAGTGTTCTCCGGAACCCCGGAAGATATGGTCGGTTCCGGTACTTCATTCACAGCTGATTATTTAAGGACGAATTCAGGATCATGAACCGTTTGTTGGTGGTCATAGTCTCTTATAACGGCATGCCCTGGCTCGGGCGTTGCCTTGATTCTGTCTTTGCCAGTTCGGTTCCTTCCGACGTGTTGGTCTGCGATAACGGGTCGGATGACGGTTCGGCGGATTTCATCGAACGTAACTATCCTCAGGTAAACTTGATCCGTTCTTCAGAAAACCTGGGTTTCGCAAGGGCGAATGACATCGGTTTACGCCAGGCTGTCGAAAAGGGCTATGAATATGTTTACCTCCTGAACCAGGATGCCTGGGTGCTTCCGGACACCTTCGGGAAACTCATCAAAGCATTTGCTGCAGGAGAGTGGGGTATTATCAGCCCTCTCCAGATGCGCCCTGAAATGCAAGAGCCGGACAGACGCTTCAAAAGACATTATCATGGACCTATGGGAGGGACCGATGAAGTTCAGGCGGTTCGTTTCGTTATGGCGGCCCACTGGATGCTCTCAGTTCATTGCCTTAAGAAAGTAGGATTGTTTTCCCCGGCTTTCCGTCATTATGGGGAAGACAATAATTACTGTGACCGGGTCCGGTATCACGGATTCAGGATAGGGGTCCTTCCGTCTGCAGTCGCCGTCCATGACAGGCAGGTCAGGAAGAGGACGAAGGCTCAAAGGATTTATCTCAATTGCCAGTATTCCAGGGTCAGGCTCAGCGATCCATGTTCGTCTTTCCGGGTCCAGTCCCTGTGGCAGCCCGTGCGCCAATGCATCATGTCACTGCGATGGCTCTCCGTGCTCCCTGTTAAGAATATCAGTGAACTTGTAGCCGCCTACCCTGATCTCAGGAGATGGCGGGACGAATCATGTGGAGAAGGGGCATTTCTGTATGAATAGGTAAGGAAGATGGATGCTGTTATTACATATGTTGACGGACTCGACCCGGTGTGGCAGGCAGAGTATGCTTCTGCAGTCGGTGGGGAGGTCCTGGCCAAACGCTATCGCGACTGGGGAACTCTCAAGTATCTTTTGAGGGGTATTGAAAAGCATATTCCATCAGTGGAGAATGTTTTTCTCCTTGTGTCGGGGGAGACTCAGGTGCCTTCGTGGGTGGACAGATCGGTCGTGAAGGTTGTACTTCACAAGGACATAATCCCTGAACGGTTCCTGCCTACTTTTAACAGCACGACCATCGAAATGTTCATGCACCGGATTCCCGGTTTGGGAGAGGAGTTCCTGTATTTCAATGACGACATGTTCCCTGTGATGGATTGCAGCCATGAGGATTTCTTCCGAGATGGGAAAGCGGTGATCGGATTTGCCCGCCATCTTATTGCGGGAGGAAAATACAAGAAGAGGGTCCGAAATTCAGATCATCAGGCCAGAAAGGCCCTTGGAAAGAAGCCTGGTCTCTTTTTCGTGCGTCCCCAGCATACCTGCTCTCCGATGCTGAAGAGTGAAAGTGAGGAAGTGTATTCCTATTCCGAAAATAAGATTTTCGAAGTCGTGTCAAGACTTCGCACAACCCGTAATTTCAACCAGTATCTTTTCCTTGACTATCTTTACTACAAGGGAATGACCGTAAAGGGAAAGATCTCCAACAAGCATCTTTCCCCGGCTGTACACAACCCCGAAACCATAGCATCCTACATTCTCTCTCCTTCTGCAAAGCTTATCTGCATCAACGATGTCCACATGACCGATGAAGATTTCGTCAGATACAGGGATGCTGTGCAGAATGCTTTTGAGGCCCATTTCCCGGATCCATCTCGATTTGAATAATAATCCCGCCGGGATGGTTGTCAGAATAGAGATTCCTGGCTTTTTCAAGCAGTGTGTCAAAGCAATTTGCGACAGATTGCCGCTAGCAAGTTGTTGAGAATCACCGGCGGGATGCCCATGGCAAATATACCCGAAGTAAACAGGTGAACCCGCGATAATAAAAAACTTCGATAAAAACGTTTAGTTTTTTGTATATTTACGAGTCTGTAATAACTTTTTTACCTGCAGAATTGCTTTTTATTTATGAGCCTTTATAAAAAGATTATGGTGAGTTTGAGAGGAGGGAAGCATGAATATGTTCCCATCCTCATACGTCAGACCGAGTACTTATGCAAGACAACCACCCTTCTTGCAGAGGTGTTCGGTTCTGTCGATCCTGACCTGTGGGCAAGGAATGAAAAGGAGATCAAATCATGTGAGGTTCAGGGTGATGCCCTGCTTACCGAATTCCATGAGATGTTATCCGGCACCATTATGGTCCAGGTAAACAAGTTGGACTTGCAGTCGGTTTCGATGGCCATGGATGACTGCCTCGATGCCATAAAGGACACTTCCAAGGCAGTCCTGATCTATCGCCCGCAGCAAATCGACTCACAGCTCGAGGAACTTGCCCGTATTGCTGAATCCCAGTCCAGAGCCCTTTTGGACATGGTACCTCTCCTTTCGGACATCAAGAAGAATGTCACTGCAATCTCTCTATGTTGCGAGAGGGTTACTGAACTTGAACATGCAGCGGACGATGACTACGAAGATTATATCGGAGTAGTTTTCAAGAATGTGGATGACGTCAGGGAACTGATCAAGTACAAGAACCTGGCAGAGATGCTGGAAAACGTCACAGACGCCCATAAGAAAATCTCAGACAGGGTCAGGAACCTGCTTCTAAACTACCTTTCAGATTAATTCAGCGCAAATATTTAATTTTTAACCGCCGGACCTTCACAGGCGCGACGGTTTGGGCAAAAATTAATACTTGTCTAATGTGAACTTTGTCACTCATAGGTTAGTGCTGCAAAGGTAGGCACCAACTTCGTAAACGCCTAATTTTTCGATAGTTACTTTGTCCTCTGGGGTATGAAAGAATGTCCCGGGGCTTTATTTTCCGTTCCGGTACTGGAGGGGAGTGATACCGAACCGTTTTTTGAACAGAAGATGGAAATTCCTGGTGTTGGAGAATCCCGATGCGTCAGCGATTTCATTGACTGTGTATTCAGGATGCTCTGCAATCACCCAAAGTGCGTGGTTCAGTCTCTTGCCATTGATATAGGAGGGGAGGCTAAGATCTCCTCCTATGTCCTGGAACATCTTTCCGAGCCTGTTCTTTCCTATCCCCAGAAGATCCAGGATGTCAGCCCTCGTAAGGTTCTTGTCTAGATAGAGCTTTTCCTTGTCCATCGCATCCTCAAGCTTCAGGTACAGTTGCCAGCTGTCCGTTTCGCTCGATTTGTCCTGGATGGATTCTTTTGGATCCAGTTCCCGTATCCTGGCATTTGCTGACTGGAGCAGTCGCATGTATTTTTCGGTGTCAGACCTTCCCATCTCAATGAGACGGTTCTTGTCGATGATGTCCCTTGTCTTGATATAGTAGAAGGAGAATCCCAATGTCATTATGATGCAGATCGCTAGGAAGATTATCATGTAGAGAATGTACCGGGCTCCTTTCGTTTCGGCCTCGCTTGCCCTCAATTCTGCTTCATGGGCCCTGTAGGTGTCTGAGATCCTGAGGGCCCTTTCCTTATCTGTTCTCCTCGCAAGGCTGTCAGAAATGACTAAAGCCCTTTTGAGATACGAATATCCCTTGCCTCCTTCTCCCAATCCGTTGCAGGCCTCTGCCTTCAATCTTAAATAGTATTCCCCATCACATGAGACAGAGTCACCCGAACAGGGGAAATCTTCTTTTCCAAAGATATCGAGTGCTTCCTGGTACCGGCCGCTCTCAAGGCAGTATTCAAGGATTCTGAGCTTTCCGATAGGATCCCTGGAATATCCAGTGTCCCGAAACTTGTCTGCGTATTCCCCGGCCTTCTGCCTGTCTCCGACCTTCATGAACAAATACGCCATCTTGCCGTAATGGTAGCCGAATTGCTGGTCAAGGTAATTCGAACAACCATGATCCTGAGCCAGCCTGTTCAGGAGAGTTTCTCTGACAAGCCCTTTCTCGATGGCTTCGAGGTACTTCCCATCCTCGATCATGAAGCTCATCTGTTCACCCAGCAAGTGACTCAGTGTTTCCTTGGCATGACATCCGCTCTCTTTGGAGAGAGCAGCTATCCCATATTCCATGTTGGCGTAGGCAGGGGCGTATTGTCCCAGCCTCATCTGGCATTCGCCGGTCAGGAATTTGAATTCCCCCATGGCCCCGAGGGAATCCAATGATTGTGCTGCCTTTTCACCTTCTATTGCTGTCTTGAGACATTCGTCGTACTGTCCGGAGAGGTAATAACTGTTCCCAAGAAGCCTCAGAAGCACTATCCGGTTATGTTTGTCAAGTTCATCAGAGTCCATTGACAGGGCATCCTTTGCACACTTGATTACCAAAGCGTCTTCCTGCAGGGGATTGAAGTAGATCTTGGCACGGGTGAGTTGCGCCATGAATGATGACAGGCTTCCTTCTGCCTCCGCACTGTCGATAAGTGCAAGAGCACTGTAAGGGCTGGAAATCGCCAATGTGAAAACCTTGTTGATATCGATTTCCTTTTTGTCCCCTGGATTCACATCCTGGTATCCTGTCCCTTCGGAACATCCGTAAACCAGGACCGATAACGAAAAAATAAATACTAAAAAAAGGAAAAAACCGGGGACAAATCTGTTCATAGCAAGTCTGATTTAAGTATTCTGGTCATTTTTGAAGTTGCAAATATAAGAAATAGTTTGACTTTGTCCAGACGTGTCCGGAAGCCTGTACTTTCTTTCTGTCCCAAAGGACATAATCACCCTCTCATGCTGACATAATAACTGTCTGATTATAACCCTTATATCAGTTCGATTCGTCAATTTTGCACCGCGATTCATTCCTGGAATCGGCAGATGTTGGCAAGTACAAAACAGTAGATAAGAAATGAATAAGGAAAAGATTTACCGACCACCAGTGACGACAATCGTTTTCATGCAGGAAGAACCTGTGATGGCCCTTTCGGCAAAGACCGGCAAACATACCTTGGATGAAGGTATGGAGACTGAGGATGGGTGGACTGACTGTGATTTATAAAAATGAGCCTGATGAAAATGAATTTACCCTTAATGACTGTGTCGGTTGTATCCCTCATAGTCTCCTGCTCCAAAGACCTGAATGAGATGGAGCGTCCTATGGATGATTCCGGCCGCTACATTATAGAATTGCGAGGAAGTGTCCAAGTACCACGTACCAGGATATCCGAGTCTGCTGATGAGTTAAATGGCCTAAGGACCTCATGGGACCCGGGAGAGAAGATAAAGGTGATGTATTACAAGGGTGAAGATGCTTCGCTGGCTGAGTTGACTTCAGCGTCAGGAGACGGTTTATTTACCGGCTCGGTGGAGACAGGGGAGGATGCAATGGCCTTCACTGCCAGTGATCTCCACTGTTTCAGCACTTCAGGAAAGATCGGTATTGAACTTCAAGGAAGGAAAGCAATCTGTTCCGTGGACCTTTCAGGCCAGGATGGATCCTTTGACAACGTGGCGCAATATGAACTGATGTATGTGAAAGGGCGTGCTTCCGGAACACTCTATTTTAAGCACCTTACCTCAGTCCTCAGGCTGACGTTCGAAGGCCTTGAAGGAAGCGAGGTCACATCCGTCTCCCTGTCATTCACTCCATCGGTGTCCGGCGGGGGTAGTGCATTGTTTGCTACGTCAGCAATCTACAAGTTTGGGCCTGATGGTTTTGAAGCGCAACCTGAAGACGCCGTCTTCTACGATCTTAAGAATATTCATATCCCGATTCAAAATGGGACTGCCGTCATTTACCTTGTGATTCCTGCGAGGGAAAAACTCTACGGAGAACTGTCAGCCTGCCTTTCCTCTGACAGAGCAATCTACAGGCGCTATATCAAACTGGGAGGGAAATCCTTCAAGGCCAATAATGTGGTGGCAAGGACAGAGGCGGTGTCGGACGGGGACAGGGTGCCGGCGATAGGGGATTATGTTTATAGCGACGGTACCTGGGGGCCGCTTGTCTATTATGAAGACAAGTGGCCGCAGGCGGTGATATTCAGTAATTACACCAGTGCTGAAGACAGGGCTGCAGGCTTTACCCATGGTTATGCCATGGCCCTCAAGGATGCTGCCTGGCCTACGACCTGGGCTCCCGAGGACGAAGTCGAGACTCATTCTGACTATCCTGAAGCTCCAAATCTTTTCGAAAGCGTATCAGCTTCCGCACCTCTCCAGATGATGGAAAACCTCAGTGGACTTTCTACTTGCCGTGTGCTCAATGATTCCTATCTCAGCAATTATTGCCTGGGTAACTATTATGGATTGCCCGGATTTGAACGGACGGGTGCAGAAGCGGCGATTCCTTGCGCAATGAGGTATGGCTGTGAGGACTGGGTATATGCCTTTACAGACACTCCCAACATAACCGAGTTCGATCCCCCTGAGGGGTCAAGCGGTTGGTTCCTGCCAAGTGCCGGCCAGTGGTTCCTGTGCCTTTCAAACCTGGCGGGGATAGTCCCTGATGACCTTAAGATGATTACTTCAGGAGGCAAAGTCGTCGAACTGGCCTGGCAGTTCCCTTCTTCCATAGCCAGGCAGGAGTATCTGGACAGATTCACCAGGTATTTCAGCAGTGAGTCCTACCAGAATCCTATCCTGGCCCAATACTATTCTTCCGGAAGGATGCTGGCCACTTCTTTCTATCTGCCTGATCCCGGTTTCATGGACTGGTACCTGTGGACTTGTGACGAAGCAACTTCAGACGGGACGGCAGTGGTAGTTTACCTGAACTCGACGGATATCGTGTTCAAGTACGTGGTAAAACAGACTGGGGAGTCAGCGGAGAACGGCTATGCCGCCAGGTCAATCCTTGCCTTCTGATGACTTCGGACGCTCAGGCAGTACGTTACCCATGTAGCTGATGGGCTCGCGGTTGCGTGTGCGGAGGTCGATGTTTGCCCTTCCGTTGTTGAAAATTTCCATGGTATAGACCAGGTAATCTTCGCCGTTGTTGGTAGCGAGAACGACCACCCTCCTGTCAGGCTTGGGGAAAGTTTCGATGTAATCGCTGATCTTTGCTTCGAAGGATAATCCTTTGCCTCCTCCATATGGAAGGTTCCAGGCAGCACCAATGTAGGGTAGATGGGAAACGATCTTGTCACCGTCGATTTTGATCGAATAGTTGGTAACACTCTGGCTCATACCTCTTCTGGGGTTCATGTGGTCAACATCGATCTCGAAGGTCCTGTTGTCAAGGTTCTCCTGGATCTGAGCAGCCATCTGGGCCTTCTCCTCCGGAGTAAGGCGAAGGGAAGCACATCCTCCCAACATCAGGAGAGATGCGGCCATGACTATTGCGATTATCTTTTTCATTGTAGGATAGGTGTTATTTGTCGTTAGGAATCAAAATCTTATAGGAATGTCCTGCTTTGTTCTCAAGCTTGCTGTCCCTTAGCCAAAGATTGGCTTCCTTGAGCTGCATGTAACTGCATCCATTCTCCTCGGCGAAATCTACCAGGCTCTCTATCTTTCCGTTAACCGTCACTATATTCTTGGGGGAGTAATAGGGATACTTCTCAAATTTGTCAATATTGAATCCGAAAGCGGCCGGATTCTCAAAAAACATCTTGGCTACCAGTACCCTGAACATGTATCGGGAGGTCTCTTCCACAAGCCAGAGGTCCATGGCTGACTTCCTCTTCTGGTCGGTCAGGCGTTTGGATATTCCACCTTGTCCGGCATTGTAGCTGGCAGCCACAGTCATCCAGTCACCGTACTTCGCATAGGCTTTGTTCAGGTATTGGCAGGCTGCGATGGTCTCCTTTTCAATGTTGTACCTTTCATCCACTTCGTTGTCGATGATGAGACCATATTCCTTCCCTGTAACCTTGGTGAACTGCCACAGGCCTGCCGCCCCGGCAGTCGACAATGCTTTGGGGCTGAGATTGCTCTCAATCGCCATGAGATACTTCAAGTCATCGGGGACCCCATAGAGCTTCAGCAGAGGCTCCACCTGCTGGAAGTAGCGGTCCGACCTCTTCAGCATCAGGATGGAGTTGGTGTGGGAATACGTGAACGCGATCAGTTCGCGGTCCATCCTTTCATAGAGATCACTTCTGTTGAAACGGACCGTGTCGCCCGCAAAAACGATGTACTGTGGGACCGCCGGAGACTTGAAATGGAACTCCTCGGTCATGTAGCGCTGGCCCCAGGCGGAAAGGGTGCAGAGGGTAACCAGCAGCAGGGAAGACACGAACCTTTTCATAATGCTTGGATTATGCCCCGAAACGCCTGGCTTGTTCGGCAATGAGGGCGCTGTCGTTGAAATAATCTATCTGCATGGCTTTCTTGACATCATCAAGGGTTGCCTGTGCAGCAGCTTCAGCCACTTCGCTTCCTTTCTTGAGAATGTCATAGACAGAAGGGATGTCCCTTTCGTACTCTTTCCTCCTGGCCCTTATTGGTTCGAGTTCCTCGTTGAGGATCTTTTCCAGGAACTTCTTGCACTTGACGTCTCCAAGGCCACCCTTCTGGTAATGGGCCTTGAGTTCGTCCAGATTGGCATAATCAGGCCAGTAAAGTCCGAAATGCTCATCCCGGCAGAAAGCGTCGAGATACGTGAATACAGTATTTCCTTCTATGTGGCCCGGATCGCTGACATTTATATGCTGGGGATCGGTGTACATAGACATCACCTTCTTGTGCATTTCGTCAGCAGATTCGGCAAGATAGATACAGTTGCCGAGGGACTTGCTCATCTTGGCCTTGCCGTCAGTTCCAGGAAGCCTCAAGCAGGCAGCATTGGAGGGAAGCACTGCCTTGGGCTCAACAAGGGTTTCACCATAGATACGGTTGAAAGACCTTACGATTTCGACTGTCTGTTCAATCATGGGTTTCTGATCCTCTCCGACGGGAACATCGGTAGCCTTGAAAGCGGTGATGTCGGCTGCCTGTGAGATAGGGTAGCAGAAGAATCCCACAGGGAGACCGCTGCCGAAAGCCTGTTCCTCTCCTTCTGAGTTGAAGCCTCTCATGGCAATCTCCGTCTTCACAGTAGGATTTCTCTGGAGTCTGGCCACAGTAACGAGGTTCATGTAGTAGAATGTCAGCTCAGTGAGCTGGGGAATCTGGCTTTGGATAAACAGTGTTACTTTCGAAGGATCAAGACCGACAGAGAGGTAGTCCAGGGCAACCTCGATTATGTTCTGTCTCACCTTCTCGGGGTTGTCGAAATTGTCGGTAAGGGCTTGGGCGTCGGCAATGAAGATGAACATCTTTTCATAGCCTCCGGCATTCTGGATTGCCACCCTGTTCCTGAGCGATCCGACATAGTGTCCGATGTGAAGCCGTCCGGTAGGGCGGTCGCCTGTCAATATGATTCGTCCTGGCATTTCGTTTCTATATTATTTAATCAGGTTTAGGAATTCATTTCTGGTCCTGGCAGAACTTAGGAATATTCCTGAGAAGGCCGAGGTGGTGGTGATGGCGTTGGATTTTTGTACGCCGCGCAGGGACATGCATGTGTGCATGGCCTCGATGACCACTGCAACTCCCAGGGGGTGCAGGGCTTCGACGATACAGTCACGGATCTGGACGGTCAGCCTTTCCTGGACCTGGAGTCGGCGGGCATAGGTCTCGACAACCCTTGCAATCTTGCTCAGACCGGTTATCTTGCCGTT
>JAEEGH010024431.1_pt1 | contig 12195 bp, 4 predicted proteins | sample 9134181 | NCBI WGS metagenome assembly JAEEGH01 (sample SAMN16246544, study PRJNA631951) | gut metagenome | biome: gut microbiome; feature: rumen; material: DP-attached | host: Bos | place: Iran: Karaj | collected 2018-10
GCCTTCAGTCGTGTCGGCATCGGCGATGGTGAGAGGCACGCGTTCGCCGTTGTCCTTGTTCGTCTGGAGGATGATAAACTGGCCGGCCTTACGCTCTTGAGCGATCAGCGGGGCCTCGACGCGGAACATGTAGACCGCGGAAGACATTTGTTTTTTAAAGAGAATTTTTGCCATAGTGGGCTAAAAAATAGAAAAAAGGCCAGCCATACGGCAGGGCCCCTTCTGTAAAATAATGCTCCAATTAGGCAACTGGAGCGACAAAAAGGAAGATCCCCGCCTTCGCGGGGATGACAGTGTGTGAGGCGGGGATGACAGAGTGTGAGGCGAGGATGGCCGCACGGGTTAGAAGTAGATGAAGCCACCGAAGGTGACAAAGACGCCTTCGCCATTGAAGATGGACTTGGTGTCGGTGAAGAAGGAATCACCGAAGGCAAATTCGCAGGCGGCCCAATCCTTATACTGGTAACGGAGTCCCATAGAAGCTTTGACCTTACTCGAATAGCTCTGCTTGGTCTTGATTTCGTCATACGGAGTCTTGTTATCAATATAGCGGAAGACTTCCCAAAAATAGTCCGCTTCACCAAAGATCATCAGTTCATCCGTCAGAAGAACTTCACCCAAGATATTCGGGATCACATTCACGCCCACCGTAGTAAACGAGGTTTCTTTCAGTTTTCCGCTTGTCGTGTCGCGCATATCAGCCTTGTCGTCAATGGTAACAGGAACGGCTGTGTTCACACCCATGTAGACATTGGCATAGCTTGCACGAAGCACCGGCGTACCATAGTTAAACACAGGAACAATCGTATTTGCCGAAGCCAGGGAATCACCAATCAGCGTTCCACCGACTTCCCTTTCTTCTTCGTGACGATTAAAGACTACACCTGCCGACCAGAAGTGCGTACGTGCAGACGGACCGTCCGTCACAATCAAAGATGCGATCAAATCGCGGTAACGTTCTTCGGTCTTAGGACCTTTAACAGGTTTCACATTCTTTTCGTGATCGTATGTGGTCCAATCGCCTGACAAAGTCACGACATAGCCGCCCAGGGTTTTAGATAAAGTAAGGCCCCAGTCGTCGCCAGCTTCGGTTTCCTTGACATCGGCACTCTTGGTTTCCGTTTTCATTTGTCCTAAGCCCACACGAGCCTCGATGGCAAAGCTGGGTGTCGCATAACCGAGAGTTGCGCGGCCAAGCTCTCCCGAGATATCCATGGCACCAAAGAAGCCACCCAACGAGAAGGCTCCCATTTCACCAGACGGTTCGAGGTAGAAGAACTTATTGAACGCAAGCTTCGTTAGGCGCTTCTCCAGCAAGGTATTCACGTTGTCACCTGCGGCTTCGTTTTCTACACGGTTGTAGGCGTTGCCATGCAAGACCGTGAACGGAGTTTTCGGCGGGCCCATACGGACAGGGGCTTCGGAAGTGGCAGGAGCATTTCCTTCGGCAGTCGCTACAACCTCAGAGGCAGGAACAACAGGAGCGGCGGGCTGTGTTTGTACAGGAGCCGGAGCAGCCTCTTGGGCCGGTTTCGTTTCACTAGCAACGGTTTCAGGAGCAGGAGCTGCAGCGACAGAATTTTCTACGGGAGCTTTTTCCGGCTGGGCCGCTTCGGGAGCAGCGGCAGTTTCTGTAGCGGGTGCAGCCGAAGGCTGTTCGGCGGCGGGGGCCGCAACAGGAGCAGCAGATTGTTCTGCCGGAGCTGCTGTTTCGGGAGCTGGCTGGGCAGCGGGCGCGGTAGGTGTTTCAGCCTGTGCAGCAGGGGCTGCAGCGGGTGCGGCAGCAGGAGCTGCCTGTTGAGCAAAGGCAAAGGCGGCAGACGCAATCGTCAAAGCCAAAGTCTTCTTTAAATTCATTTTCTACTCCTTATGTTACTTTTTCTTTGCAATTTACCTCAAAAGTAACAAAAAAGCAAGCATTTTTTTTCGAAAGTTGCATTTTTTACAAAATATTGCTTTTTCTCCGAATAAACGCATTGGATTCCATCGACAGATTGTTTATGCTTGAAAAGCTTCTCTGGTTCCCCTCCCTCGTTTCACTCGGTCGAGGATGACAGCTCCAAGATGACACCCTGATACCTCAAAAACATTTCTATTTTAGTCAGCATGTCCGGAACAATCCGCTTTGCACCGAGTCCCACGGGATACCTGCACGAAGGTCACCTGCTTTCGGCTTTGTTCGTTTGGGCAGCCGCAAAAAAATGGAACCTAAGGGTTCACCTGCGCATCGAAGACCACGACCAGGGTCGCGCCCGCAAGGAATACATCGACAGCATCCGCGAAGACCTCGCCTGGCTCGGTTTTACCTACGATAGCGAAAGCATCCAGAGCGACCGCAGCGAAATCTACCAAAGAGTCCTGCAGCACCTTGCCGAAAGGGGGCTCGTGTACCCCTGCTACTGCAGTCGAAAGCAGCTCCTGGCCGAAAATCCGCGAAGCGAAACCGGCGAAGTAATTTACCAGGGAAAATGCAGACCTAAATGTTCTACGGAATCCGGCATAGAAAAGCCCGGTGGATCCCCTCCCTCGTTTCACTCCGTCGAGGATGACATAAGGGCAGGGTTTCACTCAGTCGAGGATGACTCATTAGAGAATCATTCCATATTCCGGATTCCGGATTCTGAACTACCGCATAGTCTCCGCGTCGTAGTTTCAGACAAAGTAATCGAATGGTGTGACGAGCGCCTCGGAACCTTTTACGAAAATCCGAAAAAACAATGTGGCGATTTTCCAATCCGTGACCGCGACGGTTACTGGACCTATCAATTCGCCGTCTGCGTCGACGACCTCGCCCAAGGTATCACGCACATTATTCGGGGCGAGGACATCCTAAATTCCACGGCCCGCCAAATAGCCCTCACCGAAATGATCGCCGATGCCTGCCAGGGCGATGCCACCCTCCACTTTCCGCCCTATCAGCGCCCCAAGTACCTACACCACCCCCTCATTGTAGATAGCACCGGAAAAAAGCTTTCCAAGCGCGAACACGCCCATAGCCTAAGGCAAGACAAAGAAACCGGAACCACCCCCGAACAGCTTTTCGGGCGCCTCCTTTTCAAGGTGGGAATCGCCCAAAGCGATACCCCCACCCCCCTCGACGCCGCACTTGGACAAATTATCCGTATTTTATAGCGGAGCCCCAGAACAAAAGCCCGAAAAATACGTATATTCGGGATATGTCGTCCCCATCTGCAATTGTTGCCCAAATAAGGCAAGAAGCAGCCCTTTTTGACTCCAAGGACCGCTTACTTCATTTTACTGCAAAAAGCGACTTCCAATCCCCTCCCCTTATGGAAGCCGGTGACTTGTTCTTTGAAAAATGGATGCAGGCACAAGGCCCGCTTCCACTAGAATCTTTTTTCCAGGTATCGGCAAATTTCACCGCACAGCAAAAGATTACCGCGGTCGACACCATGACGACAGTTCTCCGCCAAAAAATGGACGACTTTGGCGAAACGGACTTGTACCTGATTCTTGGATTCCTGAAATGGGACGGCAACGCGCTCGCCCCGAGCCTCCTTGTTCCCCTGGACACAGATGCGTCCCAAAAGACACTTACCATTTCCAAGCGACTCCCGATCGAAAACGTGGTTCTTCGCGAAAGGCTCAAGGACACCGTAACGCTCCCCACCGTCGAAGACGCCATTATAAACGGCAAGTTCAGCCTGCTGCTCTATTTTTCACTTTTTGAAAAAGCCATCGTCGCCGAACGCAATTGGAAGTTCACCCGGCACGGAGTTTGCCTTGGGTTCTTCAACACAAGCCATCTGCTCCTTAAGAAGCGGATGGCACTTGGATTTTCCGACAAGGTCGTAAACGCGAACCCGACGCTTTCTTCCCTTTTCAGCGAAGACGGTTTCCAGACTCAGGAATCCCTGTTCGAAGAGCAGGAATTCAACAAGATTTTTTCGCCTGCAGACCACCATTTCCTGTACACAACCGATTCCCATACCGACAAGGTTACGATCGACGCCCTGAACGAAGACGCCTGCGCATACGCAATTCAGGCCCTTCCCGGAACCGACAAAATGAAGGTTACCGCCAATATCGTTGCCGACTCGGTAGCCAAGGGGCAGAAGGTTTTGGTCACCTACAGGCGAGCCGTTTCGGCGCGCACCTTCCAGGAATCATGGAAACCTTCGTTCCGCACGTTCCCAAAATCCGACCGGGGCGCCCTGGAGCAAGGGATACGCTCCATCCGCAAGGAATTCCTGGACTATTACGAAACTATCAACAAGCCGCTTGCCCCGACAGGCATCCAGCTTTCGCAGCTGCTCCGTGAATTCATCGAGGCAAAACCGCCCAAACGCAAATACAGCGATTCCATTTACCAGGGAATCCCTGCACTCAGCTACAAGGATTTCCTGGAGCTGAAGGCAGACCTGCACCAACTGAACGAACTCTATTTTGAAAAGGGCGGCATCGAAGCACGCAAGGCTTTCCAGGGTGTAAAGCTCCCCGAACTCCAGCCGGAACAAGGAGAGGCCCTTTCGCAGGAACTGAACCGGGCAGCCCAGCACGCGAACGAACTGGACGGACTTATCACCACGATGAAGTCCGCAGGGCTTTTCCCGGCAGGAATCTTCCTTTCGAGCCTCGCCGACATTCTGGAACTGATCCGCGACCATTTCAGCAAGGACACTCCCGTATTCGAATCCTGGCAGCTGAGAAGCCACAACTGGAACGACTACCGCGACACGCTCCTTGCACTCCCCGAAGCGGGCGACAAGTGGGTCAACTACCGCAGGCAGGCTTCTGACATTTACACCGATAACGCCGTCGACGAAAACATCCAGTCGGCACGCGACGATTTTGCCGAATGCCAGAAAATTGCCCTTAAGGGGCTTTCGGACCGTTACCGTTCATCCCGTCGCAAGTTGCTTTCCGTTCTGCGCAAGCCCAAGAGCGTAGAATCCGATGCAAAGCTTCTGGACCTTATAGATACCCTGCTCGAATTGCAGGACAACAAGAGAACCTACAAAGAAAGCGCCGTCCTCGGAAACCACCTGCTCGGTAAGGACTGGCACTACGAAGGTTCCAACTGGGAAGAACTCCGGTCCAAGATTCAGTTCATTTACGATTTCCGCGACAAGCACAAGAGCGACCCGAAGCTCGAACTCCTGTTGCAAATTCTCGAGCAATGGCACCTGTTCAAGGAAATGCTCCCCGAGTTCGACAAGCTGTACCGTTCGGTACTCGAACTACAGCAGTCGATCAGGCAGATTAACAAGGCCATGGCGCTCGAAAATCCGCTTGAAAGCCTGAGCATCGAAAAATGGCTCGACAAGATCAAGTCCTGGAGCGAAAACTGGAACCACCTGGATATCCACGTGCAGCTGACCGCGCTTTTCAAGAAAATGGAAAGCTACCCCTGCAAGAATCTTCTCCAGTACATCGAGAATCCGGACAACGTCGACCGTGAACTGGCACAAGCGGTCGCCCACTGTTGGGCAAGGAACCAAATTCAGATTGTCACCCGAAACTGTCCGGGGCTGTTTACGCAAACACCCAAGGCGCGTTCCCAGAAAAGCAAGGAATACCGCGACCTTCTGGACCGTTTCAGCAGCGCGAACTTCAGCGAACTGCATAGCGCCGTACAGGATACTCCCGATGCGCTTACGACACTTCATCTGAACGAATCGCTCCGGATTTCCGAAGCGACCAACTACGACATCGCCATTATTCTCGATGCCGATAGCATTTCGATTGCAGAAGCATTACCGACGCTGCTTGCCGCAAAGAAGGTCATCCTTATCGGCAACCCGCAGAATCCAGGACTCGAATACCAGCCCCTGGATGCCTACCAGGAAAGGCCTCAGCTTTCGCCGTTTTTCCAGGAAAGCATCCTTACGGCAGCACTTCGCCAGGGCATTCCGACACGCGAACTTTGGTTCTCGACGCAATACCCGGACGCAAGCCTTATCGCATTTGCAAACGACAACATCTACAATCACGGTATCAAGCAGTTCCCATCGCCAAATAACGAAACATTCCGTGGAATCCACCTGAAAGTTACCGACGACAAGGTACTCGCTATTGCGCAGGCCGCACTGCAACATGCGGAACGTCACCCCGAAAAGACTCTCGGTATCGTGGCCTTCCACCAGTCCACCTGCCGTGAAATCGACGACGCCATTCATGCGCAACTGATCGCAGGCTCGGCCGCCTATCATTTCTTTAACAGGCCGAATCCGGACATCCGCTACTTTGTTAAAACCCCCGACCGTGCGGTAGATAACTTTAGGGACGTGATTTTCGTCTGCTGCGAAGCCGAAGGGGCAACCGGCATGGCCGGCGACCACAAGGTATCGCTCTGCACGACCTTAGCCAAAAAGGAACTCCGCGTATTCATTTCCGAGGCGGACCTTTCCAAGAACAACGGTCAGAAACATTCGCTTTTCTGGAACTGGATGCATTACCTGCTGAGCAAGGACTATTCCATTTCCGAAAATACCGCACCGGCACCGTCTCCACTGCGTGAGCAGGTCGTCGCAAAGCTTTCTGCCGAAAACATCGTGTTGCAGGAATCCTTTGCGAAAGGCGGCATTCCCGTAGGCCCCGTCGTCGTAGACGCCAACAACCCCAAGCGGTTCCTTGCGCTTATCGAAGACGACTGCACTACTGAACGTTTCCGCGACTCCGTCGAAGACCGCGACTATATCCGTCCGCTTATCTTAAGACAGCTCGGCTGGAAAGTGCTGAACCTGTGGCTTCCCACCTGGTTCATGGCGCAGAAAGACGAAATCGGACATTTGGTTGCAACGATTGCCATCGAGCAGAGCGTGGCACCGCCGCCTTCTGCCGCGGCCCCCGAAGACGAGGAATCCGAGGCAAGCCTTTCCAATGCGCCGACCACGGTTCCCTACCAGGTGATGCATCCGAAAATCGAAGGCACCGCCCACGACAAGCCGATTGCGGAACTGCCGACGGCAGCCCTTATCACGCAGCTCAAGTTCTATGTGGACAACGAAGCTCCTATTCACCAGGATATGCTGCTCCAGCGCGTCCTGGAACTTCACCATGTAGACCGGATGGGGCCGATGCTCCAAAAGGCGCTTACCGAAGCGATCAACCAGGGACTTCAAAAGAAGCGCTTTATCAAGACCGGGCCCTTCTTCTATTCGCTCAAGCCCAAGGAAGCCGTTCCGCGCAACCGCGCCGACCGCCCCGACTTCGAAAGAAAGCTCGCCTACGTGGCGCCCGAAGAAAGAGCGCTCATGCCAGCGACCATGGACGAACACGCCCTGAAAGAAGCGATGGGACTACTCGAATAGAGTTACTAGTTCTAAGTTACTAGACTTAGTTGGTAGAACTTAGAGCTTAGGGATATTTCTCTAATAACAGAAATGCCCGACCAAGTCGGGCATGACATTGATTACGCGAAATTCATTTCGCGTGATTGTAGCTCACAGCTACTTTACCTTCACAACGAATGCGGTGATGTTATAAGCGGAAAGCTCGCGGGCCTTGTCCTCGGCAGCCTTCTTGCTTCCCCAGCCACCACCACGCAGCTTGTAGAACGGAGCATCGAACACCACCTGAATGGCATACCCCGTACTTGCAGAAATCTGCGCACGGCGACGCTGGGCAGCATCGAAATCGGCAACAGATTCAAACTGGAGCATATAATAGCCGTCAGACTTCGCCGCCTTTGCCGAAGCCTTTCCCTGAACAGCGGATTCGCTTGTAGAGGAATCGCGGAGAGACGCACTCAGTACAGGCTTATATTCCTTGCCACGGAAAAGGGAATCCAGATCCGTAGGTTCCGACGCATTCGACGTTACGACAGCGGCGGCACACAAACTCATAACAGCTAAAAACTTTCGCATACTGCAAATATAAAAAAATCCCGGTCAATGACCGGGATTGAAACTTTAAAGCATCGAGACTACTTGATCTTGGAGCGTCTTACACCCCAGATAGAAGTGCTTTCCTGCTTGTTGTCCTTACCGTGGTCGCCCAGCTTAACGAAGGAGTTGAACTTCACGATATAGGCACCGGTACCCACCTGGCGGCCCTTGTCGGAACGCATGTTCCAGGCGATGAAGAAGTTGCGGTCCTTACCCGGATCGTTACACTTTCCACCGTCGAAGTACTGGATCTTCTTGCCGTTCTGATCGACTTCGGTATTGAACTTGTCGTCGCAATAGATCTTGCCACTCTTGCTTGCCACGAAGGAGCCGAGGTTGGTGAAGTATTCGACTTCGTAAGAGAAGTACACGTCGCTCACGTCCTCGATTTCGTTTTCAAGAATCAAGCCGAACATATCGGGCATCACGAAGTGACCCGGAACATTCACGGAGTCTCTCAGGATTTCGTCCTTCGAAACAGAGGTGAGGAAGCTTCTCACATAAACAGCCGGACCCGGTTCGGCATCGCTTGTATGACCGAAGTTCTTTTCAATAACGTTCTTTTCACCTTCACCAACAATCAGAACCCACGGAGACGGCAGACGACCGCTCTTGTCATGCAGACCCGTCGGAGAGTTCCAGTTGAACTTGGCGTCTTCTTCAACGTTACGCAGGGTATCGCTACCCGACACATTGTATTCGGCCTTGTCCGTCCAGTAAACGGTTTCGGTGTTACCCGTCACGCGGAGATAGTCACCCTTGTGGGGGCCGATGTTTTCACGGCTATAGGTATAACGGACACGTCCCTGATCTTCAAGTTCGCTCAAGGCCGGTTCCAAAAGTGCTGTCACCTTCGTGGTTCCGCCGTCCACAACAGAGGCGTAACGGGAAGCCGCGTCCTGGATATCGGTTGCAGAATTCAGGTAGTAGTCCATGGAGCTCTTCTTGTTATCCTTAGACACCAGATCCACCGGTTCAGACATCACCACTACAAGGCTATCGCGGTCAAGCAAATCGCCACCCTTGTCGCGCAAGGTCTTCACTTCGACACGCAGCGGAACCGGAGCCACACGGTCAATCAAGTCGGTCTGGAAGCCCTGAATGACTTCGTAGGCAGCCTTCTTCTGCGAATCGTTACAGATAGATTCGTCGGCATCGCAGAACTTGGCGTAAGAAATAATTCTACCGCGTCCACCGGTCTTTGCCACTTCGGAAAGCTTGAGGCCGCCAATTTTCAGGACGTTGGTGCAGAGGTCGCCCGAGCAGCTCGTCATGCTAGCGTCAATCGGCTGAAGCGTATTACAGAAGATTTTCTCTTCGGAATCCTTCTTCTTGGTAAGGCCTTCTTCGGCAAGGCTGAAGTCCACCTTCAGGTCATCGGTAGAGGTCACCGTGGAGTCCCAAATGATGCAAACCTTGATAGGCAGGGAGTCCTTCGGAATGGCACGGTGATAGTAGATAGCCACGGAGTCAGCGATACCGTCAAGGTATTCCTGATCTTCGCTATAGTATTTTTCATGAATCTTGTAGCCCGGCAGAGTCTTTCCACGAACGTCGAACACGTCAGCAAGGCGCGGAGTCGGCACCGGCGGAGTTCTGAAGAAGATCGGGGAGTATTCGGCAGTCACCGTACCGAGGGCGTTTGCCACCACAATCTTTGCCGGATGGTCCGGACGCCTATATTCCTTATTTTCAGACGTCAAGGAAATAACTGCGTAACCATTTTCAAAGGTCGTTTCGGGCTGAGAGAACACGATTCCTTCGGAGGTACCGTCGGCACCGCTATACATGTGAATGGTCAGCTTGCAATCCGGGCACGGGATAATTCCACCATCGCCATCCGGTTTGAAAATGGCAAGGTACAGGTCAACCACGGAACCGACCCAACGTTCGCCGTTGTTACCGTCGGCTTCGGTATCACCGCTCTTAGCAACCGGAAGCACACCGGAATCAGGAATAGCTTCGATAAACTGGATGACCGGCAAGAAGAACTTGATCTTCATCGTGTTCGTCCTTCCGACGACACTGATGCCCACTTCCTTTTGTCCGTTGTCAGCCTTTTCGAAATCCGTTTCCAGAACCGTCACAAAGACAGTATCGACACCGGAAGGACCAATCGTGCGATTTGCATTAGCTGCAGTCAGGAGCTCAGCGCAAGAACCGTCGTCAGCCACCTTGAGGCAAACCTGCATCAGGGGGTCGGCGTTCAGGGTATACGGAACGTTGCTGGCATCCATCGGAAGAATGTCGAGCGGATCAGAAGACGATTTCGGTTCGTGAACGCTAGAAATGTAGACAGGAACCCAATCACCCGCCATGGCGGAAGTAGTAACAGAGTAGCGACCACCGGTCATTTCGACACCGTTCGTATCCTGAGCGATACCGTCGCGGTAGATAACGTCCACTTCGCCCTGCGGACGGAAGGTAGCCACCTGCTTGGACTTGTTGCCAATCTTCATAAACAAGGTGTAACGGCCCGTTCCGAGTTCGCAAACGTCTTCGGCCTTACCTACAGAGGGCTTTGTCCAATTCGTGAGATCAATAATGCAGTTGTACTGACCCGGCGTCGTAATATGCTTGGAGCGAGCCGACGTGGAGTCCGAAATTTTGCGGCCTTCGACCAACAAATAGGAAATATCGAGCCCAGAACATTCGGGTTTATTGGTAAAGTCGCTACCGCAGCAGGTCAAGCCTTCGTCGCTATCAAGAGCAACGGCGGCACAGTCACCAGCACCAGTTTCAGAATAGCAAACATCGTAACTCTTGCTATCGGTAATAGTCTTATCACGGGTCAACGTAATGTCCTGTTTCTGACGAATGTACATGTTCGTCTTGATAATCACGTTACTCATCGTCGTACGACGGTCGCAGAAGAAGATATCCAGGTCGTATTCATTGCCAGGGACAAGGAAAGTCGGGCCAAACTTTGCATTCAAGTTCTTGAGGACCACATGTCCCGGAGTAGCAAGGTGAGCACCACCGGCATCCACGACAAGCTTGTTGTTGATGAACACCCAGATGTCATCGTCACCACGGAAGGTAAATTCCTGGTCTTCGTAGTAGTTGAACTTGGCGTGAGATTCAAAGCAGAAATGCTGGTTACGAGTCACGTTTTTCCAGTCCTGACGAACGCCCCAGTTCCACACGGCAGGAGAATCACCGTTATTGAACTTGCCATCGCAGTCGACACCACCGGACCAGCCCGGGGTGTTACAATAGTGGTCGAAATCCTTGACCGTGTCTTGAACAGGAACGGGCGCCGCAGCGGTTCTCTTGGTTCTAGCTTCTTCAAGCGGTAAACCCTTCACAACCGTTGCTGCAGTCGTATTTTCGACCGGATAGAAACCACCGACATAGTTACCGATCTTTGCGGAATCGGAATCATAACCCCAACGAGTATCCTTGCCATAGTGACGGAAGGGCATATCGTAGCACTGGACTTCGTTCGTTCCTTCTGTATAATTGAAGAGAGTATTAAACCTGGTTTCATTTTCAAAGCACTTCTGTGCATTGGCAGACCCCGAAAACTTCGGCTTTTTGGTTACCGGGTCAAGATCTTCCATCACGATGCCCTTATGCACCCCGACGCATGTGCTGAAACCGACAGTATTACCATCTTCCGTAAACAGGGGATTCTTAGAGCCGTCCGTATCGTAAATCAAGGCTGCCAACTTGTAGGAGCAGCGAGCATTACCTTCTTCTTCATCCGGAATACCGGGGTCAACAGTCGCCCAGCCACCCTGGGTGAGGTCATTCCAGTCGTCTTCGTCCGGAACGAAATACAGGGTATTCGTATTAAAGGCGCTGAAATACGTTGCCAAATTGATAGGGGTCGCCTGGGAGGCAGCTTCGTTCATGCCATTGAGGCCCAACTGTTCCGTGGGTTCGTTCTTGCGGAACAGGACGATGCTCGACGGTACTTTATCGCCATCGAAGGCCATATAGTACCAGCCGCACATATCCACCGCCGGAGCCATGGCAGTGTCCTTGACACCGTCAATATTGATCATCACGTTGTCGGACTGCCAGCCTTCGTCCTGGGGAACAAGGAAATAGAAAAATTTTGCATTGGAAGGTTCAGAACCAGCAAAGGTCTTGCCATCGTGCAGGGGATCCTGCATCACATAGACCTTGTTACCGGCACCGGGGCACTTAATGTCACGTTGATTCTTCGGAAGGTTAGGATCATAAGGAGAACTACCATTCCATTCCGACATAAGAATATACTGCAACGGAGCTGTTTTTGAAGTCGATAAGCCAAAAGCGGTTTCCTGAGCTTCACCACCCGCTTTAGCCAAATCATATTCATAATAGCCCGAAGTCGCATTATAATTAGATGAATCCA
>JAEEGH010024436.1_pt1 | contig 12194 bp, 5 predicted proteins | sample 9134181 | NCBI WGS metagenome assembly JAEEGH01 (sample SAMN16246544, study PRJNA631951) | gut metagenome | biome: gut microbiome; feature: rumen; material: DP-attached | host: Bos | place: Iran: Karaj | collected 2018-10
ACTTCTCGTGAGAATAAATCCTCATTCTTTCCGAGAACAACTCGATTATTCTCCACATCAAGCTTTGTAACATATAAAGGGTGAGCAGCCGAGATGCCAAGGCCCTTTCTCTGACCTATTGTATATCCAACGATTCCCTTATGCTGACCTAGTACATTGCCATCAACATCTACAAAATCCCCTGGCTTATATTCCTTGCCAGAAAATCTCTTTAGAACTGAAACATAGTCTCCGTCAGGCACAAAACAAATATCCTGGCTATCTGGCTTATTAGCATTTATAAAATCATTGGCCTCAGCAATTTTTCTAACCTCATCCTTTGATAATCCTCCAAGAGGAAAATCTGTATGCTCCAATTCATCCTGGGTCATTCCATACAATACATAAGACTGATCCTTGTTGTCATCCAAGCCTTTTAATAATTGATACCCATTATCGCATTTGCGAATTCTTGCATAGTGGCCAGTTACCACCTTATCACAACCAAGCTCCTGAGCTCGTCTATAAAGTTCATTAAACTTCATATGCTTATTGCACTCAATACAAGGATTTGGGGTCATACCACACTCGTAGCAAGCCACAAAATTGTCAATTACCTTTTCCCTGAATCTCTCTTGAAAATTAAATGTGTAATGAGGCATACCAAGACGTCTTGCAACAGACTTTGCATCCTCCACATCATCAAGCGAGCAACATGTATTTGTCGCGTCAACATCTATGTCCTCATTGGCATATAGCTTCATTGTACAACCAATGCAATCATATCCTTTTTCCTTCATCATAAATGCAGCAACGCTACTGTCAACGCCGCCACTCATTGCTATAAGAGCCTTCATAAATAATTCCTTTACTCTGATTTGATATTTCCTTTTTCTATATGATCTTTGATTATGGTATCAATAACCTCATCAAAGATTTTCTTGGAGCCAAGCACCGTCTTCCCCTGTCTTCCATAGACTTGCGATGCATTTACTCCATGGGCTTTCCAATCAGCCCCTTCATTGCTGTCATTAAGAATCAATGGTTGCAGGTTATCCATTGCTCTGGCAAATTTCGCCTCTGGTGTCTCATAAGCCTCAAACTCATCAAAAAGTTCAATCAATTCTTTCTTTTGGTCCTCCGGTAGCAATGAGAATATTCTTTCCTTTGCAGCGTCCTCTCTAGCCTTTTGAGTTTTTTTATTCTCTGCATCATAGGCATAAGTATCCCCTGCATCAATTTCAACTATATCATGAATCAGGCACATTAGCATTACCTTTGCAACATCAATATCCTCATTTGCGTGCTCTCTAAGAAGATATGCCATAATTGCCATATGCCAAGCATGCTCTGCATCATTTTCATTTCGGCCATGTCCCGATAAATGAGTCTGGCGAAAAATATTCTTTTCCTTGTCAATCTCAAGTGCAAAATCAAGTTGTTTCTTTAATCTCTCGTCCATTTTTCCACATACTCTCCTAAGGTTTATTACTACCTTTACTATAGTAATATAATAGTTCAAAAGAAAACAGACCAAAATATCACATATTTCGGTCTGTTTTTCATTTAATTCAATAATATTTAATTATATTTTTGCCACATCAACAAGTGTGTACTCAGTAGTTGCAGACTCTAGTGATGTTGCAAGAGCTACTGCTGTATCCATAGCTGTTATACAGTTAATACCTGTCTCGATGGCATTTCTACGGATTAAGAATCCATCTCTTGTCTTGTCTCCGTGACCTTGTGTTGGCGTATCAATTACAAGGTCAATTTTGTGTCCAAGGATAAGGTCCATTACGTTTGGGGATTCCTGAGTTATCTTGTTTACACGAAGTGCATCTACTCCACCATCCTGCAAATACTTTGCTGTAGAGCGAGTAGCGTAAATCTTGTATCCAAGCTTTTCAAATCTCTTTGCTACCTCAAGTGCTTCTGGCTTATCCGCATCCTTTACAGTGATAATCATCTGCTTATGCTTTGGAAGAACAACTCCAGCTCCAAGGAATGCTTTGTAAAGTGCTTCCTCAAATGTCTTTGCGATACCAAGACATTCTCCAGTAGACTTCATTTCAGGCCCGAGGGAAATCTCAGCGCCTCTAAGCTTTTCGAATGAGAATACTGGCATCTTGATTGCAATGTAATCTGCTTCAGGCTGAAGACCTGGCTTGTAGCCCATTTCTGTAATCTTGTGACCAAGAATAGCCTTTGCAGCAAGGTCTACGATTGGAATTCCTGTAACCTTACTGATATATGGAACTGTACGAGAGCTTCGTGGGTTTACCTCGATTACATAAACTTCTCCGTCCATGGCGATAAACTGGATGTTAATCATACCAAGTACGTGAAGTGCCTTTGCAAGTCTCTCTGTGTAATCTACAATCTTATCTTTAATATCCTGGCTTATTGTGTGTGCAGGATATACTGAAATACTATCACCTGAGTGGATACCAGTTCTTTCAATGTGCTCCATGATACCAGGAATGAGAATGTTCTCACCATCACAGATTGCATCAACCTCAATCTCTTTGCCCTGTAGGTATTTATCAACGAGAATTGGATGATCCTGTGCGATTTGATTGATAATGTCCATGAACTTCTCAATCTCTTCATCATTGAAAGCAATTTGCATACCCTGCCCACCAAGTACGTATGAAGGTCGAACAAGCACTGGATATCCTAGTCTATTTGCTACTTCCTTTGCTTCTTCAGCTGTAAACACTGTGCCACCTGCTGCACGAGGAATCTGTGTCTGCTCAAGGATTTTATCAAAGAGCTCTCTATCCTCTGCTGCATCAACATCTTCTGCCTTTGTACCAAGGATTGGCACACCGATTTTCATAAGGTGCTCTGTAAGCTTGATGGCTGTCTGGCCACCGAACTGTACAATAGCGCCATCTGGCTTCTCAAGATTTACAATCGATTCTACATCTTCATTTGTAAGAGGCTCAAAGTAAAGCTTGTCTGCGATATCAAAGTCAGTAGAAACTGTCTCTGGATTGTTATTAACAATGACTGTCTCCCAACCTTCTTTTGCAAATGCCCATGTTGCATGAACTGAACAGTAGTCGAACTCAACACCCTGACCAATTCTGATAGGACCTGAACCAAGTACAAGTACCTTCTTGCGGCCTGTAGTCTGAACTGCCTCATTCTCGCTACCATATACGCTGTAGTAGTATGGAGTCATTGCATCAAACTCTGCCGCACAAGTATCAACCATCTTATAAGCTGCAACAATGCCGTTATCGTAACGCATCTTGCGGACCTGCTCTTCTGTGAGCTTGCCATTAAGCTCCGCAATTACATTATCTGGGAACTCAATTCTCTTTGCCTCTTTAAGAAGCTCTACTGTAAGCTCCTCGTTTGCAAGACGCTGTTCCATCTCAACGAGAATCTTTATTTTATCTATAAACCAAATATCAATCTTTGTGATATCGTGAATCTTTTCGTATGAAACTCCTCTGCGAAGAGCCTCTGCGATACAGTAAATTCTTCTGTCATCAACAACTGTAAGAGCCTCATCAAGCTCCTCATCTGTCATATCGCAGAAGTCATAGCTCATAAGAGAATCAACGTGCTGTTCAAGGGAACGAATGGCCTTCATCAATGCGCCCTCGAAATTGTTGCAGATTGACATTACCTCTCCGGTTGCCTTCATCTGAGTTGTAAGCTTTCTTGTAGCTGTAATGAACTTATCAAATGGAAGTCTTGGAATCTTTACTACGCAGTAATCAAGCATTGGCTCGAATGAAGCAAACGTCTTTTTAGTAATTGCATTTGGAATCTCATCAAGTGTGTATCCAAGAGCAATCTTTGCTGCAACCTTTGCGATAGGATATCCTGTTGCCTTTGATGCAAGAGCTGATGAACGAGATACACGTGGATTTACCTCGATTACGCAGTATTCAAAGCTCTCTGGATGAAGCGCATACTGTACGTTACATCCACCTGTAATTCCAAGCTCATCTATAATACGAAGGGCAGATGTACGAAGCATCTGATATTCCTTGTCGCCAAGTGTCTGAGAAGGTGCAACAACAATCGAGTCACCAGTATGCACACCAACAGGGTCGATGTTTTCCATGTTACATACAGTGATGCAATTACCTGCTGCATCTCGCATTACCTCATACTCGATTTCCTTCCAGCCGGCAATACATCTTTCTACAAGTACCTCATGTACACGAGAAAGTCTAAGACCATTTGTAAGTATCTCAACAAGCTCTGTCTCATTGTGAGCGATACCACCACCTGAGCCGCCTAATGTATAAGCTGGACGAAGAACTACTGGATAACCAATTGTATTTGTAAACTTTATACCATCTTCTACAGAATTAACTACCAGTGAAGCCGCAACAGGCTCACCAAGCTTTTCCATAGTATCCTTGAATGCCTGTCTATCCTCTGCTCTAAAGATTGTCTCAGCTGTGGTACCAATAAGCTTTACACCCTGTTCTGCTAAGAATCCGGACTCAGCAAGCTCCATACCAAGGTTTAGACCAGCCTGTCCACCAAGTGTAGGAAGAAGTGAATCTGGCTTTTCCTTGATAATAATCTGCTTTAAAACATCAACTGTAAGCGGCTCAATATATACCTGATCAGCAATTTCCTTATCAGTCATGATTGTGGCAGGGTTTGAGTTTACAAGACAAACCTCCATACCTTCTTCTTTTAATGAACGGCAAGCCTGAGTTCCTGCATAGTCGAACTCTGCCGCCTGTCCAATGACGATAGGACCTGAGCCAATCACCATTACTTTCTTAATGTCACTTCTCTTTGGCATTACTGCTCTCCTCCCATCATCTTAATAAATCTATCAAACAAGTATCCGCTGTCCTGTGGACCTGGGCATGCCTCTGGATGGAACTGTACAGTGAAAATATTCTTTCCTGTGTATTTAAGTCCCTCGTTTGTACCATCATTTACATTTACAAATGCTGGTGTGGCTACTGCAGGATCAAGCTTATCTGTATCTACTACATAACCATGATTCTGAGATGAAATATATACGTGTCCAGTCTCTAAATCTTTTACAGGATGGTTTCCACCACGATGACCATACTTTAGCTTGTGAGTATCCGCACCTGTTGCAAGAGCCATGAGCTGATGGCCCAAGCAAATTGCAAAAATTGGTGTATCACTCTCATATAGCTTTCTAATCTCATCGATGATAGGACCGCAATCCTTTGGATCTCCAGGGCCGTTTGAAAGCATAATTCCGTCTGGATTTGTCTTTAGGATTTCTTCTGCCTTTGTATGCGCAGGGTAAATTGTTACCTCGCATCCTCTATCATTGAGGGATTTTGCAATATTCTTCTTTGCACCAAAATCTAAAAGCGCTACCTTCTTGCCTAAACCTGGCAAAACCTGCTTTTCTGCGCAAGTAACCTTTGATACTACATCTCCTGTAGAGTAAGCCTTAAGCTTTGGCTGAATCTCATCAAAATTATAATTTTCGTTTGTAGTAATCATTCCGTTCATCGTTCCGCGGTCTCGCAAAATCTTTGTAAGCGCTCTTGTATCGATTCCCGCAATACCTGGAATATCATGTTCAACCAAGAAGTCCTGTATTGTTCCCTGGCAACGGAAATTTGAAGGAATTCTACTTAATTCTCTAACGATAAATCCATCTGGCCATGGCTTACCACTTTCCATGTCAGGTGTAATACCATAGTTTCCAATAAGTGGATATGTCATACAAACTGCCTGGCCCGCATAAGAAGGATCAGTAAGTACTTCAAGATAGCCTGTCATAGAAGTGTTAAAAACGATTTCGCTTATTACTTCTCTTGTGGAACCAATGCTTGTGCCTTCAAATACTGTGCCATCTTCCAAAATCAAAAATGCTTTCATCTTTCCTCTTTTCTACCTTGTAATATTTTTTATAAAAATCCAAGGTATGAACCATACCTTGGATTTGTCGCTTAGCGGAAGTAATCTACGCCAGCTTCGAATAATCTCATATCCTGCTCGCCATAGATATTTATTGCAACGCCCTCGCCCTTTCTTTCTGCATGGCACATCTTTCCATAGACTCTACCATCTGGGCTAGTAATACCTTCAATTGCACAGTAGCTACCGTTGATATTCCACTCTTCATCCATTGTTGGATTACCATTTTCATCAACGTACTGAGTAGCAACCTGTCCATTCTCAAAGAGCTTCTTTATCCACTCTTCTGAGGCAACAAAACGTCCCTCTCCGTGAGAAGCTGGTGCGCAATATGTCTTGCCAAGCTCTGTGCCTGCAAGCCATGGTGACTTGTTGCTGACTACCTTTGTATATGCAATCTTTGAAATGTGACGTCCGATTGTATTATATGTAAGTGTTGGAGCATCCTCCTTCTGTGTATGAATCTCACCATATGGTACGAGACCAAGCTTGATGAGTGCCTGGAAGCCGTTACAAATACCAAGCATAAGACCATCTCTATTATCAAGAAGTCCTCGGATAGCTTCCTTCATCTTTTCATTTCTGAATGCTGTTGCAAAGAACTTTGCAGAACCCTCTGGCTCATCACCAGCTGAGAATCCTCCTGGGAACATTACAATCTGTGACTGAGCAATAGCTCTTGAGAATTCGTCAACAGACTCTCTAATGTCCTCTGCTGTCTGGTTCTTAAATACCTTTACATTTGCAATAGCACCAGCATTTTCAAATGCTCTTGCAGAATCATATTCGCAGTTTGTACCTGGGAATACTGGTATAAATACACGAGGCTTTGCAATCTTGCTCTTGCAGATGTAGAAGTTCTTCTCCTCATAGAGGCCTGTGTCTACAAGTGATGTATCCTCATGTGAACGTGTCTTAAATACCTTTTCTAAAGTTCCTGTCCAAGCAGCTATTGCTTCGTCTACAGAAATCTTTACATCCTTGAATGTGAATGTAGCATCATCAGTAACTTCACCTACGATAAAGCCGCAATCCATAAGTCCTGCCTTTGAAAGCTCGCGCTCAATTGCAAGGGCTGAATCCTCAGAAACCTCAAGTAAGATATCTCCAACTGAGAATCCAAATAGATTGTTAACAGGGAAGTCATCAGCAAGCTTTACACCAAGCTTATTTCCAAAGGCCATCTTTGAAATCGCTGGAACAAAACCATTTGCTCCAAGGGCATAAGCTGCCTTAACGTTATCCATCTCAACCATCTGACGAATAGCTTCATAGATTTTCTTTGCCTGGTCATAATTTGGCTGATCATATGTGTCACGTAATACTCGAAGAACTACAAGCTTATCTCCTGCCTGCTTTAATTCTGGAGTAACAATATCCTGTTGCTTTGCCACGTCAACTGCAAAAGAAACAAGTGTTGGAGGTACATCTATTTCGTTGAATGTTCCTGACATTGAATCTTTTCCACCAATTGATGGAAGCTCAAACTGCATCTGAGCTTTATATGCACCAAGAAGAGCTGCAAATGGTTGGCTCCATCTCTTTGGATCTGCACTCATTCTACGGAAGTATTCCTGGAATGTAAATCTAATCTTTTTATAATCACCACCTGATGCAACAATCTTTGCCACAGATTCAAGTACTGCATACTGAGCACCATGGAAAGGTGACCATGAGCTAAGGTAAGGGTTAAATCCGTATGCCATCATTGTGACTGCATCTGTATTTCCATCAGCTACAGGAACCTTTGCAACCATTGACTGTGTCTCAGTAAGTTGATACTTCCCACCGAAAGGCATAAGTGTTGAACCAGCTCCAATAGAGCCATCAAACATTTCTACCAATCCCTTCTGAGAACACTCATTAAGGTCAGAAATGCTATCAAGCCATGCTGCCTTGATGTCTCCTGCCTCAATATCCTTTGCTACCTTCTCGATACCAATTTTATTTATGAAACTTTCTTCCTTATTTGGAAGTTCTACATAAACATCTGTCTCCTGATGAGCACCGTTTGTATCAAGGAATGCGCGGGAAAGATTTACTATCTCTTTACCTCTCCAATTAAGTACAAGTCTTGGCTCTTCGGTAACTTCTGCAACCTCAATTGCCTCAAGGTTTTCCTCTGCTGCATACTGAAGGAACTTGTTTACATCGCTAGGAGCAACAACAACTGCCATTCTCTCCTGAGACTCTGAAATAGCAAGCTCTGTACCATCAAGACCTGCATACTTCTTTGGAACCAAATCAAGATTAACTACAAGACCAGGTGCGAGCTCACCGATTGCAACTGAAACACCACCAGCACCAAAATCATTACACTTCTTGATAATATATGAAACTTCCTCTCTTCGGAAGAGTCTTTGAATCTTTCTCTCTGTAGGTGGGTTACCCTTTTGAACCTCTGCACCACAAACTGCTGTAGACTCTGTGTTGTGAGCCTTTGAAGAACCTGTAGCACCACCAATTCCGTCTCGGCCTGTACGACCTCCAAGAAGGATAATCTTGTCTCCTGGATCAGAATTTAATCTCTGAACGGCACGTCTAGGAGCTGCACCCATAACAGCACCAATCTCCATACGCTTTGCCACATAATCAGGATGATAAATCTCTTTTACATAACCTGTAGCAAGACCAATCTGATTTCCATATGAAGAGTATCCATGAGCTGCCTCACGAACAAGCTTCTTCTGTGGGAGTTTTCCTTCGATTGTATCCTTTACAGATACTGTAGGGTCTGCCGCACCTGTAACACGCATAGCCTGATATACATAAGTACGACCTGAAAGTGGATCTCTGATAGCTCCACCAAGGCATGTAGCAGCTCCACCGAAAGGCTCAATCTCAGTAGGATGGTTGTGTGTCTCGTTCTTGAAATTAATGAGCCACTCTTCTTCTGTACCATCTACATTGATAGGTACAACAATTGAACATGCATTAATCTCATCTGATTCTTCCTGATCAGCAAGCTTGCCATCAGCCTTTAATCGCTTCATTGCAAGAAGCGCAAGGTCCATGAGACATACGAATTTGTCATCTCTATCCTTGTAGAGAATCTTGAAATTATCCAAGTAATCATTAAAAGTATCCTCGATAGGAGCCTTGTAATAACCGTCTTCGATAGTTACATTTTTAAGTTCTGTAGAGAATGTGGTATGTCTACAGTGATCAGACCAATAAGTATCTAATACTCTGATTTCTGTAACAGTTGGATCTCTATGTTCATCATTGGAAAAATAATTTTGAATATGAAGGAAATCCTTAAAAGTCATAGCTAGATTTAAGGAATCATATAAATTGCGTAAATCATTCTCAGCCATAGAAATGAAACCGTCAAAAGTCTTTACGTCTTCTGGCTCTTGGAAATTATCAGATAGAGACTCTGGCTTATCAAGTGAAGTCTCTCTAGAATCAACAGGATTAATACAATGCTTCTTGATAGCATCGAATTCGTCGTCAGTTATGCTACCCTCAATAACATAGGTAGTTGCTGTATGAATAGTAGGATTCTCATCCTCATTTAAAAGCTTTAGACACTGCTCAGCAGAATCAGCTCTCTGGTCAAATTGGCCTGGTAAAAACTCAACAGAAAAAACACGACCATTGTAATCAAATGTTTCTTCGTAAACATCATCAACAGGCGGCTCTGAAAACACTGTCTTAACTGCCCTCTTAAAAACATCGTCAGAAACGTCCTGTACATCATAACGTATCAAGACTCTAACTCCTGTAACACCATTGATGCCTAAGTAGCTTCCTATTTCGGAAAACAGTGACTTGGCAGATACTGCAAATTGTGGTTTCTTTTCAACGTAAACTCTTCTTACTTTGCCCACATTACACCTCCGTGATATTTACTTGAAATTAACCTTGAGGAACAATTTTCATTATTCCTCAAAGTTACAAAGAGTATAACACAATTTGTTCACATCTCCTAATAATTTTTTAAGCTTTTTTGTTCCAGAAATTTGTCAATTTTAACGAAATATCCTGTACTGTGGTAAAAGCAGCATCATTCCATTCCCGAGGAAATGTTTTGCGATAACTAGAAAATCTGAATCGCTCATCTAAAAGTGCTATTACTCCAATATCATCTTTGGTTCGAATAAGTCGTCCTGCCGCCTGAATAACCTTATTCATGCCAGGATAGAGATATGCATATTCAAATCCATTCTTTCCATTCTCATCAAAGAAATCTGCCATAAGGCTTCGCTCATTCCCCACCTGTGGAAGTCCAGCGCCGAGAATAATTGAGCCTATAAGCTTTCCTCCAACTAAGTCGATTCCCTCAGAAAAGATTCCCCCTAATGTGCAAAACGCCACCATAGATTTATCCCTTTTCTTATCAAATTCAAGTAGAAAATCTTCTCTCTCCTGCTCAGTCATATTCTGCTGCTGAATAATGATATCTACATCATCCCCGAAAGTCTGATATTTTTCATTTACAACTTCTATAAATTTGTAGGATGGCGCAAACACCATATAATTGCCCTGCTTCGCATTTACGATACTCTGTATATACTTGGCAAATTTTAGATATTCATCATCTCCACGACGGGTATACTTGCTAGTAACATCCGTCCCCAACAAAAGTAATCTATTATCTTGATCAAAAACAGAATCCACATAAATTGCATAAACATCATTTATATTGCAAAGCAAATCCTTGTAGTAATCAATCGGTAATAGCGTAGCAGAAAAATAAATTGTGGACCTAGCTAGCTTTAGCCTTTCCTGAAGCTGTGCCGATGGATCAATGCAATATACATGAAGATTAAAATTCTTATCCTCATCAAAATCAGCATATAAGCGATAGTGTTCCATATCCTGCTGATGTGCAAGAGCTGTAAAGTTTCTTAATCTAAAATAGAAATCAAGAACCTCATCTTGATAAATACCAAACTTTATTTCTTTCTTGAAAAGCTGTTCTAGAATCATTTGCAAATTATCGCAAGAATTCAACAGCATATCTATATCATCTAAAACTGTAATATCATGATCACATTCTCGTTTGTACTCAAGCATAATACGATTACACTTTTCAAGCGCATTGACTAATTTTTTACTTACCGGCTTTGCATATCTTTTTATGGAAAGAACCTCTTCTTTTATAAGAGTCTCTGAGTACATCTCACGGGCTCTATCAACCATATTGTGAGCCTCATCTATCAAGAAAATATGCTCACCACTTTTTCCTTCTGCAAAAAAGCGTTTTAGATAAACGTTTGGATCAAAAACATAATTGTAATCACAAATAATTCCCTCGCACCAAGTACTTACATCCAGTGCTAATTCAAAAGGGCACACCACATATTCCTGCGCATACGAAAGTATTACATCTCTTGTGATAACACTTTCTTTAGTAATTACTTCATATATAACGTCATTAATTCTATCAAAATGTCCTCGCGCATATGGACAATTATCCGGGTTACAATCAGCCTCATCGCAAAGGCACATTTTTTCCTTTGCTGTCAACATGATAGTCTTCCCCTCATACCCCTTTTCCACTAAAAGAGTATAAGCATCCCTAGCTGCAAGGGCTGTAGCTGTCTTGGCAGTCAGATAAAACACTCTCTCGGCTAAGTCCTGGCCAAGAGCCATTACCGCTGGAAAAACATTTGCAATAGTTTTGCCTGTACCTGTTGGCGCTTGCATAAATAGAATCTTTCTACGGTATATAGTTCTATATACATCCGTAACAAGCTTCTTTTGGCCATCACGATATTCGTACGGAAATTCCAAGCCCTGTGAAGACTCCAAAACCTCTTTTTTGTGATAATACTGAAAATCTGCCCATTTCTTGAAAATCTTTATTATCGTAAGGAACCACTCTTCTATTTCAGCAAAAGAGTACTCCCGGCGGAAATATTTAATCTCTTCAGTTTCAAGACTCACATAGGTCATCTGTACCTCAATCTGAGGCAATTCATATTCACTGGCAATAATATAGGCGTAACACTTTGCCTGAGCTTCATGAACAAGCACCGGCTTTTCAAAGGTCATAACATCCATGTACATTCCCTTTATCTCATCCACCGTTGCCGAGACCACATTGCCATCTTCATCCATATCTAAAACAACACCATCAGCACGCCCCTCAATACCAAGTGTATAATCATCATATTCTACTTTATATTTAAGAGGAACCTCTGCACGATAAAAAGGACCCATAGAACTTTGTATCTTTCTATGAATCCTGCTACCTTCCTGCATTGCCTCAAAAGGATCTACCGAACCTTTTCTGTCGTCGATATCTCCTTCTCTAAGCAAGAATTCCACTAGCTTCCTAACGGAACCATTAATTTGTGCCTTTTCTCATT
>JAEEGH010024438.1_pt1 | contig 12194 bp, 10 predicted proteins | sample 9134181 | NCBI WGS metagenome assembly JAEEGH01 (sample SAMN16246544, study PRJNA631951) | gut metagenome | biome: gut microbiome; feature: rumen; material: DP-attached | host: Bos | place: Iran: Karaj | collected 2018-10
TTGGACAGATACATCAGATTATCAAACGTGCGATATTCAATATCAGTTTGTTTAATCTGCAGATTAAGACATCTTGTTATGTATTCAATCACTGTTAAAACCTTTGATTTATGTTAATAAAAAATACACGTATATTTATATTATAAGTAATTGTACTAAAACGTGATATACATCACAATTAGCAAAATCAACACTTTTCCTGAACAGAGCCAATGTTTTTATGGACGAATTCTGTTTGAAACATTGTTGGCGTTGTGTCCGTCTTATGAAGCGTAAGGAAATGCCGGTGTCTCCGCCTTGATTTTACTGTCATTGCAGCTTTTCCATTGCACGCCGGGCGTGCGCTCTTAATATTTCATTATTATCAGAAGTGAATTTTTCAATCAGCTTTTTCAATGACGGATCGCCGGAATTGCCGGCGGCAATGATTACATTTCTCATAAAGCACACCCATCCTGCTCTTCTGATCACCGAACCTTCAAACATTTTAAGATACTGCTCCTCAGTCATGGCAAGCAGTGTTTTCAGTTCCAGATCAGTTTCCCTGTAACGGCGTATAAAGTCAGCCTCCCCGGTTATAACTCTGCGCCGGTTCCAGGGACAGCAGTCCTGGCATTCATCACAGCCGAAGATTCTGTTTCCAATTACCCGGCAGTATTCCTCCGGAATAATACCCCTGTATTCGATTGTAAGGTAGGCTATGCATTTTGATGCATTGATTTGCCTGTCTTCCAATATGGCTCCGGTCGGGCATTTATCCACGCATAGTCTGCAGCTTTTACAGGGATCGAAATTAGTCCTCTCAGTAGGTTTCAGAGGAAGATTGGTGATAAGTTCACCGATAAAAAACTTGGAGCCCGTTTCAGCATTGATCAGAAGAGAATTTTTCCCTTTCGTCCCGAGACCCGCATTCTGTCCGTACAGCTTTTCAAATACCGGAGCAGAGTCTACAAAGCCTCTGCTTTCCATTTGCGGAAACATCTCCTGAATTTTTCCTGCCAGCATCTTCAGCTTTTTTTTCAGAACCTTGTGATAGTCTCTTCCGTATGCATACTCGCTGATTCTTCCGCAAAGGGGCCCCGGATCGGCATTATCTCCGGATTTGTATACGAGACCTGCTGATATTACTGATAAAGCATCAGGCAGAAGAAGTTGGGGGGTCATTCTTATCTCAAGACCATCTCTGAGATAATTCATTGTGCCGTAGTGTTTTTTATTGAGCCAGTCAATGTAATTCTGTATTTCTGATTCAGGCAGCTCAAGCCCTGATATTCCTGCCATGTCAAAGCCACATTCAGATGCCGCCCGGAGTATCATCTCACTGGCGTTTGCCGCTTCTTCGGAATTTTTCAGATCATTCATTGTAACTCCTGATGTTTGAAACAGTCGCCGGGTAATGTTTTTACATTAATTACTCGGGTTTCCATGCAGATTTTTTCAAGTTTAATCAATAATGGCAAGACTTGAGTAACTATTCAATTTCCCACCTTCAGTCGCAGCTTTGCCATGTTGCATAAGTCGTCCATAACAGAACCAATTTCCTTCCAGTGTATCCAAAAAACTGAAGATCTGATCCTGCTGTGGGAGAATTGTTGGAGACCTGCTTTAGGATGTTCAGAAATTTATATGGCTGATTCAAAAAATCCGAATAAACTGATCAAACTACAGTATGATATTTCGCACCCGCTAATTTGACAATTTTGATCCGGCAAAAATACTGTGCCGATAAGGTTTGGGGCCACTTTTTTTAGGCTCCGAAGTCAAAAACACGGGATGCAGTACACCAGCGCCTTTCAATGTGCTGCCCGTTTCCTCTGTTCTCAGCCGATTTTTATTCATGGAATCTGCCGTCGTAGTGCCTGGATCCTTAAAAAAGCGACCTGTCATCGTATTTTCTGTATTTTTTAGGCTAGAATAGAACAGGTGAGGTCATTAAGTTTTGCTGAACGGCACATAACCGGCAGGGCAAAGGGATAAAAATGGAACTGTACAGAGAATTATATACCGGTCTCCAGATCAGACAGATGGAGAGACACTATTGTGATGAAAATGGACTGTGTTATGAACTTATGCACAGGGCTGGTCTTGCTCTTGCAGAATGCATTGAGAAATATGTGGATGACAGGAACACCGGCATTCTTGTGCTGTGCGGTCCAGGCAACAACGGCGGTGATGGATATGAAATGGCATCGATTCTGCTTGAGCGCGGCTTTCCCGGTGTCAGATGTGTACAGTACAGAGCACCGAAGACGGGAACAGAGGCCGATTTGGCTTGCAGAGCATATATTGAAAGAGGCGGAGTGATCCAGACAGAACTGGATGATGAACTCCCGAAAAATACTGACATTATTGTTGATGCTCTCCTCGGGATTGGCGTCAGCGGAGAAGTACGACAGCCCATGCCTGACTGGATTGGATTCATCAACAGACACGGTCGGGAACGGTTCGTTATCTCCGTCGATGTACCTTCAGGACTGAACGGTGACACCGGAGTCTGCTGTACTGATGCTGTTCATGCTGATGTTACGGTTATGCTTCTGCGTCCAAAGGCCGGACTTTATACAGGCGTTGCCTGCGATTATACCGGAAGACTGGAATTTAATGATCTCGGAGTAAAGGACGGGGATGAGTGCGGATGCGGACATCAGATAAGACTATGCTCTTATGATGATCCCGAGGTGCTTTGCAGTCTGCCGAAGCGCAGGAACTCGTCCAATAAAAATGACAGCGGTCGTCTTGTGCTGGTGGGAGGATCTCCCACCATGCCGGGTGCCCTTAAAATGTCCGCCATGGCGGCGTTAAGAAGCGGAGCTGGACTGGTTCGAGTGGCTGCCAGTCCTGAAAGCATACCTCTGATTTTTGCAGGTTCGCCTGAACTTATGCTGTGGCCTCTGAATGAGGAAGGTCTGTCGGGAATGGAGCGTCTTCTCTCCTGGTCTCATGCTATGGTTCTTGGCCCCGGTCTTGGAAGAAATGAGTGGGCATCCAGGGTTTTTGAAAGCTGCATTGACAGCAGTGTACCGAAGATCGTTGATGCAGACGGTCTGTACTGGCTGTCAAAGAATGTGAAAGTACTGAGAAACGCCGTAATTACACCTCATGAAATGGAGGCAGCCAGGCTGCTTCAGACTGATGTCGAATACGTAAGACAAAATCGATATAATACAGCAGTAAGACTTCATGAACTGACTGGTGCCGTTGTTGTTCTCAAGGGTTTTGGTACTTTGATCTATGATGGAGATACCACTGCTGTGAGTACAGAAGGGAATGCCTCCATGGCGGTTGGAGGAATGGGGGATGTTCTGGCCGGTATTATCGGAGCTCTTATGGCAGGAGGTATGAACTGTTCTGATGCAGCAAGAGTCGGAGTTGCTGTTCACGGCAGGGCGGGTGTACTGGCATCAGATGACGGATTTATCGGGACGCTGCCGACAGATCTTTTAGCAGAGATCAGAAAATTGATGAATTTGAAGCATGACTGAATATAAAATTTTTCTGGAGAATGAGACAGCAACAGAACAGGCCGGAGCAAGACTTGCCGACGTCTGTACACATGGGATTTGCGTTTATCTCACCGGTGATCTCGGTGCGGGGAAGACTACCTTTACCCGGGGGTTCCTGCGAAGACTCGGTCACGGCGGTAAGGTGAAGAGTCCTACATATACGCTGGTTGAGAACTACAGTCTGGAGAAGTTTACAGTCTATCATTTTGATTTGTACCGTCTCAGGGATCCTGAGGAACTGGAGTTTATGGGGATCAGAGATTATTTTGACGGTAAATCGGTTGCCCTTGTGGAATGGCCTCAGATGGGGGACGGATATTTCCCTGAACCTGATATAAAGATTGCTATTTTGTATGCCGCTGAAGGCAGAGAGATTGTCATATCCGGCTGTTCGCCAGAAGGATGCAAAGTGCTGGAGAATATGAATTGAAACGAGTATTAGTTTTTCTGTTCCTGTTTTTGTTCAGCTTTGATGCATTGTGCAACGAAATAGCACGTATCCGTTCTACGGTACAGCAGGAAAAGACCAGGATTGTTTTTGATCTTTCGGATGAGCCTGTCTACACACTTGATAAATCCGTTCCATATCATGTAGTTCTGGAACTGAAAAATATAGAAAATACCTCTTCTCTGCCAAAGCTTGATCGAAATTTCGGCCGGATTGTTGAAAAGGTGGAAGTTTCATCCTCAGGTCAAACAGTACGCTATCACTTTATTCTGAAATGGAATGTATCTCCTCTTGTTGGAAAACTGGCTCCCCAGGCCAATTACACTCATCACCGTATATATCTTGATTTTCTCAACAGCCGAATTTCCGGTGCACCAAGGGGAACAGATGAAAATCGCGCTGATAAAAAGGACGGAGACAAGAGGAATAATTCCCAGGACGTGAAAGGTGAGCAGAAGGATTCAGGTTCCGGCAGTGTAAACCAGGTTTCACCGGACAGCAGATCTGACAGTTCCTCCGGCAGTGATATCAGAGTGCTGACTCCTGACGAGGCACAGAGGAAGAAGGATATTCTTCACCAGGCCAATCAGCAGCACATGGATGAGATAGACCGGGCGGAGGTTGAGAAAAAACGCCGCGCGGAGGCAGAGGCAAAGGCAAGGGCCGACGCCGACAGACGAAAAGCAGAAGCTGAAGCAAAAGCAAAGGCCGATGCGGAAAGACGCCGTGCGGAGGCAGAGGCAAAGGCTGACGCCTACAGACGAAAAGCGGAAGCTGAAGCAAAAGCAAAGGCAAGAGCTGAAGCTGAAAAGGCTGCGGCGGGACAGGATAAAAAATCTGATGATACAAGGAACGGCTGCAAAAAACGTAAGATTGTCATAGCAATAGATGCGGGACATGGAGGAAAGGATCCGGGCGCATCAGGTCCGTCCGGTCACAAGGAGAAGAATGTTACGCTTGCCATCAGCAGAAGACTGGCAAAGATGATCAATGCCACGTCGGACATGAGGGCTGTCATGATCCGCAATTCTGACATCTTCGTTGATCTTGACAGCAGATCAGAAAAGGCAAGAAAGGCAAATGCTGATATTCTCATATCAATTCATGCGGATGCCGCAGCAAATAAATCGGCCAGAGGTGCCTCCGTTCTGGTTCTCAACAATGATCGTGCAGGACGGGAAAACCAGAAGATGAGTAATTCTGATGCCAAGCACTCCCTTCTTCTGGGCGGTGCCAGCGAGGTTCTTGAGGAGACTGCGGCGAATGGCGAGAGCAATGAGTATATGAAGAATATGATTATTGATCTCACCTCCGGCAAATCCAGAGACTCCGGATATGATCTGGCCAACCGCATTATCACCTACATGTCCAGGTTTGCAACGCTCCATAAGTACCGTCCGGATGAAAGATCTCTGGCCGTACTGAAGGCTCCGGATATTCCGTCGATTCTGGTGGAGACAGGATTTATATCCAATGAGCGGGAGGAGAAACTGCTTACATCGGCTGATCATCAGAAGAAAATAGCAAATGCCATCTACCAGTCCATCAGAGATCATCTTAAGGATCCGCGTTACAGGGTGGAAGGCTGCAGGAAGAAATAGATATGACTATCAGAGTGCTTTCACCTCTTGTAACAAATCAGATTGCAGCAGGTGAGGTGGTGGAGCGTCCGGCTTCTGTTATCAAGGAAATGGTTGAGAATTCTCTTGATGCCGGTGCGACAAAAATCGATATAGAAATTGCCGGCGGCGGTAAATCTCTCATAAAAATACGGGACAACGGCTGCGGCATTCCGAAGGATGAGCTGGCACTGGCTCTTACACGTCATGCAACTTCCAAAATTGTGGATGTTGATGATCTTTCTGCCATTGTGAGTTTCGGTTTCCGGGGGGAGGCGCTGGCGTCTGTAGCCTCTGTTTCCAGACTGACTCTTACAAGCAAGCCTCATGATCAGTCAGAGGCATGGCAGATTACTGCTGAGGGGGTATTTGAAGAGCCGGACATACAGCCGGCATCACATCCCGACGGCACAACCATTACAGTTCGGGATCTGTTTTTCAATGTTCCTCCGAGAAGACGGTTTTTAAAGTCTGATCGCACCGAGATCCAGCATATTGTTCATCTGTTCAAGACCTTTGCACTGGGCAATGCTCCTGTGGCTTTTTCCCTTGTCAGTGACGGAAAGACTATCTTCAGTCTTCCGCCGGCTGTGGAGGAGAAGCAGAGACAGCAGCGTCTGGTTACTCTTTTCGGAAAGGCTTTTATTTCTGATCTGCTTAATGTGTATCTGGTTCGCGACGGTCTGTCCCTTTCAGGTTTTGTTCTGCCGGCGAAACCGGATGAGAGCACTGATGTGGAGGCTCAGTTTCTGTTTCTCAACGGTCGTCCTATCAGAGAAAAGAATACAATGCACGCCATCCGTCAGGCTTATACAGAAATTTACGGCCGTGAGGTGAAGATAAATTATGTTCTTTTCCTGACAATGGATCCCTCCGAAGTGGATGTCAATGTTCATCCTACGAAGCATGAGGTTAGATTTGCGGATCAGCGTACCGTTCACGATTTTTTTGTTATTGCTGTCCATCAGGCCCTTTCCATGGCAGGTATTGCTCCGGATGAGGCGGTGAATGAAAATCACCATGATTATATGAATTCCAGGGACGGCATACAGTGTGCTGCCGGAGCCTGTGAAACTGCTGATGACAACTCCGGTGCTTCGGGTGAAGTTAATTCAGGATCTGCTGCCGGTTCATTCTCCGGTTTCTCAGGCATTGACCGTAGTTCATACGGATCTTCCGGATCCGGTTCTTCCGGCGGCTGCAGAAATTTTACCGGGGCTTCAAATACAGGTTCATCCGGAGCCTTTAATGCATATGCAGACTGGATGAGCAGTATGTCGGCTTCAGATAGCAAGGGAGCAGCGGAGCGGAAGGATCCTGAAACTGTTGCATCTGCACCGGTGGCAGTTCTTTACGGTGTATCTGAGAACAGTGCATGTGCGGGTTATGGACAGAATCTTTACATATTCCGGTTGCGGGATCTTGATCGAATCTGTCTTAAAGACAAATATAAAACAGGCTCTCAGTCTTCTGCTCTTATAATTCCTCAGCAGCTGAAGCCGGGAGCAGGACAGACGGAGGCTCTAAGACAGAATGAGAATACTGTGTCAGCCCTCGGTTTTTCACTGCAGTTCAGGGGCGATACAGTCCGTATTGTCTGTGTTCCTGACTGTCTCAGACGCTATGACGTTGCAGGTATGCTGGCAGCTCTTTCAGATGCTCTTGAGCAGGGTACCATTGATGAGGAAACTCTAAGAATTGCGATCATAGATGCAGCAGTTGCAAAGAGATCCTATGCTCTGGTTGATGCAGTCAATCTGCTTTTTAATTCGGGAATTGATCTTGATTCTTTTTTTAACAGTCAGGACAGGGCGGTCAGACTGGATGCCGAACAGCTGATAAAGGATCAGAATGTCAGGGAATAACAGATTCATTGTATGTCTGATGGGACCGACCGCCTGCGGGAAGACAGCTCTCGGCATCAGACTGGCACAGGAACTTAACACTGAAATTATCAGTGTCGATTCAGCTCTGATTTACAGGGGCATGGATATCGGTACCGCCAAGCCGTCGATGGAGGAGCGCTGCGGTATTGTTCATCATCTGATTGATATAAGGGATCCGTCAGAAGTTTATTCTGCCGCGAATTTCAGGGATGATGCCCTCAGACTGATAGAAGATATCCAGGGCAGGGGAAAAATACCTCTGCTGGTTGGAGGCACCATGCTTTATTTTAATGCCCTTCTCAGCGGAATTTCCGATCTCCCCACGTCTGATCCGGTAATTAGGCAGAAGCTTCAGGAGAAAATTAAACAGGAAGGAATTGAAAATCTTCATGGCTGGCTTAAACAGATGGATCCGGTATCGGCAGAGAGAATAAAACCCTTCGACGAGCAGAGAATAATGAGGGCACTGGAGGTAAAGCTCATCAGTGGCAAAACAATTACGGAGCTGACAGAGAAAAGAGGATGTCACCCTTTTTCTCAGCCTTCCGTACAGCTGGCACTTATGCCTGATGATCGTGAGGAACTGCGCAGGAAAATCGGTATGCGGTTTGATCGGATGCTGGAGGACGGATTTATCGGGGAGTGCCGGAAACTTTTCAGTCGAACCGATCTGAATCATAATTTTCCGAGCATGCGTGCTGTCGGCTACCGCCAGTGTATGCTTTATCTTGAAGGAAAGACTGATCTTGATGAGATGATCTTCAGGGCGAAGGTAGCTACCTGTCAGCTGGCAAAGAGGCAGATAACCTGGCTCAGAGGATGGAAATATCCTCTGGACAGACTGATACCGGGCTGTGAGTCCAATTTTGAGTATGCCATGAACCGGATTAACAGACAGCGGTTCGGTGCATCCTGTGTCAGTGATTCGTCAAATTAGGTTTGCAAGCCGGAAGATGTTTGTTTGCCTCTTACTGATGCAGATCATCTGCTCTGGTCGGTGATGCGGCAGATTAATGACCGTTTCCGCAACGTTTCGTCATAGATGACGATTGATCTTGATGAAGTAAAAATTCTGTGTTACAAAATTAAAATGCTGCTGCCGTGACGTCGTTTACAGCAGTTTTCAGACTGCCGGCTCCTGTCCGCAGTCTGTGTTCTACAGAGTTGTGCAGCAGAAAAAACCTGCCTAAAATAATAATTTCAAGAGGTGCATGGTATGAATGCCAAAGGACAGCTGATTCAGGATCCTTTTTTGAATGAGATCCGCCGGGAGAGGATTCCGGTTTCTATTTTTCTGGTTAATGGAATAAAACTTCAGGGGTTTGTGGAGTCCTTTGATCAGTTTGTCGTTCTGCTGAAGAACAATGTGTGTCAGCAGATGGTGTACAAACATGCCATATCTACCATAGTGCCTGCCAAGCCTATACATGTTTTTCGTGCAGATAGCACGGCTGAGCAGGAGTCTTAGCAGTATCCATGTCAGTTCTGTCTTCCGGAGTAAGCCTTGAGTAATACGGAACAGCTCAGGGTTGTGCTGGTTCATTCTGAAATTCTTTCAAATGCAGATGAATGCGAGGATCTCTCCGAACTTCGTCTTCTTGCCGTATCAGCAGATCTTGAAATATGCGATGTGATGGTGTGCCGTCGCAATCTTCCAAATCCCAGGTTTTTTATCGGATCCGGCAAAATAGATGAGCTCAAAGCTCTGACTGCCGCCGTATCTGCGGATCTTGTGATCTTCAATAATCCCCTTTCTCCTGCTCAGGAACGCAATATTAGCCGGGAGGTTGGCTGCAAGGTTATTGATCGTACGGCACTGATCCTTGAAATTTTTGCCCAGCGGGCCCGTACCTATGAAGGCAAACTTCAGGTCGAGCTTGCCCAGTTGAAGTATAAGTCAACACGTCTGGTAAGAGGATGGACTCATCTCGAGCGTCAGAAGGGTGGCTTCGGTCTGCGCGGCGGTCCAGGAGAAAAGCAGCTTGAACTTGATCGACGTGAACTGAATGAACGCATTTTTGTTATAAAGAAGGAACTGGAAAAAGTAGAAGTTCAGCGTGAATCCGGTAGAAAGTCAAGGCAGAAGAGGGAAATTCCGGTGCTGTCCCTGGTTGGGTACACCAATGCCGGCAAGTCCACTCTTTTCAACCGTCTGACAGATGCCGGTGTTTATGCAGCAGATCAGCTTTTCGCAACACTGGATCCGACGCTTAGAAAATACGATCTTCCTCAGGGTGGAACAGTCATTTTTGCGGATACGGTGGGTTTTATCCGTCATCTTCCCCATGATCTTGTCGCCGCTTTTAAGGCGACTCTCCAGGAAACCAGGGATGCCTCTCTTCTTCTTCATGTTGTGGATGCCTGCGATGACAGAATGCAGGATAACATTGAACAGGTGAATCTGGTTCTTGAGGAAATCGGTGCAGGAGGTGTTCCGCGACTTACGGTATACAATAAAATCGACCTGAATGAGAATCTTACGCCTCATGCGGAGTATGACGGTTCCGGGCGTCCGTGTGCCGTCTGGGTGTCGGCTTCAACCGGCTCCGGCATTGAACTGCTGCTTCAAATTGTTACTGAACTGACAAGGAAAAATATAGTAGAATTACAGCTGTTGCTTCCGGTTTCAGCAGGCAGGATCAGAGCTGAGTTTTACCGCCTTCATGCTGTTGTCGGAGATGAATACACTGATTCAGGTGAAAATCTGCTGTCTGTCCGTATGCCGGAGGCGGATTTCAATCAGTTGAATAAAAGAAACTGTAATGTGTTGGATAATTATATCTTAAGGGATGAATGAATATGCCTTGGAAGAAGCCAAGCGACGCTCCGTCCGGATCTGGTCGTTCCGGAGGAGGAAATATAAATCTTAGTTTTCTGAACGGCAGCAAGGTTGTTGTTCTGGTGGTTATTGGGCTTCTGACGGCCCTCTGGGTTTTAAGCGGCTTCTACACCATTTCGGAATCAGACCGCGGTGTTGTTCTTCGTTTTGGCAAATATGTCAATACGGTGCAGCCGGGTCTTAACTGGAAACCTACCTTTATTGACAAGGTTTATCCTGTCAACATTACGTCTGTTCAGTCATTCTCCTCCTCCGGCATGATGCTCACCAAGGATGAGAATGTGGTTGTGGTTGAACTTAATGTTCAGTTCAAGATCTCTGATGCCTACAAGTACCTGTTTTCTGTAACTAATCCGAATGAAAGTCTGATGCAGGCTACAGACAGTGCTCTTCGTTATGTGGTTGGTCATACAACAATGGATGATGTTTTGACAAAGGGCCGCCAGAAGGTGAAGCAGGATACATGGAGTGCCATGGAGGCTATTATCAAGCCGTACGACATGGGCATCACGATCCTTGACGTGAACATGCTTCCGGCAAGGGCTCCGGATCAGGTTAAGGATGCGTTTGATGACGCCATAGCCGCCCAGGAAGACGAACAGCGCTATATTCGAGAGGCCGAGGCATATGCAAGAGAAATCAAGCCTAAGGCTGTGGGTAAGGTTCAGCGTCTTGGAGAAGAGGCAGAGGCGTACCGCCAGAAGGTAGTTCTGGATGCCGAGGGTGAGGTTGCAAGATTCAAGGCTATTCTTCCGGAGTATAACAATGCACCGACTCTGACAAAGAAGCGTATCTATCTCGAGACCATGGAGGAAATCTATTCCTCAAACAACAAGGTGCTGGTTGATCTGCCGGAGGATGCCGCAGGTTCACTTATCTATCTCCCAATAGATAAGCTTACTGAAAGACCGGCTAAAAATGCAGAAGGAGGAAGAAAATGATCCAGAAATTACTGGCGGTTCTGGTTTTTATGGTACTCGCTGTTTCAGCTTCCCTGTTCACTGTCCGCGAAGGGCAGGTTGGTATAGTGTTCCAGTTTGGAAAGGTGGTTCGTGACAGCGGAGCTGATGATGAGAACGCTCCTCCGCGGATCTATTCGCCGGGACTTCATTTCAAACTGCCTCTGATAGAAACTGTCAAGACTCTTGATGTGAGAGTCCAGTCAATGGAATCATCTGCAGATCGTTTTGTAACATCTGAAAAGAAGGATCTAATCATAGATTCATATGTAAAGTGGCAGATAGAGGATCCTGCGCTGTTCTTTCTTACCACCAACGGCGGTGATTATGTTGTGGCCTCGGATTTGCTGAAAAACAAAATCAGCAACGGACTCCGTTCCGAAATCGGAAGCAGAACCATCAAGGAGATTGTTTCCGGTGAGAGAGCCGAGGTTATGCAGAGTGCTCTGCTTAATTCAGCCAGCTCATCAGAGCTCGGCATCCGGGTTATTGATGTAAGGATCAAGCAGATTAATCTTCCTGTGGAGGTTTCCAACTCGATCTTCGAACGTATGCGTGCAGAGCGAAATGCGGTAGCAAAGGAGCACAGAGCCCTCGGCATCAAGCAGGCTGAGTTCATCCGCGCCGAGGTGGACAAGGAGGTTGCGGTAATGCTCGCCACCGCTCAGAAGAATGCCAAGGAGGTAAAGGGTGCCGGTGATGCCCAGGCTGTGAAGATTTATGCAGATACCTACAAGCTGGATCAGAATCTCTTTAATTTTCTGAGGAGCATGAGTGCCTACCGGAAGAGCATGATGAACGGCAACAATATTATTGTTGTAAAGCCTGAAGGCGAGTTTTTTGAGAATTTTGATTCAGTGAAATAATATCGTAAAAGTCCCGGAATGAAGCTTTGTTTCCGGGATTTTTTTATTTGTAGTATGGCATTGTTTCGGATAAA
>JAEEGH010024439.1_pt1 | contig 12193 bp, 10 predicted proteins | sample 9134181 | NCBI WGS metagenome assembly JAEEGH01 (sample SAMN16246544, study PRJNA631951) | gut metagenome | biome: gut microbiome; feature: rumen; material: DP-attached | host: Bos | place: Iran: Karaj | collected 2018-10
GACATCAGAGACTATGTGATTAACTATTTTCCAGAAGAGTATATTGACGGGAATGCATGCACTTATATTTATCATCAGGATAATATCTTTGAATTGTTGAGACCTACCGATTGAATCAATAGCAGACTCCCGGATTCGGTTCGGGAGTCTGTAATGTCCTTAAAATGAGCAAATATGATACTGCAATGCCATCGGCCATAAATACCCCCCTCGGCATCAAACTAAATTCATTCCGCCGCCAGCCCGTTCATCGCGAGTTGGCGGCGGAATTCTGTCTGTATTACATCGGCCGCAATCCCAAAATTGATTTTCAATTGATTTTAATTGATGGATTATTTTTGAACGCGAAAACGACGAAATAAACGAAAGTTTTTTATCAAAAGGACTTTTTTACAACGGATTTCGAATGTTTCGTTTTTTTCGTGTTCGAACTCCATTGGCCACAAGCTCCATAATAGAAAAGCGTTTTTGCGACGTTGGAAACTTCGCTTCCTTGGGTTATATGATTTCTTCCAGCAGGCGCCAGAAGCGCTCCACACTGCTCTTTTCGACCGATTCGGCGGGGCTGTGCGGATGGTGGATGGTGGGGCCGAGGCTCACGATGTCCAGTTCGGGATAGATTTCGTGGATGATGCCGCACTCCAGCCCGCAGTGGACGGAATTGACGTGCATCTCGGTCTGGAAGAGCTGGCGGTAGGCGGTCTGGATGCGTTGGGGGAGGGTTGTGGCCAATGGCTGCTCCCAGCCGGGGTAGGCGGCCGTGAAATAGACGCGCGCTCCGCCCAGGATGAAGCAGCTCTGGAGGCGGGACGAGAGGGCGCGCTTCATCTCTTCGTTGAGGCTGCGCACGAGGGCAACGATGTCGCATCGGCCATTGTCTCCGTCCTGTGTCATCGCGATGGAGGCGAGGTTGCTGGAGGTCTCGACGACAGTGGGGAGGTCGGGCGAGTAGCGGAAGAGGCCGTCGGGCGCGGCTTCGAGCGAGTTGAGGATGTCGTCCTGCACCTCTTCGGGGAGGAGCCACTGGGGCGCGTCGGTGACATGGGCCGTAAAGAGCACATCTTCGTCCACGCCGCGCAGCTCGTAGCGGAACAGTTCGCCGTAGTAGGTGGCCTCGTCGAGCAGTTCGCCGACGACCTCTTCGGGGACGGTGAGTACGGCCGATGCCTCGCGCGGGATGGCATTGCGCACGCCGCCTCCCTGCACCCACGCCACGCGTGCCTCGAAGCTGACGACGGCGTGTTTCAGGAAGCGCACCATCATCTTGCAGGCGTTGCCGCGGCCCAGGTGGATGTCCATGCCGGAGTGGCCGCCTTTCAGTCCGCCCAGGGTGACGAGCACGGCGCGGTCGCCCTCGGGGATGCCGCGTTCGAGCTTGTAGCGGTAGGTGACGTTGAGATCGACGGCGCCGGCGCAGCCTACCATGAGGTCGCCCTCGCGCTCAGTGTCGAGGTTGATGAGCTGTGAGCCTTTCAGCCAATGGGGTTTCAGCCGGCTCGCGCCCTCCATGCCGGTTTCTTCATCGACGGTGAAGAGCAGTTCGAGCGGGCCGTGGGTGAGGTTTTTGGCCAATGCCTCATCGGCCACAACCGCCAGCATCGCAGCCACGCCGATGCCGTTGTCGGCCCCGAGGGTCGTGCCATCGGCCATCACGAGGTCGCCCACTTCGCGCAGGCGGAGTCCATCGGCCAAGAAGTCGAACTTGACGTTGCTGTCGGCCTGCGGGACCATGTCGATGTGGGCCTGGAGCGTGGTGGTTTCGGCCAATGGACGTCCCTGACGGCGCGCCTTCTCTTCCCAGCCGCTGGAGGCGGGAATCTCGACGCGGATGTTGCCCGCGGCATCGGCATCGGCCACAAGCCCGGCCTGCTGCACCTGCGCGATGATGTACTGGCGCAACGCCTCGACGTGACCCGACGGGTGCGGTATCTGGCAGATGGCGCGGAACTGATTCCAGAGAGATTCGGTAGTCATGAGTGTAAGTTTGATTATTTTCTTTTGGCAATCATCGCCATCGCATACAGGCCCAGGAGCAGCACGAAGCCCTGTTCGATGGACCAGCTTGTCCAGATGAAGGCCTGCACCTGCGCATCTGCAAGTTCATGGCCAATGCCGTAGCATAGCAGGGCCGTTCCCACCGCATAATGCCACGGGCCGAGGCCGCCCTGCACCGGCAGGACGAGCGACAGGCTGCCCATGACGAAGATGGAAAGGCCCGCCCACGCGTCCAGATGCTCCGTGAAGCCGAAAAAGAAGCAGCACGTGTAGCTGTTCAGATAATAGCACGTCCACAGTGCCACGCTCCACAGAAGGTAGCCCCACAGGTTCGGCACATTCTTCAATCCCTTGATGCCCAGCCACATGATGCCCACGAAGCCCGACACGAACTGGTAGGCCATCGTGTGCCGCAGGTAGCGCGAAAAGAGAGCCACCACGATGATTGCGATGATGGCCAATGTCCATAGCCACGGCGACGAGATCAGGTCCAGGATGCGTTGGCCGATGTCACTGCCCGCCATGAATGTGGCGAAGTGCTCCCGCTCGTGCAGGAAGGCCGCCAGCGTCATCGCGCCGGCTACCACCATATCGACCAGCCGCTCGCTCACCATCGTGCCCACCGTCGTGCTGAACGGCAGGTGATACTGGCGCGCCACATAGCTGCACCGCCACAATTCGCCCACACGCGGCAGGGCCAGGTTCAGTCCATAGTTGCCAAAGACGGCGACCGCCATGTCATGCGCCGAGGGGTCGATGCCCAACGTGCGCAGCTGGAGCCGCCAGCGCAGGCCACGGATGATGTGGCTCATCAGGGCCAATGTCACACTCACGGCGACCCAGCCCCACGCGATGCCCTTCTGCAGCTCCTCGAGGACGACGTCCCACTCGACCTTGCGCGTCAGGCTCCACGCCATCAGCAGGCCGACCAGCAGGGGAACGGTTATCTTGATAGTTTTCTTCATCTCTTTATTTCGGTGCCACCCGACAGAAATCTTGATACGTGTCGATGACCTCCTTGACATATTCCGTAGTGACGCGCGCATAGAATCGGCCATGATGCACACACGGCATCGTGTAGTATTGCCGGTCCGACTTCAGCTTCAGGCAGTGCTCCACGTTGTCCTCCCACACGGCAGGGTTGTAGCCCAGGGTGTCGGCCAATGCGATGGCGTCGAAGACATGGCCCATGCCGGCGTTGTAGCTGGCCAATGTGAACTGGAGCAGGTCCTTCTCCGTCGCCGCCTTCGTCTCGGCCGAGGCCTCTCGGTAGCTCGTCACATCCGGCTCCAGCGAGCGGGCGATGCGCCGGCGCAGGCTCTGTTCCATGCTCTCGATGAGGCGCACGCCGGCCTGCACATTGGCCTCGGGGTCGGTCAACAGGGCGTTCGGACAGCCGAAGCGCAGCGCCGTCGTCGGCATGAGCTGCATGAGGCCGCGTGCCCCCTTGGACGAAATCTCGTGCGGGTCGAACCGTGACTCGACGAAGGCCACCGCTGCCAGCATCCGCCAGTCCCAGCCCAGCCGCCGCGCGTAGTTCTTGAACAGCGGGTCATAGACCGACAGCTTCCCGTTGCCCAGGAGGTAGCGGATCTTCACCGTGCGCCCCAGGCTCTGCTCGTAGTAGCGCTTGATGAGCGTGGCGTAGCGTGGCGTGGAGCGTTCGTAGTGGCACACCGAGTCGATTTTCATGGCCAATGTATCGGCAGCAGCGCTCACCACCCATCCGATCGAGTCCTCGCTGTCGATGAGCGGATGGCCCAGCTTCAGGTCGGGATAGTAGCTGCGCATCAGCTGCGCCACGTTGGTCGGCAGGAGCGCGACGTCGTATTGGCCGCCCACGACCTGCTCGGCCAGCGTCTCCATCGTCATGGTGTCGGCCAATGTCTCCACGCGGAACGGCGTGAGGTCGAAGTTCTGCATGACAATCTCTTCGGCCAATGCGATTTCGGCCCATGAGCCTGCGGGCACGGCCAGGCTGTAGCGTGCGGCTGGGGCATCGGCCAATGTCACCTCCTGACGCATCACGGGCACGAGCCCGAGCTCGTAGATGTAGCCGCACTGGCGCATCGTCCCTCGCCGGTTGACGACGCGCGCCGCTGTGGGCCATGCTGCGACATCGGCCACACCCGCCTCCAGACTGTCGAGCATCGCCTTTTCATTGGCCACAAACGTTATCTTGAATTGCAGGCCCAACTCGCGTGCCGCCTGCTGTATGACCTCGTATTCGTGTCCGCGCCACGTGCCTTTGTGCTGGAACGCGCTGATGGACGACGGCACGGTGACCACGTGCAGGGTGTCGCCCGCTGCAATGTCGGCCCAAGTGCGATGAGGGAGCTCTTCGGTCGCGAAGAACTCCTCGTAGGTGAGCCATCCGCCCAGGGCCACGCCGAGTGCGCCGCCCACGACAGATGCAATCAGGTAACGTGCTTTCATTGTCTTGGAGATAGGGAAGAGGTGTGTATGTCTGTCGGATTTTAGTTAATTCTGTTCTAATTGATAATTTTGCCCGCTTGCAGTGCGAAAGCCATTGGCCATCCAACTATCAATTGCCAATTCCTATTGGATCTGGATGTACTGCTTCAGGAGGTCGATGGCGACGCTGTTGCTGCCACCCTGCGGCACGATGATGTCGGCGTACTGCTTGGTGGGCTCGATGTGCAGCTGGTGCATCGGCTTGATGATGCGCTGGTAGCGGTCCACGAGATCCTCGACGGTGCGGCCACGTTCGACCACATCACGGCGCAGGACGCGGATGAGGCGCTCGTCGCTGTCGGCATCAACGAATACCTTCATGTCGAGGATGGCGCGGATGGAGGGATCGACCAGTGCCATGATGCCCTCGAGGATGATGACGCGGCGCGGCTCGATGTGCTTCGTCTCCTTCAGGCGGCTGCACGTCGTGTAGTCATAGACGGGTTCGTCGATGGCCTTGCCCTCACGCAACATGTTGAGGTGTTCGTAGAGCAGCATCCAGTCGAACGCGCGAGGTTCGTCGAAGTTCTGCGCACGACGCTCCTCCCACGGCAAGTGGCTGCTGTCTTTGTAATAGGAATCTTGTGAAACTACGGTTACGCTTCCCTCTGGAAGGCTTTCAATGATTTTGCGTACTACGGTGGTCTTGCCCGATCCGGTGCCACCGGCTATACCGATTATCATGATAACAACGTTATTTATTTCCGCAAAAATAGTGATTTTTTCACAGACCCGCCCCATTTCCCCGCGAAAATCTGCCTTTTCGCCGATGATTTCTTGCTAAATCCGCACAAAAAAACTAAATTTGCGCGCTCAAAACAAGAATATGCAGCCGATTTCAAAGAATATAATCAAGCAAATCCGCAGCCTCGAAATGCGTAAATTCCGGCGTCAGTCAGGCGAATTTGTGGCCGAGGGGAACAAGCTCGTCGAAGACAATCTGCGCGCCATGCATTGCAATAAGCTGGTGGCTGTGGCCGACTGGTGGGCCGCACATCCCGAGGCTGAGGCATTGGCCGACGAATGCTACGCGATTTCGCCGCAGGAGATGCAACGGCTCAGTCTGATGCAGTCGCCGCAAGAGGTGTTGGCCACATTCCGCACGCCCGATGTCGAACTTTCGGCCGATGTTGCCCAATCGTTTCAGAATCAGCTCGTTGTTGCGCTCGATGGCGTGCAGGACCCAGGCAACGTGGGCACCATCATCCGCCTGTGCGACTGGTTCGGAATCCGCAACATCGTCTGTTCGCCGACGACGGCCGACTGCTACGCGCCGAAAGTCGTCCAGGCCACTATGGGAGCCATCGCCCGAGTGTGTGTCTTCTACACCGAACTGCCCGAGTTCCTGAGCCGTATGGCATCGGCCAATGTCCCCGTCTATGGCACCTTCCTTGAGGGAGAAAACATCTATCAGTCAACGCTTTCGGCCAATGGCGTCATCGTGATGGGCAATGAGGGCAAAGGCATCTCCGACGAGGTGCGCGGCATCGTGTCGCACAAGCTCTTCATCCCGCCGTTCCCCGTCGATGCCGTGACCAGCGAATCGCTCAACGTGGGCATCGCGACGGCCATTGCGGTGAGCGAGTTCCGGAGGAGGAGACCCTAACCCCGACCCTTCCCCGTTGTGTAGGGGAAGGGAGTAGTTTGAACCGGCTGACGAAGCCCCTGCAAATCTTTGTTCATGGATTTGTTGGCCGATACCACAAAAGTCAAGAATTTCGGGTTCATTCTTCTCCAATGACAACCCAACAAACGTCCCTTTCACTCCCCCTTCACTCCCTTTTCACTCCCTTTAAATACCCTTTAAATGAATAAAGTTGCAGTCATCATATTGAATTGGAACGGCGTTGCGCACGGATTGCTGCGCCGCTACTTGCCGTCGGTCGTCGAACACACGCCCGCCGAACTGGGCGAGGTGATTGTGGCCGACAACGGCTCGACCGACGAATCGTTGCAGGTGCTGCGCGAGGAATTTCCGACGGTGCGCGTCATCGCCTTGGAGCAGAACTTCGGTTTTGCCGAGGGCTACAACCGCGCCATCGCACAGGTCGCACAGCCGTATGTCGTGCTGTTGAACGACGACGTTGCCGTCACGCCCCATTGGCTCGAACCGATAGTCGGATATCTGGACGCGCATCCAGGGACATTGGCCGCACAACCCAAACTGATGAGCGACCGCGACCACCGTCTGTTTGAATATGCCGGAGCGTGCGGCGGCTACCTCGACCGCATGGGCTACCCGTATTGCCGTGGCCGCATTTTCCAGACTTTGGAGGTGGACGACGGCCAATATGACACGGTCTGCTCGCTCGACTGGGCGACCGGTGCGGCTCTTTTCGTGCGACGCGAAGCCTACATCAAGGCGGGCGGTCTGGACGGCAACTTCTTCGCCCACATGGAGGAAATCGACCTCTGCTGGCGGCTGCGGCGCATGGGAGGCGACATCGTCTGTGTGCCTCAGAGCACGGTCTATCACTTGGGCGGGGCATCGCTGTCGGCCGAAAATCCGCGTAAGACGCTGCTCAACTTCCGCAACTCGCTGCTGATGCTGCACAAGAACCTGCCGCGCGAACAACGTCGGCCAATGATTTTCTGGCGCATGGTGCTCGACGGACTTGCCGCATTGAACTTCATCGCCCACGGCCAATTCCGCCACGCACACGCCATCGGCCACGCACACCGTCAGGCGCGCAGGATGATCCGCGAGCTGTATCCGGATGAGGCATTGGCCAACGACGCAGAAAAACGCGGTTTCCACGATGCGCCGAACCAGCCGATCAGCATCCTGTGGCAGTATTATGTGAAAGGGAAAAAGAAATACACAAAAATTGTCCCGCAATGAAATCGTAATTCGTAATTAGTAATTTTGTAATTTGCTTCAGCACGTAACTAGTAATTTGTAATTATTCCCCGATGTCTTCAGTTCTTGTCCTATCCATCATCGCATTCTATTTTGGCGCAATCTTCTTCGTGTCGTGGCTCACTACGCGAAAAAAATCGGCCAACGACAATCAGGCTTTCTTCACCGGCGGACGGAAATCGCCGTGGTGGGTGGTCGCCATCGCCATGATCGGCACCAGCATTTCGGGCGTGACGTTCATCTCCGTGCCCGGCATGGTGGCTGCAACGCAATTCAGTTATATTCAGATGGTTATCGGATTCGTCGCAGGCTATTTTGCCATCGCCTACGTGCTGCTGCCGCTCTACTATCGGCTAAATCTGAGCAGCATCTACGGCTATTTGGAGCAGCGTTTCGGCCAACGCGCCTATCGCACCGGAGCTCTATTTTTCCTCCTGAGCAAATTTCTGGGCTGCGGCGTGCGTATGTATCTGACAGCCTTGGTGTTGCAGCTTGTCCTGTTCGACGGATTAGGCATTCCGTTCGGCCTCAACGTGGCGGCGACGATGCTCGTCGTGTGGCTCTACACCTTCAAGGGCGGCGTTAAGACGTTGGTCTGGACCGATATGTTGCAGACACTCTCGCTCATTGCCGCCGTCGTGCTCTGCATCTTCTACGTCTGTCGTGCGATGCAGCTCGATGCCACGGGCCTGTGGAACACATTGGCCGACAGCCCGATGAGCCGGATGTGGTATTTCGACGACCCGTTGGACAAACGCTACTTCTGGAAGCAGTTCCTCGCCGGAATGTTCACCACCATCGCCATGACCGGCCTCGACCAGGACATGATGCAGAAGAACCTCTCGTGCCGCACATTGGCCGATGCCCGCAAGAACGTCATCAGCTACGGCTTCGGATTCCTGCCCGTCAACCTGCTTTTTCTTGCCCTCGGAATTCTGCTATATCAGTTTGCAGCCCAGCTGAATATCTCGTTTGACAAGCCCGACCAGCTCTTTCCCGCCATCGCCACCGGCACCGATGCGGATGGACAACTTCTGCTGCCGATGGCCGTCGGCATCCTCTTCGTGCTCGGACTGATTGCTGCGGCCTTCTCATCGGCCGGAAGTGCCGTGACGGCGCTCACCACATCGGTCACCATCGACATGCTTCAGGCCGACAAACGCCAGAACGCCTCTGCCCTGCGCCGCACGCGCCAATGGGTCCATGTGGCCAACTGCATCGTGATGGGCGTGCTCATCTACCTGTTCTGTGTCATCGGGTCGGGTTCGGTCATCAATGCGGTCTATGTGATTGCGAGCTACACCTACGGCCCGCTGCTCGGCCTTTATCTTTTCGGCCTCTACACCAAACTGAAGCCGCGCGACGGCTGGATTCCCGTCATCTGCGTCCTGTCGCCGCTCGTCTGCCTGCTGCTCGCCACCCACAGCGAGGAGTGGTTCGGCGGCTACCAGATCGGCTTTGAACTGCTGTTGTATAATGCAGCGATTACGGCGCTGGGGCTGTGGGCAGTATCGGTGAAGAGAGGGGAGGATTAACGTGTTGTTCCATCGGTTTCGTGAAATAATTGCACTTTTCATGATAAAGAACGTCTTGTATTCGAAACTTTTATGCACATTTGAAATGTGAAAATAAAACGTATTTGATTATGAGCTATACAGAAATGGCACAATTGGAGTTGATGAATGCAGCAGCCAATGTTACATCGCAGGCAGATTTGGATGCACTGCGACTGACTCTCTCGCTCTTTTTCGCCGAGCGGGCACAGCGGGCCATCGACAAGATGTGGGATGAGGGAACCTTCGACCAGAAGAAACTCGATGAACTGCGTGGCCAACATCTGCGCACACCCTACAAGTCTTTGTAAGTATGCGATACATTGTGCTTGATACCAATGCGCTGATTCAGTCATCGCCAAGCCAAAGTTGCTACCACAAGATATCCGAAACTTAACATTCTGTCACTTGATGAGTTTAATGAATCACTATAGGCTTTTATAAAAGTCCTCATATAAGAATTGCGGCAGTCCGAATCTCTCGGGCTGCCGCATCATTTTGTTTTTCTATGGCCGTTCGTACAGGTCCCAGTCGTTGCGGCGGCGGGCAGCATCCATTTCGTCAGCCGTGCCGCCCATGTCGATGCCGCCAGATCCGCCTGCATCGTCAAACGAATCGGTGCGGCCGCCCATGGGTATCGTGCCGTAAGACAGGCAGATAATGTCACCCGACGCTATCTGCACCACGATGGATGTGGGTTGATGATATTGGCGTTTCATAGGCATCAACGGATGTATTTTTTCTTGCCGCCCTGCACGTAAAGCCCTGGCTTGCTTGGCTTTCGCCGATAGCGCATACCGTCAATGCCGTAGATGACAGCCTCTCCATTGGCCTCACAAACCATCTCGATGTCGGTCGCCTCGGGCATTTCGTCGATGCCGTCGATGGCGATGCGGAGGCTGGCTGCGTAGTAGGTCACGGGGTCGCCGTTCTTATTTTCGACCTTCATGTACCAACGTTGCGGCTTGAGCGAGACGGTTGCATTGGACACACGCTTTAGCCCGCCGCCCGACATGCCGTAGTAATTGTTGTCCCACATCTCCTGTCCGGAAACGCCCGCGTAGGTGCCCACGACGGTGAACCGCTGCTTGAACGACGAACATTCGTAACTGTTCTCTTCCGTCGCAGCAACCTCGACATCCTCCATACGGAGCGTGAACGTCTTGGGCGCGTCATTGGCCCGAATCAGGTAGGGATGGTTGGCCAATGTGCTTCCCGAAGTTAACGTGAAGAACTCAACGCGCGTACTGTCGGCCACACCGTCACCGTTCAGGTCCCATTGGTGCGTGTCGTTCAGTTCAGCCACCTGCAAGCCCTGTTTCGTCAATGAATCGACCGGAATGGCGAACGGCACGTAAAGCGACTGCCATTGCGTGGAGCTGAATGTGCGGGAGTAGGTAAGCGCGGTGTATGTGGCTGGCTCATCAAATGAGAGGGCGGTGCCATCAGCAATTTCGATTTCATTCGTAAATTCTCTTATTTCCCCGAACTCTTGCCAATATGGAGCTGCTTCGTAGGCTGATTTGCTACCTGCTGGGACATAAAGTGTCGCATTGGCTCGATTTGAGAACACATCGGATGAAATTGAAATAGGGGTCGGATTGTTGACCGTGACAGAAGTCAGCTTAGAGCAACCATAAAAAGTCCAGTCACCGATGCTGGTCACGCTGCTCGAAATCTCGATGTAGTTCAGTTCTGTGCATAAGGAGAATTTATATTTAGTTATTACTCAATGTTTTACGTATTAAACGATAGAAAGGTGAAGCTGTAGATTCTATAGGCGATAAAAAAGTCGAAGATTTAACACTTTTAACTTTGCAAAACCACAAAATGCACTAAAATGTGCAAATTTTGAGTTATTATTATGACTTAAAGTGGATGTTTCCTTCGATGGTGATTTTAAACTGCGACAGACCGTCGCAGTTTTACTTTGAACAACCTGCCAGCTTTGATAAGTAAGTTCATAGACGATGATTAGACCATATTATATTACGCGCGTGAGAATACGTCAAGAGGGGAATCGCGAACTATTACCAATTCAGTCGTGTTGCTGAAATGAAAGAGAAGGAATGAGCTATCGGATAACTACTTCGGAGCATAAACTGGTGCTAATTTGCTATCTCGGCATCTATTTTATAGTTAAATATACATAAAAACGTATCGTAATTACGAAAATAAATGATAGATGTGGTGTCCATTTCAAAAATTATTTGTATTTTTGTAGCAAAATTACGATAATAGATAAAATATTGCAATATGATACGAGATTTTTGGGTAAAGAACTACCTTTCCATTCGCGACAAGCAGGAATTAAGCTTTGTGGCCAAAGGACCATCTTCGGAACTTGTCACCGAAGTTGCTGATGGTGTGTTCTTGTACAAGTTAGGCATCTTATATGGTTCAAACGCTTCTGGCAAGTCGAATATGCTGATTGCCATGAACGAGGTGTTCCGTCTGTTGGTCTTGCCAAAGTCGGATGCGACAGTCGAAATTGGCGGTTGCATTCCCTTCGTGCTCACCAAAGATGAGCCAACAGAAATGCATGTGTCATTCTATGCCGATGGCACCCGATATGATTATGATGTCAAGTTCAACGGCAAGCACATTCTGAGTGAAGCCTTGTACTATTATCCCAATAAATCCAAATCGCTATTCTACGAGCGCAGTTTTGTGGGGGAGAATGTACAGGCCGATATAAAGTTTGGTGCGAGTCTCAAACTTCAAGTCAAGACGCAGGAAAGCATCCGCGAAAACACACTGAACAACCATAGTGTCTTGTCCGTTTGCCGAAAGGCAGCCTTGAAAGAAGACATAGCTCCATTCAACACGCTTCATGCTTGGATTATGGCCAATTATCACGATGTGGACGGCGATGTAGAAAAGGGACTTGTTGAGATCTTGAAAGAAGCCTACAGTAATCCTAAGAAGCGCAAGTTCTATAACACGATGCTCCAGAAGGCCGACTTGAACATTCTAGAATATCGTCCTGTTGTTGAAGACCGCATTGTGCCCAATGATTTCCGCGAGCGCATCCAGAAAGAGAACATCCCAGAGGAGATGAAAGATGTTCTGTTGAAGCCAACCACAGATTCCATCACCTTCTTGAACCATTCCGACTATGGTGACTTTGATATTCCCCTCAGATGGCAGTCAAAGGGTACTCAGAAGTATATCCGTATATTAGATGCCTTGTACGACTTGATAACAAGTCCTCACGTGTACTATCTTGATGAACTGGGCGAGGATCTCCACAACGATCTGTTGTACTACTATCTCAATGTCTTCATCTTCAACTCCGACAAGTCGCAGC
>JAEEGH010024441.1_pt1 | contig 12192 bp, 8 predicted proteins | sample 9134181 | NCBI WGS metagenome assembly JAEEGH01 (sample SAMN16246544, study PRJNA631951) | gut metagenome | biome: gut microbiome; feature: rumen; material: DP-attached | host: Bos | place: Iran: Karaj | collected 2018-10
ACTGGAGCGGGAAACGGGGTTCGAACCCGCGACATCAACCTTGGCAAGGTTGCACTCTACCAACTGAGTTATTCCCGCTCAACAACGTAGGCAATTATAAATGAAAGTCGAAACAATGCAAGCGTTTTTTTATTTTTAAACTCTTTGTGATGCAGTTTTGAGCAGACACTGTATCTTCAGAAGTTTCAAATTTTAAAAATTCTGGATCTGTAAAACTTAAGTTCCTCGATGGATTCTCTTATATCGGCCAGTGCCTCATGCTTTTTTTCTTTCGGAAATTCTACAGTCGGATCCCAGCGTCTGGCAATTTCCTTGATGCTGCTTACATCTATGTTGCGGTAGTGGAGATATCGATCTACATAGGGCAGGTGCTTTATGATGAACCTTCTGTCCTGCCAGATGGTGTTGCCACAGAGCGGGGATGCTCCCATGGGAACATATCTCTGCAGGAAGGATATGACTGTGTTCATGCAGGTGAATTCGGTATCCTCGCTGGCTCTTACACGATCTACAAGACCTGATGATGTGTGGGTGTTTCTGTTCCATTCGTCCATAAGTGCCAGATCGGCATCCGTCTGATATATGGCAATGGTAGGACCCTCGGCAATGATATTCAGATCCTTGTCTGTTATGATTACTGCAAGCTCAAGGATCTTGTCCCGTTCCGGATCCAATCCTGTCATTTCCAGATCCATCCAGACCAGATTGTTTTTGTCAAACATAATTTTTATCCCGAATAATTATCCTGAAACCAGAATTCTTTGTTTTTATTGTTTTATCTTTGGGGTTATTTTTCCCATGACTGTTCCCATTCGTGTTGCTGCATAAGGTTTTATTTCACTGCCGAATTCCACAGTATCCTTCGGAAAACAGCAGATTACAGTGCTGCCCAGTTTAAATCTGCCGATTTCATCTCCCTTATTGAAGGAAATATTCTGAGCAGAGTAGTCCCATTCTTTTATTTCTGTGCCTTTTACTGTCCCCGCCCATACTGTCTCCATGCTTCCGACAATGGTTGCTCCTACAAGAACCACATACATATCACCGAAATCAGTTTCGAAAACACTGACAAGCCTTTCATTTCGGGAAAAGATTTCATTTATGCTGGATACGGTAAGCGGATTGACTGAATACAGCCTGCCGGGGATGAAAATCATTTTTTTCAGTCTGCCCGCAAATGGGATGTGTACTCTGTGATAGTCCTTCGGAGACAGGTATATGGTTATGAAGGATCCGTCTCTTAGAAGATCAGAATCAGAACGGCGGCCGCCGGTAAGAGTATTGACGCTGAAATCGAATCCTTTTGCCTGAATTATTCTTCCGCTCATAATTTTTCCAGCCTGACTGACAGTTCCGTCAACAGGAAAGACAACAGTTTCCGCAGAAGGATCTACAGGTCTGATCTCCGGTTTCAAAGCTCTGGTAAAAAAACTGTTGAAAGTTTCGTAATCCAACGGATTGCTTTTTTCAGCCAGTTCCATGTCAATGCCGTAATGCTTTACATATCTTCTTATTACAAGAGTTGTAAACCATCCAAGCTTTTTGTCGGCAAGAAATCCTGCTGCTTTTGTGATCAGGTGCTTTGGAGCCAGGTGCTGAAAAAAAATAAAAACGGAGTTTGAAATCTTAGACATGGCAGCATTTACCCAGAGAAGTTAAAAAATTACCGGAGGAATAAATTTCTGCAGAACAGAGAAGATGCTTTCAGCATGAAAAATAAAAGCAGCCTGGCTGCAGAGCTGTTTCATGGTGATGATTCTATCACAGTATGAGTTGATTCTGAAATTTCATGAGTGCCGTGCAGAACTGTCAGACGTCCGTTCAGGACTGAAATCTTCATTTTTCATATGCGAAAGGAATATAGAAATACGCTGTGGAAATTGGCGGCCGGTGATTTTCAGTTCTGCTTTTTTCTGCTTCTTGTGCTGTAATTTCTGTTGCGCTCCGTGTTTGCCCGCCTTGTTTTGTTTTTCTGTTCATGCAGATCAAGAGTTGCCTTTATCTGAATATAGTTATCGTATCTTTCCTGGCTGATTTTTCCTTCTCTGACTGCCTGCCTGATACTGCATCCCTCTTCTGCAAGATGCTGACAGTCCTTGAAACGGCAAGTTCCAAGATAGGGGGTAAATTCCCGGTATCCTCTGACAATGCCGTCCTGTGTCAGATGCCACAGACCAAATTCGCGTACTCCCGGAGAGTCCAGAATAATTCCCTTCTCTCCGATGTGGAAAAGTCTGGTGCTGGTTGTTGTGTGCTGACCCAGGTTTGAAGTGTCTGAAATAAGACCAGTGGCGGCAAGTTCATTGTCCAGCAGAGCATTGAGCAGTGATGACTTGCCTACACCTGACTGTCCCGCCAGGATCACGCAGGAGTTCTCTATTCTTTTTTTCAGATCCGGGATCCCGTATTTTGTTTTTGTGCTGGTGTAAAAAATTTCATAGTCGAGGCGGGTATAAAAATCAAGTCTCTGCATCAGGGCGGTCAGTTCGTCAGTGTTCAGCAGATCTGTTTTATTGATTATTATCAGTGGATTTATTGATGCGTGCTGACAAGATATCAGGTAGCGATCGATGATGTTGGTGGAGAGTTCCGGCAGAATTGATGCCACAACAGCAACATTGTCAATATTTGCGGCTACCGGCTTCAGTCCGTCGTAGAAGTCCGGTCTCAGAAGTTCGCTTCTGCGGTCGAGAACTGCAACTACCACGCCGTTTTCATTCTGTGAGTTCTGATCTTCAGACCATAAAACCTCATCTCCGGAAACCAGTGAAGAAACTGTTCTTCTGACGGAGCAGCGGTGCACCTTTCTGTTTTCATCCTCTATATCCGCCTGACTTCCATAGCGGCATATTACAGTCCCCTTTCTCAAATCTCCCTTTTTGGCATCGAACTGTTCAACTGTTTTATTTTTGTTTGCCGATATTCTGCTTTCCTGCTGTTTACTTAATTTTCTTGCCATATTCCGCTTTTATGTATCTTCTGTTTCCGGATTTGCCGATGCGACCCAAATTTACTGTCAGTGCTGATTATCCCACGAAAATCGCCGGAATATGCTTCTTCAGCATGATTTTTTTTCAAAGTAAGGTGCGGGGTATCCTTCTGATGCTGCAGTTGTGTTACTGCATTTTTATAAATCCCGGAAAGTTGATATTTATTCCAAAAACTCTTTAACATCGATAAAGAAGAGTGCTGTCAATATCAGACGGCAGACACATGACATTCATGGTTTTGGGATATGTGTACAGTAACAGAAATAGGATTGCAGAAATGACTGCAAATGTGCCTGATATGATTCTGAAACCTGGGACTTCGTTATGTTGGAAAAAGAAGTCGCCTTTTTCAGAAATCCGGCGACTTCATGATTTATAGTGTTTCGATCGTCTCCTGTTTTTTTGTCACTGCAGTTTTGCAGTGCAGGTTAAACAGATTTGGATCAATCCGATTATTCATCTTTTTCTATTTTCTTTTTCCAGTCTGACTGGTCGGCATTGACATCGGCCGGAGCCATTGCTGCTTCTGCAAAATCAACGACAGCTTCGTAATTGGCTCGGACTCCACTTCCTGTTTTCTTGTACTTGACTGCATTGTCAGGATTTATTCCCATGTCTGCCGCCTCGTGGGCTGCGTCAATGTCAGCACCGAGGAATACGAACTTCCAGCCTTCCTTCTGGTGATTCTCGATCATTGTTTTGATGGTACTCTTCTGATATTCTACGCTGCTGTTTTCCATGCCGTCCGTGATTATAACCACAATCACCTGGGTGTCCTTTGCTTCTTTGAGATCAGGATAGGCGGCGAGTTTGGTCAGACTGGAGCCAACAGCATCAAGAAGAGCAGTGGTGCCGCTAGCACGGTATTCATTGGTTGTAATATCCTTTATGCTGTCCAGATCCTGCCGATCATGAATAACCTGAACCTTGTCATTGAAAAATACGGTACTGACTCTTGCTGTGAATTTCTTATCCTTGAATTTTTTGATCATGGAATTGAAGCCGCCGATTGTATCGTCAGTCAAACTGTACATGGAGCCGCTTTTGTCGATTATCATCAGAATTTCAGCTTTTGAACTGGTGATTTTGTCGATTACATCATTCTGAGGATTTTCTGTCTTGGTTGTATCAGCCACTTCTGTACCTGAAGGCGGATCATCGGGCTGATTGGCAAGTGCAGAAAATGAAAGTAATCCTGAAGCTATAATGCAAATAAGACCTTTAAGTAAATTCATTGCAAACCTCTTTTTATCCATATTCCTGTAAAGATTATTAGAACCCATACCTGTTCATCAAGGTTTGATTTAATTTTTACGTGATAGTTCCCTCTGCTTTGTTGTAATTGCATTATTTCAGTTCAGATCAAAAAAACGGTGCTGAAGGGTACAGATGGTTGCGGTAAATCAGACTTGTATCAGGCAACGTAAGTAAAAACTCCCGGATTACTGTTATCCGGGAGATGAAAACGTGCTGTTGAAAGTACTACAGCTACTGCTTGTCCGGAAGAGAGACTGACAGAGAACCCAGATTGAATTTTCTGATCTTCTTTGTGGTCTTTTTCTTAGGCTTTTCTTCAACGGTTTTTCTGGCAGGCGTCTCAACTTCAAGATTGAGTGAATCTGCGTACTGATTTGAAGCATAAGACTGGTTCTGAGCAGGTTCCTGGGCCATGGAGGTTAAATCCAGAATATCTTCGGACGAAGACAGATCCAGTACTGTCTCATCATCGCTCATGGCATTTACCGGCTCTGATGGTGACGGTGCTGAAAAGTCATTTGCGAACATGTCAAGGTTTATATCCTCGCCAAGAGCAGCCTCAAGATCAATCTCCGGCTCATCATCAACAGGCTGAATTTTCTTTGATTTTCTTGCAAGCTCCTCCAGTGGATCGCGAACTTTTGGTTTTGATGCCGGAGCTGCTCCTGTCTGAACATGCTGTGCTGAAACCTCGCTTTCAAAGAAGTCCTGCATCTTCGGCTGAGGTTCTGACGACTGAACCATTTCTTCACTGTTAAAGAAATTCTGTTTTGCCTGTGGTTGAACGGCAGGTCCGGACGGCCGAACCATTTCTTCACTGGCGAAGAAGTTCTGTGCTGTCTGAGACTGAACGGCAGGTTCTGATGGCTGAACCATTTCTTCACTGGCGAAGAAGTTCTGTGCAGCCTGAGGCTGAACGGCAGGTTCGGACGGATGAATCATTTCTTCACTGGCGAAGAAGTTCTGTGTCGCCTGAGGCTGAACGGCAGGTTCGGACAGCTGAACCATTTCTTCATTGGCAAAGAAGTTCTGGGATTTAGGCTGAACAACAGGTTCTTCCTTCTTAATTTCCGGCTGCTGTGCCTTAGGTTTATCTCCCGCAAGTCTGAAAGTAACGGAAGGCTTTTTAGAAACAGGCTCCTGAGGCTTCTTTTCCTCTTCCTTTTCTTCTTTGCGGGCTTCAGAAATATCAGATTTCTGAGCCTGCTTCATTTTCATAAGAAGTTCATTGCTTCTGGCCTTTCTTTCTTCTTCCTTGCGTTTTCTTTCACGCTCGGCTGCAAGCTCCTCTTCCGATTTCATGAGATCAGCAGGATTTACCTGAGGCTCCTGAATCTGGACAGTTTCTTCCTGAACCGGCTGAATCTCCTCTGCCGGAGATGACTGAACAGACGGCTCCACGTTATTCGGAGATGAAGCTTTCTTTGTTTCCGGTTCTTTGACCGGTGCAGGCTCTGTTGAGGAGTATTCCTCTTCTCGCTGAGCCTTGATCATTTCATTGGCCTTCAGATTGCTTTCGGCAACCTTTTCCTTCGGCGCACTCAGAGCTGAAGCAATGGCATCAGGAGCATTCTGACTTGCAATATTTGCAAGAGCTGCTTTTCTTCTCTTTCGTTCTTCTTCACTGAGATTCTTTTGCTTTTCCTCAAGCTCACGGGCCAGGTTTTCCGCTTCTCTCTGGTTCTTGTAGGCAGCTCTCTTTCTTGCCATTCTTTCTGCTTCAATTTCCGCAAGAAGTTCATCGCTTTCACCACTGAGAGATGTATTGGCATTTTCCTGCTGGTGCTTTTCCAGTTCCTCCTGTTCTCTTCTGGCTTCTTCTTCTTCAGCTTTCTTGGCCTTCTGCTTTTTGACTGCAATGAAAAGAAATATCAAAAGTCCGGCTATTGCCAGTGCTCCGGCCAGAATCTCAAATTTGAAATCATCTTCTTCATATTTACTGTTGTTCTGCACAACACTGGAAGTTTCTTTCTCCGGTTTCTTTGTGTTTTTGTCGTCGTTTGGTATGGACTTGACGGCAACAAGCGATTTTGCCGTTGATTTGTCCACCACGTAGTTCATTGACGCTTTGATCTGGCTTCCTGCTTCGATTTCCTGCATATATCCGAAAACATTGTTTGATTTATGCAGCATTTCCGTGTCATAGAACTGCTTGTTAAGGTATGAATTCAGGCGGTTGTAAAGTGACTGATCAGTGAACAGCTGGTCAAGAGCAGAAGATTCACCGGTTATTATGAGGTAGGTTTTAAACTCGTATTTTGTTACAGGAAGTTTTCTTATTACAACCTTGATATCACCCTCCGAACAGGAGGTCAACAGAGTATGAGTGTCAACGTCAGATGTTTCCTTTGGCTTTTTACACTTGTGGTATGCACTGGCCAGTACATCTCTGATCTGTTCTGCAATTTTATCAGTTGAATCTTCTTCACTCAGATGGATGGTGGCCAGGAATTTCTCATTTGTTGAAGGAAGTTTGAGGAAAAACTTCATGCCCTGGTTTGTTATGTCAACATTTTCAACGTCAATCGGAGAGTTAATACCTGAACCTTTCCACAGATTTTCTCCTTCCCCGGAGATTTTTACGAGACCTTCAAGATCTATGTCCCTGAGATTATCGTCAATGTAGTGACTGAGTGTTGTTTTTTGAGGGATATTGAAATTTTCAAAGAAACCCAATTTGTAGTTGGCATAGTTAATCATCTCCCCCATTTCATCAGATGCAGGACTGTCACCTGACTTGGCGGCCATTGTCATAATGCGGTAGAAGTCACTTGGAAGGTTGTTCATATCTTCAAACTGTGTGGCAACCACCATGACAGTTGAATCCTGATTTCTGATGCAGGTGAATGCATATGAGGAAAAATTCTTGAGTGTCATGTCATTCTGACAGCTCTGAAGAATATCATCAGGGTGTGCTCTCCTGTAGACGTACATTTTGTCTGCAAGAATCTCGTACAGAGGTTTTCCGTCGGACTGAAGAAATTCCACTGACATGAACATGTTGGGCACACGATCATTGGCATAGATGATTTTATTCTTGCTCTCCTCCTTGATGTAGTAATTTTCAGGAAGCGGAGATGTTTCATAAATCGGATCCAGAATATCGTTTTTTCCCTGTACACCTGCACCAAAGCAGGTTCCAATGCCAAGTGCGGAAAGTAGCAGTGCGAATAATGTTTTCTTCATGTGTTTTTTACCTGAATCTGCATTCAATAGTCATGATCGCAATTACGCGATAATAGGTTATTTTATCCATAATGCCTGTTATGTATTGAGAATTTGATAGCAATTTTTTTAAAAAAAGAGTCGGAGTCTGCCTGTCCGTCGTTAAAATTCCCAATAAAACAGCTATGAAGAATATGCCTCCAAACATTAGTTGACAAAAGGAATGGCGTAACAGGCAGACAGTCCTCTGCAGCGTGATGAACTGATGTAGCATCAGTGTTATGCTGAAACACTGAATCCCGACTGCAGCATTGTGCTTGTGTGAGAAAAAGTATAATCTTTCCTGCTGACAGAGATAGATTTCGGTTTTCTCAATGACGGCAAATCTGATTAGGACACTGCCGTACAGCCAGTGAAGAGAATCTCACAGGATAGCAGCAGGACCCCGCTGAGAGTAACCCATAGTTTGCTGTGTATGGGCGCTGGCAGGAATCCCCTGCCTTTAGCAATGGAGGTCGTCAGAGAAGTTGTAAGGGTATGCAAAATGATTAATTTTTTAATCGGTTATTGAGTGATACATAGTCGCATATCAGGGTGTTTGGTTAAAAAATAGACGGGTATCAGGCTAAATATTATCCTGACCAGTGTATTGACCTGTTTCTAAACTGTAAAATGCTGAATCCAGTCAGAACCCCAGCAGTGACACCGGAAAAAGAAAGGCGTTATCGTTCAGAACTGTGATTTTTTCGACATTTGCTATTACCATGCCTCGTTTAACTGGCATTTTGTATTTTTCCAGAACCTTAAAGTTTTTGGTCGGTTTGCATGGAGAAATTCCCTTCTTTATCTCAACCGGGTACAGACAACCATTCTTCACAAAGAGGATATCAATTTCTTTTTTGTCGATGTCCCGGTAATAGTAGACATTCTGCTTTGGATCTGTGCCGCTGTTGTAAAAACTCTTGATTATCTCACTGACCACATACGTTTCAAAGATGGCACCGCTCATGGCAGAGTCCATCAGCATATTTGCATTTGGCCACCTGCACAGATATGCACACAGTCCGGTATCCATGAAATACAACTTTGGAGCTTTGATAATTCTTCTGGATGCATTTGCCATATACGGCTCCAGCAGATAAATAATGCCTGATGTCTGAAGTATTGAAATCCAGCGTTTGCATGTTTCCGTGTTGATTCCCGTCTCGTTTGCCAGTTCGCTGTATACCAGTTCCTGTGCCGTTCTTAAGGCTAGTAAAACCGCAAATCTCCTGAACTGCATTTCGCTGGATGCACTGATCAGTTTCCTGACATCCTTTTCGATGTAGGTATCAATATATGCCCTGTAGTAGTAATCTCTCTCCGAAACTCCGGTACATATGTCCGGCATCCCACCCTGAAAAATATCTTCGAAAATCTGCTGGCGGTTCCTGTAGTATCCGTGATGATTATGAAGCTTCGTCATCAGGTTTTCGAAATCAGCATCAAAAAGAGCTCCTCGTTCTTTCCGTTTTTCTATCTGGGTGAATCCGGACATATTTATGATGGCTGTTCTTCCTGCAAGAGACTCTGATATGCCGTCCTGCAGTTCGAACTGATTGGATCCGGTGAGAATAAACATCAGTTTCCGCGGCTCATTGTTTTTCAGCCACAGGCGCCGCTGGGCATCGACTATTTTCTTTATCTCACTCAGAAGTCCGATGGCCTTCTGTACTTCGTCGATAATCAGCGGCCAGGGGTGCGATTCAAAAAAAGCCCGCGGACTGCTCAGTGCCAGATTAAGTTCTTCAGCATCATCCAGAGTGACAAATTCGAAGGTTTCACCAAAAAGCATGTCTACGGTTGTAGTTTTACCAACCTGTCTGCTTCCGTATATGGTGATCACCTGAAATGACTTGGCTTCATCAAGGAGCAGTTTTTCGATGTCTCTTGATATGTACATGTCATGCGGTCTCCATGTTTCTTGGTACTATTCATGGTAGTAGAAATTTTCGATCAAAACAATGGTTGACTATGATTTTGATCGAATTTTGGAATAACAGTGATTCAGACTGACGATCCGGGAGTCTGTGAATGTTACTTGTTGCTTTGCTATGCTTTTATGCATCCGGTGTTGCCTGCCGCTGTCATGGAAATGCCGCAGGAAAGGAGTGAAGTTACTTTCCAGCAATCAAACCGGGTGTTTGATTGCTGATCCTGACATTTTTTTTGGTATGCAGTCCTGTTTTCGCAATTCCCCGAAACTATTTGTTTTTTCTGAAGATCAGAACATTCTTGTACCCTTTGTCCCTCAGGTACATGGCGTGGATCCTGCTCATCACTCCGTTGTTGCAGAACAGAAGATACCGTTTCTGCTGATCCAGATCCCCGAAGACGGTGGAAAGTTTGTAGAAAGGTATCTGCATTACGGTAATATTTTCTACTGTCAGAGGATTGTCTTCGATTTCCTCAGCGGATCTGATGTCGATGATAATATCTCCGTCCCCGAGATTTGTAACAGTCTCAACCTCCTTTACCGACTCTTCCGTCTGTCTGCCTATATCTCTGATGTCTGTACAGACAGCTCTGGCCACAGCCTTTTCAAGAATTTCGAAATTGAAATTTTTTTCCTCCTCCAGAACTGCGGAAAGTCTGGCATGGACATCCGGCTTTTTGGAGATCACGCCGCAGTATTCAGGCATGGATTCGGCAATCTGATCTGTTCCGATCAGGCGGCTTTCATCAATAATGTCCTGCTTGTCTGAAACAATAAGCGGTCTCAGGATCATTTTGTCAGTGGATTCCGTTATAACGCTGAGATTTGTCAGGGTCTGGCTTGAAACCTGACCTACGCTTTCTCCTGTTACCAGAGCCTTTGCTCCGAGAAGATCTGCTACCTTTGATGCAGCACGCATCATCATGCGTTTAAGCACCACTCCCATAAGGTGGGGATTGATATGCTCCAGGATTTCTCCTACAACCTCCTCGAAGGGTATGGCGTAGAATTTGACGCGGTGTGAAGAGCCGAATCTGTTCCAGAGATAGTATGCCTCCTGCCTGACTCCAACCTCGTGCTGGCGGCCGCCCATGTTAAAGAAACAGTAGTGGACGCGGCATCCACGTTTTATGAATCTGAAGGAAGACACTCCGGAGTCGAATCCACCGGAAATCAGACTGAGGACATCCTCCTGCGTTCCGAGAGGGTACCCTCCCAGTCCTTTGTGAGTTTCTTTTATAAGATAAAGACTGTTTCCGTCAATCTCCATGTTGATCTGTATATCCGGATTCTTTAATTCTACACCGCCGGATTCCAGATTCTGGTTGAGTCCTCCGCCGACATACTTTTCAACATCCACCGATGTAAATTCCTGGGACCCCTTGCGTTTTACTCTTACGCAGAAGGTTTTGCCCCTGAGTCTGTCTCTGTACAGATCCAGAGTCTGCATATAGATATCGTGCATATCGGTGTAGGTTGAACATTTAACCTCCATGATCGCGTGGATACCGGGGATATTGGCAAGTATGCCGACCAGTCCGGCGTGATCTTCGCACTCCGCGGTTCTTACGATAATCTTGTCCCATCCTGAGCTTATTCTGCTGTCTATGCGGAAGTGCTTCAGAACATTTCTGATGTTGTTGTTGAGCTGCCTGATCATTACCTTTCTGACGGTCTGGCTCTTTATTATTATTTCCGGAAAAAGTTTGATCAGAAACATATTGGGATAGGAGGCATCAATCAGTTCGGTTCCGCTGGAGATATCATCCTGAATTCCGGATATGTCCGGGGTTTTATCTGTTTTGTCGCAATTGTTTTCTAAACTCATAGGTGTTTTACCGGGTTTCATGAATAGCTTTTGTTCAACCTGCACGCAGTTCGTTTAATGCGGTCAGATATTTTTCTGCCCCGGATGTAACGACTGATGAAAATTCAGATTTTCCGGGAATGTACTGCGATAGAGCATCCGTCATGCTTTGCTGCGGCTGAATTATATCACGTTGATCACGAAACCATAATTAATCAACTTGTCTGATCTTTAATGCATCCCTTTTATGTGTAGAATTGAATCAGAAAGGGCTTAATCTGCAGTGTTTCATTATGAACATCATGGAAGGAGTATTTCGATGAAGACACTTATAATTTTTTCTCACAGTTACTACCAGCAGTCCAGGATTAATCGAAGCATGCTGGAGATTGCCAATCTGCAGCCTGATGTGACCATACGTAATCTGGATGGTCTCTATGGTACGGATTTTAATGAAATCGATGTTGCAGAAGAGCAGAAACTGCTTATTGAGAATGCACGTATCATTTTTCAGTGTCCGGTGTTCTGGTTTAATGTTCCGCCAATGCTCAAGGCATATATGGACAGAGTGTTTACACACGGATGGGCATACGGCGGCAACGGACATGCTCTTGCCGGCAAGCTGTTTCAGCTGGTTGTTTCAGCAGGCAGTTCTCAGGATAAATACCGCAAGGGCGGACTCATGTTGGAGGAACTGTTCAAGCCGGTTCTTACTTCCGCAGCTTTTGTAGGCATGGCGGTGCAGCAGCCCATGATTACATACGGCTGTATGGGTATGACCGAAGATGAACTCAGAAATGTATGTCAGAACTATAAAAAGCTTCTGCAGAGCAGCTGAGATTTTTGAAGATATCAGCCGCAGACGATGATTTAAATTCATTCATCGAAGTTACTGTTCAGACTGGAGCAGTGATGTCATGATCTGCCGAATCTCTGCCAAATCATGAATATGTTTTTTGGGGTTTACCGGAGCAGAAGAAATATGAATGTTCTGGTGT
>JAEEGH010024443.1_pt1 | contig 12191 bp, 9 predicted proteins | sample 9134181 | NCBI WGS metagenome assembly JAEEGH01 (sample SAMN16246544, study PRJNA631951) | gut metagenome | biome: gut microbiome; feature: rumen; material: DP-attached | host: Bos | place: Iran: Karaj | collected 2018-10
TATGATAAGAGATTCTCTTATCCGTTCATGGACATCAGGAACTCCTCGTTGCTGCGGGTGTTCACGAGGCGGTCGCGGATGGTGTTCATAGCCTCTACTGGTGTCATCTCAGCAATGAACTTGCGGATGATCCACATGCGGTTGAGCGTGGTCTCATCAAGCAGCAGATCGTCGCGACGAGTAGAAGACAGTACCAGGTCGATGGCAGGGAAGATACGCTTGTTGGAGAGTGAGCGGTTGAGCTGGATTTCAGAGTTACCAGTACCCTTGAACTCCTCGAAGATCACCTCATCCATCTTTGAACCAGTATCTACCAGAGCCGTAGCGATGATGGTGAGCGAACCGCCACCCTCGATGTTACGGGCTGCACCAAAGAAGCGTTTGGGCTTCTGCAGGGCGTTGGCATCGACACCACCGGTGAGCACCTTACCAGAGGCAGGAGCCACGGTGTTATAGGCGCGAGCCAGACGGGTGATAGAATCGAGGAAGATCACGACATCGTGACCACACTCCACCATGCGCTTGGCCTTCTCAAGAACGATACCGGCAATCTTTACGTGACGGTCGGCAGGCTCATCGAAGGTAGAGGCAATCACCTCTGCGTTCACCGTGCGGGCCATATCCGTTACTTCCTCAGGACGCTCATCGATGAGCAGCATCATGATGTAAGCCTCGGGATGGTTGGCAGCGATGGCATTGGCAATGTCCTTCATCAGGACGGTCTTACCTGTCTTCGGCTGAGCCACAATCAGTGCACGCTGACCCTTACCGATGGGCGAGAACAGATCGACGATACGAACGCTGGGGTTCGTGGTAGCTCTGTCGCCACAAAGGGTGAACTTCTCCTCAGGGAAGAGTGGGGTGAGGTGCTCGAAGGCCACGCGGTCACGCACCTCAGAAGGTACACGGCCATTGATGGTCTTCACCGTTGAGAGGGCGAAGTATTTCTCATTGTCGTGAGGCGGACGAACGGTGCAATCCACCACGTCACCCGTCTTCAGACCGTATTTCTTAATCTGCTGGGGAGACACATAGACATCATCGGGCGATGACAGATAGTTGTAGTCAGAGCTACGCAGGAAGCCGTAACCATCTGACAGGCACTCCAGAACGCCATTGGCCGTGATGATATCTCCAAAGTCGTAACGGGCAGCCTCCGTATTACGGACAAAGGTGGGCTCCATCTCCTGCTGTACCACAGGACGGTCGAACATATCGAGGGTGGGCAGTGCCTCCTGATCCTCAATGGGGATATCGACGATGGTGATGAAGTCTGTGCCGTCACCGGGGTCGCCCATCCAGACACCATCCTCATCCACCTCGTCGCGCAGTTCGGGCTCCTTATGGGCACTCATCTTCTCGCGCAGCATGGCTACTGCATTGGCATCGACACCAGCATCCTCGGTATTACCAGCTGCAAACTCCTGTGCCTCAGGTACGTCCATGACTTGCTGCTCAGGAACGGCCTCTTCTGCAGCTTCTTTCGCTGCAGCAGCTTCTGCTTCAGCGGCGGCAGCTGCCTCAGCCTCTAACTGTGCTTTGGACTTTCTGCCACGACGCTTGGGAGCTGGTGCCTCTGGCTCGGGTTCTGCAGCCACTTCAGGTGCTTCTATCGGCATGTCGCTGAAAAGTGAAGCGGGCTCGGTCTTCTTCGTGGTACGGTTACTCTTGCTGTCGAGGTTCTCACCATCGGCGCCTTTGACGGTATAGACCTTACTCGTGTCTTTCTTCGCAATACGAGTACGCTTTCTCTTAGGTGCTTCCTCACCGGCAGCACTGTTTTCGGCAGCCTTGTCGATGATGGCGTAGATCACGTCCTCAAGGGCACTGTCTTGTGAGACCTTTACCCCTAATTCATTAGCGATACCCATCAGCTGGGGTATCTCCATAGCTTCTAATTCTTCTTTTGTATACATAATGATAGTATATAAACTCTACCTTGAAATTGAAAAAATGTGATTGAAATGCTTCTCGAACGGAAGCAATGTTTTGAAAAACGATGCAAAGGTACGTATTATTTTGCGAACTTCCAAACAATTTGGGATTTTTTTAGTAATTTTGCACCCAAAATAGTAAAGTGATGGAAATTAAGAAAGCAGAATTCACGTTAAGCGCGCCTCGGGAGTCGATGTGCCCAAAGGACACGAAGCCCGAATATGCCTTTATCGGACGTTCGAATGTCGGGAAGTCGAGTCTGATCAATATGCTGACGAATAACAAGAAGTTGGCTAAGACTTCAGCGACACCAGGAAAGACGTTGCTCATCAACCATTTTATTATTAATAATGAGTGGTATCTGGTGGATCTGCCTGGCTATGGCTTTGCCAAGCGCTCGAAAAAGGAGATTCAGCGACTGGAACAGATGATCAACGGCTATATTCTGCAGCGGGAACAGCTGGTGAATGTGTTTCTGTTGGTGGATGTTCGTCTGGAACCTCAGAAGGTGGATCTCGATTTCATTCAGTGGTTGGGTGCGAGTAGCGTACCTTTCGCCATCGTGTTTACGAAGGCCGACAAGCTGAGTGTGGGTAAGGTCAGCCAGAATGTGGAGGCTTATAAGAAGGTGCTGAGTGAGACGTGGGAAGAATTGCCACCTATCTTCGTGACCTCTTCTGAAAAGAAACAAGGCCGCGAGGAGATTCTCAATTATATCGAACAGATTAATAAAGAATTGAAATAGTGGCGAAGGAAACACCATACTTAGACGTTCAGCAGCTGACAAAGTCGTTTGGCTCGTTGGTGCTCTTTGAAAATATCAGTTTCTCCATTGCCGAAGGGCAGAAGGTGGGACTGATAGCCAAGAACGGTACGGGAAAATCAACGCTCTTGTCGGTGCTCTCGGGTAAGGAGGGTTATGACTCGGGCGAGATTATCTTCCGTCGCGATCTACGTGTGGGGATGTTGGAACAGAGCCCCGTCTTCGACCCTTCGGAAAGTGTGTTGGATGCTTGCTTTAATCATGAAGGGGATCCTGAGAAAGTGCTGAAAGCCAAACAGATACTGACTCAGTTAAAGATCAAGGATCTGCAACAGCCGATGGGGCAGCTGAGTGGTGGACAGCAGAAACGCGTGGCACTGGCCAATGTGCTGATTACCGATCCTGACCTGTTGATTCTTGATGAGCCGACGAACCATTTGGATTTGGAGATGATTGAATGGTTGGAGGGTTTTCTGAGTCGTGGTAACAAAACGTTGCTGATGGTGACGCACGACCGTTTCTTCCTCGACAGGGTGTGCTCTGTCATTCTGGAACTTGACGATCAGACGATCTATACCTATCGTGGCAACTACAGCTATTATCTGGAGAAACGTCAGGAGCGTCTTGACAACAAGCGGGCAGAGATTGCACGAGCCAACAACCTGTATCGTACTGAGTTGGAATGGATGCGCCGTATGCCGCAGGCCAGAGGACACAAGGCCCGATATCGAGAAGAGGCTTTCTACGAACTGGAGAAGGTAGCGAAACAACGCATTGAGGAACGTCAGATTCGCTTGAAGTCGCGCAATGTCTATATTGGTTCGAAGATCTTCGAGTGTCAGTATGTGTCTAAGGCTTTTGATGACAAGGTGATCCTGAAGGATTTCTACTATAACTTTTCCCGTTTCGAGAAAATGGGTATCGTGGGCAATAACGGTACGGGTAAATCCACCTTTATCAAAATGCTCTTGGGGATGGTGGCGCCAGACAGTGGCCGTTTTGACATTGGCGATACTGTGCGCTTCGGTTATTTCTCTCAGGAAGGACTGCAGTTTGATGAGCAACAGAAAGTAATCGATGTCGTAAAGGACATTGCGGAATATATTGATATGGGTGGCGGTAAGCATTTCTCGGCTTCCCAGTTTCTGCAGTATTTCCTCTTTACGCCCGAACAGCAACATAACTATGTGTATAAGTTGAGCGGTGGAGAGCGCAGGAAACTGTATCTCTGTACGGTGCTGATGAAGAACCCCAACTTCCTGGTGCTCGACGAGCCTACGAACGACCTGGATATCGTGACGCTGCAGATTCTGGAAGAGTATCTTCAGGACTTTCCCGGTTGTGTGATCGTGGTGAGTCACGACCGCTATTTCATGGATAAGGTGGTGGATCATCTGCTGGTGTTCAATGGCGAAGGTGAGATCAAGGATTTCCCTGGTAACTATACGCAGTATCGGGAATGGAACGCCTTAAAGCCAAAAGAGGCAAAGCCTCAGAGCACCTCTAAACCCTCAAGTGAACCCAAGCCATCGAATGAGACTCGAGAGACGAAGCGCAAGCTTTCTTACAAAGAAAAGCGTGAACTTGAGCAATTGGAGAAAGACATCGAGGCTTTGGAGGCTGAGAAAAAACAGATAGAGGAAGCCCTTTGTGGTGGCACTACATCGGTAGAGGATATAACAACGATGAGCAAGCGTCTGCCAGTGCTCAACGAAGAACTCGACGAGAAGAGTATGCGCTGGCTGGAACTATCGGAGATTGAGAATTGAACATTAAACATTAAAGATTAAACATTAAATAGTGATACAACAACAATACCCCTCACAACTGTTAGAGAAGGCAGTGACGGAATTCTCGAAACTGCCAGGTATCGGACGCAAGACCGCCTTGAGGCTGGTGCTGTGGATGCTCCGTCAGGATCCTGAGGATGTGGAGCAGTTTGCTGCGGCTGTCAGTCAGTTGAAGCGTGAAGTGAAGTACTGTCACACTTGCCATAATATCAGCGATACGGATACGTGCCCCATCTGTGCAGATCCGCGCAGGGATGCCTCAACCGTTTGTGTCGTTGAGAGTATTCAGGATGTGATGGCCATTGAGAACACCCAACAGTATCATGGGCGCTATCATGTGTTGGGTGGTATTATCTCACCGATGGATGGTATCGGCCCTGGTGACATAGAGATTGAATCCATGGTGAAACGCGTGGCAGAGGGCAATATCCAAGAGGTGATACTGGCACTCAGTCCCACCATGGAAGGTGACACAACCAACTTCTATATCTACCGTAAGCTGGCTGGCTACGATGTGAAGATCAGTGTGATTGCCCGTGGTATCGCTGTGGGTAACGAACTGGAATATACTGACGAGGTGACGTTGGGTCGCTCGATTATGAACCGAACCTTATTTGAAGATAAAGAAAGATGAAAGAGACGAAGAATCAGTTGATGAGCGTGTTTGTGTCAGGTACCGTTCTGCCTTTGATGATTGTCTGTATTTACGAGACAGAGGTGGTAGTGCCTGGCCTGTTGGCTACGGATAAACAATCGGAGTTCCTATTGACTTTTCTGATGGAACTGATGACGCTGGGCTGTGCTTTCTTGGCATTGCGCCTGTTTAAGTTTGAGAAGATACATCAGGAACTGATATCTGATAAGGCTGTCGCTTTGAGGAAGTGGGGAGTTATCCGACTTGTGCTGCTGCTGTTTCCGTTATGGGCCGACACCTTATTATATTATTTATATATGAACACAACCTTCGGTTATCTGGGTATCATTCTGGTACTTTGTCTGCCGTTTGTCTATCCAAGTGAGAGCCGTTGCGAGGCAGAGACGGAAGCATGAAACTGAGTGTTGTCATCGTCAGCTATAATGTACGCAACTATCTGGAGCAATGTCTGCAGAGCGTACAAAAAGCCCTTGAAGGTATCGAGGGTGAGGTGTTTGTGGTGGATAACCACTCCGACGATGACAGTGTAGTGACCATACGTGAAAAGTATCCGTGGGTCGGACTGATTGAGAACCAGGAGAATCTCGGGTTTTCCAAGGCTAATAATCAGGCTATCCGTCAATCACAGGCAGATTATGTGTTGCTGTTGAATCCTGATACGGTGGTGGCTGAGGATACACTTCGTGGGGTGCTCACGTTTATGGATGAACATCCGAAGGCTGGCGGTGCCGGTGTGATGATGTGTTATGAGGATGGATCGAGAGCTCCAGAGTCCAGACGTGCCTTGCCAACCCCTTGGGTGGCTGCCTTGAAGATGCTGGGTTTTACGAAACGTTATTATATGAGTCATCTGCCATGGGATCAGCCTTGTCGGATAGAGGTGATAAGTGGTGCTTTCTGTCTGTTAAGACATGAGGCACTGAAGACGATCGGTCTGTTGGATGAGGATTTCTTTATGTATGGTGAGGATATTGACTTGTCATACCGTCTGCTGAAGGGCGGGTGGGAGAATTGGTATCTTCCATATTCCATCATCCACTACAAAGGCAAATCCACCCAGAAGAGTGACTATCGCTATGTGCATGTGTTCTATCAGGCCATGCTGATCTTCTTTCAGAAACATTACAGTCATCTGAGTATGGTCTATACAGTGCCAGTGAAGATGGCGATCTATTTCCGTGCATTTATCGCACTGACAGATATTTTACGTAAAAAACTGCACTTATGAATACGAGTAAACCATCCATCCATTTGCGGGCTGTTGAACCAGAGGATCTTGATCTGCTTTATAAGATTGAGAATGATGTCAAATTGTGGAATGTCGGTGCGACGAATGTGCCTTACTCCCGTTATACGCTTCATGACTATGTGGCCAATGCCTCTGATGACATCTATGTGGATCGTCAGGTGAGGATGATGGTAGAAAACGAGCAGCATCAGGTGGTGGGCATCGCAGATGTAGTGAACTTCGATCCCAGCAACTGCAGGGCAGAGGTAGGGCTGATCATCCTAAATGACTTCCGTAGGCAGGGTTTTGGCAGCAGCACGTTGGAGGCTGTGGCGGATTATGCCCTTCAGGTGTTACATCTTCACCAGCTTTATGCCTATGTCGATGTAACCAATGAAGCCTCTCATGGCCTGTTCAGAAAGATGGGGTATGAAGTGTCTGCTAACATCAAGGATTGGCTGTATGATGGTATGAAATATCGTGATGCCATCCTGATGCAACGCGTATTTTGAGAGTTTTTTAGGCCTGGGACGAAAAAAACACAGAAAAAGTTTTGCGGTTTCGGATTTTATTCCTACCTTTGCACCCGCTAAGAAGAAAGAGTGCTTTCTGGTGCGTTAGTTCAGTAGGTTAGAATGCCTGCCTGTCACGCAGGAGGTCACGAGTTCGAATCTCGTACGCACCGCAAGTTTTTTTTCATTTACGCATGGAATGGTGCGTTAGTTCAGTAGGTTAGAATGCCTGCCTGTCACGCAGGAGGTCACGAGTTCGAATCTCGTACGCACCGCAGAAATAAGGAAGCTCATCAGTTTATACTGGTGGGCTATTTTTAAAGCCAAAAATAGACACAAACATTGAAGGAATATGTGCGGAATTGTAGGGTATATAGGCCATAAGGAAGCTTTTCCTATTTTGATTAAAGGCTTAAGACGACTTGAGTATCGTGGTTACGACAGCGCTGGTGTCGCATTGATTAACGACGATAACAGTTTGAACGTTTATAAGTCGAAAGGAAAAGTTGACAATCTCGTTGAGTATTGTAAAGATAAGAACGTCAGTGGTACTGTCGGTATTGCTCATACCCGTTGGGCTACTCATGGTGAACCTTCATCTCGTAATGCACATCCGCACTATTCAGAGTCGAAGAATCTTGCTATCATCCATAATGGTATTATTGAGAATTACGCTGAGCTGAAAGAAAAGCTGAAGGCTAAAGGCGTTAATTTCGTTTCCGACACCGACACAGAGGTGCTGGTGCAGCTGATAGAGTATATCAAGGAGCATAAGCAACTTGATCTGCTGACAGCTGTTCAGGTGGCACTCTATCAGGTGATTGGTGCCTATGCCATTGCCGTGCTTGACAAGCGCGATCCGGATCAGATTATCGCTGCCCGTAAGCAGAGCCCATTGGTTGTGGGTATCGGTGAGGATGAGTTCTTCCTGGGTTCTGATGCCAGTCCTATTGTGGAATATACTGACAAAGTGGTTTATCTGGAGGATGGAAACATTGCCGTGATCCGTCGTGGTCAGGAATTGAAGGTTGTCAGTATCTTAGGTGAGGAGCAGGATCTGAAAGTGAAGAAGGTTGATTTGGATCTCGGACAGATTGAGAAAGGTGGATATCCGCACTTCATGCTCAAGGAGATTTTTGAACAGCCCGAGTGTCTGACGAACTGCATGCGTGGTCGTGTAAATATTGAAGCTGATCATGTGACACTTTCTGCCTTGATCGACTATCGTCGTCAGATGCTGAATGCCAAGCGTGTAGTGATTGTGGCTTGTGGTACTTCATGGCATGCAGGATTGATCGGTAAGCAGATCATCGAGTCGTTGGTCAGAATCCCAGTTGAAGTGGAGTATGCCAGTGAGTTCCGTTATCGTAATCCTGTGGTTAGTAAAGACGATGTTGTTATTGCCATTTCACAGAGTGGTGAGACCGCTGATACCTTAGCTGCCGTACAACTGGCCAAGCAGAAAGGTGCATTCATCTATGGTATCTGTAACGCCATTGGTTCGAGTATTCCCCGTGCCACTGATACGGGTACCTATATTCACGTAGGTCCTGAGATTGGTGTGGCTTCCACAAAGGCCTTTACAGGTCAGGTGACTGTGCTGACGATGATTGCGTTGGCAATGGGAGAAGCCAAAGGAACCATCAAACGTGACGAATATCTGGAGATTGTGAAGGGATTGAGTGAGATTCCTGATAAGATCCGTGAGGTGTTGAAGACAAACGATAAGGTAGCCGATTTGGCACGTACATTTACTTATGCCCATAACTTCCTTTATTTAGGTCGTGGTTATTCTTATCCTGTTGCCTTGGAAGGCGCCTTGAAGTTAAAGGAAATTTCATACATCCATGCAGAAGGTTATCCTGCTGCAGAGATGAAGCATGGGCCGATAGCCCTGATAGACTCAGATATGCCAGTTGTGGTTATTGCCACCCATAATGCGATGTATGAGAAAGTGTTGTCGAACATCCAAGAGATTAAAGCCCGTCAGGGTAGGGTGATAGCTCTTGTTTCGAAGGGTGATGATACGATTTCCAAGATTGCGGATGAGGTGATAGAGTTACCTGACGTTCTGGAATGTCTGGAACCATTAGTGGCTACCATCCCACTGCAGTTGTTGGCCTACCATGTTGCTGTATGTAAAGGTAAGAATGTTGACCAACCAAGAAACTTGGCGAAATCAGTAACTGTTGAATAGTGATAAGGGCGATTCGTTTTATTGACGTTTCGCCTTTCTTTTTGAAAATGATAAAATGAGATAAATGGAAAAGATGAAAGATGTGACACTCGTTCTGCAGGACGGAACAACCTTTAAGGGCAAGAGCTTCGGGTATGAGAAACCTGTGGCAGGCGAAGTCGTGTTCAACACGGCGATGATGGGCTATCCCGAGAGTCTGACAGATCCCAGTTATGCTGGTCAGTTGATGACATTGACCTATCCGCTGGTAGGCAACTACGGTGTGCCTCCCTTCACGATGGAGGCTGATGGTATTGCTACCTTCATGGAAAGTGACAGGATTTATGCTTCTGCTATTATCGTTAGTGATTACAGCGAGGCTTATTCTCACTGGAATGCCAATGAGAGTCTGAGTGACTGGCTGAAGCGTGAACAGGTGCCAGGTGTTACTGGTATTGACACCCGTCAGTTGACAAAGGTGCTGCGTGAACATGGTGTGATGATGGGACATCTGGAATATCCGGAGATTCAGGAGACTCCTGAAACTGTGGATTATGGCAGTATCAACTGGGTGGATCGGGTGAGTTGTAAAGATGTGATCCGCTACAACGAAGGTGCCGGTAAGAAGGTGGTACTTGTGGATTGCGGAGTTAAGCATAACATCATCCGTTGTCTGGTGCGTCGTGGTGTAGAAGTGATCCGTGTACCTTGGAACTACGATTATACAGATATGCAGTTTGATGGTCTGTTTTTAGCGAATGGTCCTGGTGATCCTGACAGATGTGTAGATGCTGTAGAGATCCTGAAGAAACAGATGTCGGCCTCACGCAAACCTATCTGCGGTATCTGCATGGGTAACCAATTGTTGGCAAAAGCAGGAGGTGCTACTATCTATAAACTGAAATACGGTCATCGTTCCCACAACCAACCAGTTCGTGAGGTTGGAACCAATCGTTGTTATGTAACCTCTCAGAATCATGGCTATGCCGTAGATGCTGCCACCCTTGGCAACGACTGGCGTGAGTTGTTCGTGAATATGAACGATGGTTCCAATGAGGGCATCCGTCATCAGACCAATCCCTGGTTCTCATCACAATTCCATCCTGAGGCTTGTTCAGGTCCAGTAGATACAGAATTTATGTTTGACAGATTTATCGAGACATTATGAGAGACAACAATATCAAGAAAGTCCTGTTATTAGGTTCCGGTGCCCTGAAGATTGGTGAAGCCGGAGAGTTTGACTATAGTGGTTCACAAGCCTTGAAGGCCTTACGTGAAGAAGGTATCAAAACCATTCTTATCAATCCGAATATTGCCACTGTTCAGACTTCTGAAGGTGTGGCAGACGAGATCTATTTCCTGCCTGTACAACCATACTTTGTGGAGCGCGTGATTGAGAAAGAACGCCCGGATGGTATTCTGTTGGCTTTCGGCGGACAGACCGCTCTCAACTGTGGCGTGGAACTTTATCAGAGTGGTGTGCTGGAGAAATATGGTGTGAAAGTGCTGGGTACACCCGTACAGGCCATCATGGATACAGAAGATCGTGAACTCTTCGTAAAGAAACTCGATGAGATCGATGTGAAGACTATCAAGAGCCAGGCCTGTGATAATATCGCTGATGCCCGTAAGGCTGCCAAGGAACTAGGGTATCCCGTGATCCTGCGTGCTGCTTATGCATTAGGCGGTTTAGGTTCTGGCTTCTGCGACAATGAGGAAGAACTGGATAAGTTGGCAGAGAAAGCCTTTGCTTTCTCACCACAGGTGTTGGTGGAGAAGTCTTTGAAGGGTTGGAAGGAGATAGAATATGAGGTGGTGCGCGACCGTTATGACAACTGTATCACGGTTTGTAACATGGAGAACTTCGACCCCTTAGGTATTCACACAGGCGAATCGATTGTCATTGCTCCGTCGCAGACCCTCACCAATTCAGAATACCATAAACTTCGTGCTCTGGCAATTAAGATCATTCGTCATATTGGTATCGTGGGTGAGTGTAATGTGCAGTATGCTTTCGATCCCCAGTCAGAAGACTATCGCGTCATTGAGGTGAATGCCCGTCTTTCCAGAAGTTCTGCTTTGGCTTCGAAGGCTACAGGTTATCCCTTGGCTTTTGTTGCTGCAAAGTTAGGTATGGGCTATGGTCTCTTTGAACTGAAGAATTCTGTGACGAAGACTACTAGTGCTTTCTTTGAGCCAGCCCTTGACTATGTGGTTTGTAAGATTCCCCGTTGGGATCTCTCGAAATTCCATGGTGTCGATAAGGAACTTGGTTCCAGTATGAAGAGCGTCGGTGAGGTAATGGCAATTGGACGTACCTTTGAGGAAGCCATCCAGAAAGGTCTTCGTATGATCGGACAGGGTATGCATGGATATGTAGAGAACAAGGAACTGAAGATCTCAGACATTGACGCTGCTCTTTGTGAACCTACTGACAAACGTATCTTTGTCATTTCGAAGGCGATGCATCTGCCGGAATATACTATCGACCGTATTCATGAACTGACTAAAATTGACAAGTGGTTCTTAGAGAAACTGAAGCATATCATAGATATCGACGAGCGTCTGAAGAAACAGAACATCAATACGCTTGAGGCCGACCTGTTACGCGAGGCGAAAGTTTATGGCTTCACTGATTTCCAGATTGCCCGTGCCATTGGTCTCGAGGGTGAGATCGAGAACATGCACAAGGCTCTTCTGCTGGTTCGCAATCGTAGGAAACAGTTGGGTATCCTTCCTGTTGTGAAACAGATTGACACGCTGGCAGCTGAGTATCCGGCACAGACCAATTATCTGTATGTGACCTATTCAGGTGTGGCCAATGATATCCAGTATGAAAATGACAAGAAGAGTATTATCGTATTGGGATCAGGTGCCTATAGAATCGGTTCATCGGTAGAGTTTGACTGGTGTGGTGTGCAGGCGCTGAACACGATCCGCAAGGAGGGATGGCGCTCGGTGATGATCAACTATAACCCAGAGACCGTCTCTACCGATTATGATATGTGTGACCGTTTGTATTTCGATGAGCTGACCTTTGAACGTGTGTTGGATATCATCGACATGGAACAGCCACATGGTGTCATTGTCTCTACGGGTGGTCAGATTCCTAACAATCTGGCGATGTATCTC
>JAEEGH010024445.1_pt1 | contig 12191 bp, 12 predicted proteins | sample 9134181 | NCBI WGS metagenome assembly JAEEGH01 (sample SAMN16246544, study PRJNA631951) | gut metagenome | biome: gut microbiome; feature: rumen; material: DP-attached | host: Bos | place: Iran: Karaj | collected 2018-10
GAAATGCTTGGTGGAAGCAAAAGGAAGATTTTGCTAGTTTCAAAGGTCCTATTCTTATGACTACAAACTGTATTGTTCCACCAGCTGATTCTTATAAGGATAGAATGTTTACAACGGGTGCTGCAGGATATCCAGGTTGCAAGCACATTGATGGAGAATATGGTCAGGTAAAGGATTTTTCTGAAATCATCGAGATGGCAAAGAAATGTGATGCGCCAACAGAAATCGAGAACGGAACAATTACAGGTGGATTCGCTCATGAGCAGGTATTTGCTCTTGCTGATACCGTAGTAGACGCAGTAAAGTCTGGTGCTATCAAGAAGTTTGTTGTAATGGCAGGTTGCGATGGACGTGCAAAAAGCAGAAGCTATTATTCAGAATTTGCGCAGGCACTTCCAAAGGATACAGTAATTCTTACGGCAGGCTGTGCTAAGTATAAGTATAACAAGCTTGATTTAGGAGATATCGGTGGAATCCCAAGAGTATTAGATGCTGGTCAGTGTAATGATTCATACTCACTTGCTTTGATTGCACTTAAGCTTAAGGAGGTATTTGGTCTTGATGATGTAAATGAACTTCCAATTGTTTACAACATTTCATGGTATGAGCAGAAGGCTGTAATCGTTCTTTTAGCTCTACTTTATTTAGGAGTGAAAAACATTCACCTCGGACCAACACTTCCAGCATTCTTATCACCAAATATTGCAAATGTTTTAGTTGAGAACTTTGGCATTGCTGGTATTACAAATGTTGAAGATGATATCAAAACTTTAATTGGCTAGGAGGATAGAAAATGAGTGCATTTTTAGGACCAATTCACTCGCTTATGTACAATAGAATTATTACTATGCAAAAGGTGGTGAATGCCATTGCTGATTCGTCTGCCGCAGAAGGATGGAATGTAGATGTAGATAATTATATCATTAAAGAGTTTCCCCCAATAGAAGAGGTTGTGGACTTAAGCAATATCCACTCTTCTTTATTCAATATGGTTGAAGGTGCAGAAAGAAGATTTGCAGGTATAGTTGCTGTTATAGTAAAGGACCATGCTGAACGATTGGAGGAGGTTGAAGCTGTAGTCAAAGCTACCGGAGAGTCAATGAGAATTGAAGGCGTAAATACACCTGAAGATGCTTGCGCAAGATTACAAGAAATCTTACTTGATGGAATGCCTTGCGATAGAGCGGCAGAAATAAGCCAAAATGCTAACGGTGATTTCGAAATCTTCCGTACTTTAGATTTGCATTCGAACTATTTTGAAGCGGCTGGACTTGATGGCAATCTTTATTACCAAATGCTTAAAGCTTTTGTTGAGGGATTATTTAGTGATACCGCGATAGTAGTTTCTGGTGATTATATTCACAATATTGTAGTTAGTAGCTAGAATGATATAAAGTATAGTTATTGGCCAGTGTTTCACACTTGAAGTGTGGGCATTGGCCTTTTTTAGTGTTCTATACGGACAATTATCAATGATAGTACAGTAGCAGGCTAAGTTGCTAGAACAGTTATCCATTAAATGATACACTTGTTAATATAATTAACTAGTGGTAATGATGTTTTTGAAAGTGGGACGAGTCGATGAATTCAAGGGAAGAAATAAGAGCAATTGTGGAAGCACAGCATCATTTCTTTAAAAGCAACGTGACTTTAGATATCAATTACCGAATTGATGCGCTAAAAAAGCTAAAGGCGATGGTCATTGCTCATGAAAAAGAAATGGAAGATGCCTTAGAAAAAGATTTGGGACGTCATTTTGTGGAAGCATATTTTTGTGATATTGGCAGCATTATCTTGGAAATAAATGAAACTATTTCCGGCCTAAGAAAATGGGCACGTCCTGAAACTCATTTTAGTGGGCTAGCCTGTTTTCCAAGTCTTATCACCAAAGTTTATAAGATGCCTTATGGGAATACACTTATAATTAGCCCATTTAATTTTCCTTTTTTGTTATCGATAGGGGTTTTAATACCAGCTATTGCGGGAGGAAATACTGCTGTAATCAAAGCAAGCTCCAAGAGTGTTAACTGTACAAAACTGCTTAAAGAAATGATAGGCAAAACATTTCCGGCTGAATATATCACTGTTGTAGATGGTGGACATGATGTGGCGGATTTTTGCCTAGAAGAGCGATTTGACAAAATCTTTTATACAGGTTCACCTAAAGTTGCAGTTCATGTTATGGAAATGGCGGCTAAAAATCTGACGCCAGTGGCATTGGAACTTGGTGGAGAAAATGGTAATTGGTGTATCGTAAGAAAAGATGCGGATATAAAGGATGCCGCACGTAAGATTGCGTTCTTCAAAGCACTTAATAGTGGTCAGATTTGTATAAATATTAATCAAGTTGCTGTCGCTAAAGAAGTAGCGGACGAGTTTATAGAAGCATTGAAAGAAGCGTTTACTTCAAGCTTAGGTAATGATCCTATAGAAAATACTGAATATCCTAAATTGATTACAACTGCAGCATACGATAAATGTGAAGAAGAAGCTTATGAGTATAAAGATAGAATTATTTTTGGAGGAAAGGGGCGAAGAGAACTTCAAAAATTTGAACCGACGATAATTTATCCTGTTAATTCGGATGAGAAGATAGTCAATCATGAATTATTTAATCCACTGCTCCCGATAATTCCATATGACGATGAGAAAGTTGATGATTTGATTGAGGAGATATCTTCTCGCGAGCATGGGTTGTCATTATATATTTTTACAAAGAATAAGACATGGGCTAATACAATGTTTAAAACCATGCAATACGGAGGCGGTTGTTTGAATGAAGTGTGTGTTCATTTGATGGTAAAGGGAGTTCCATTTAACGGTGTTGGGCATTCTGGCATGGGAGCATACCATGGTCGCTGGGGATTCAATGAGTTTACTCATGCTTCAACTGTCCTATATGGAAAAACAAAATGTAATTTATCAATGAGAGAGCATCCATATTCAAAGAGCAGCAAGATAAGGATGAAACTACTGAAACTTTTTGAACGTTAATAGATAAGATTTTATTTTTGAATAGATAATGGTAGTTAATTTGGAAGAGAAGAGATAATGGGGGGCGAGTATGAAGTTATTTATTAATGCATGTGTAAGAGAAGAATCAAGAACTAAATTATTATCAGATGCTATGTTGTTTAAATTAGGGGCTTTTGAGGAGGTAAGGCTTGAAAATATTGATTTTCCAAAGACGAATGAATCCTTTCTAAAGAAGAGAGATTCACTTATAGCTTCTCAAAGTTTTGATGATCCAATATTTACCTTGGCCCGACAGTTTGCTAATGCAGAAATAATCGTTATTGCTGCGCCATATTGGGATTTATCTTTTCCGGCAATGCTTAAGCAGTATATTGAACATATTAATGTTCTAGGTATTACTTTTGAATACACGCCAGATGGTATTCCAATAGGTTTATGTAAAGCCAAGAAGCTTTATTACGTTATGACAGCTGGAGGTACTTTTGTTCCAGAAGAATTTGGTTTTGGATACATAAAGTCGCTGGCGGAAAGCTTCTATGGAATAAAAGATGTAGAGCTTATCAAGGCAATAGGATTAGATGTCTATGGAGCTGATGAAAAAGCCATTCTTAAAGATGCACTTAAAAGAATGGACGGATAATAAATGGAAATGAGTGCTAAGAATAATTATTAAACGAAGGGATTTGCCCTAAATGTGGCACGAGGAGGACTAAAAAATAGTAGATTAGAAATTGGCCTATATTTTTGTATTTTATTTACACTTAGGTCTTATGGGCGTTTGGTTAGGAATGTTTATAGACTGGTATATAAGGGGCGCAAGTTATCTAATTAGATATTTGAGTGATAAATGGAGTACATTCCAAGTAATTTAGCTTTTATTGAGGCACAACACTTGGATTAAAATAAAAATAGTATATAAGGAGAAAAAACATGAGTTTTACAACAAAGATTTTTGAACAATTTGATAAGAAATGGGCTTTATTAACAGCTGGAACAAAAGACAAATTTAATACGATGACAATCAGTTGGGGAGGCCTAGGAACTCTTTGGGGCAAGCCAGTTGCTACTGTATATGTGAGACAATCTCGTTACACTCATGATTTTATGGATGACAATGATTACTTTACTATCAGCTTTTATCCTGAAGTATACAAAAAAACATTAGGTATTCTCGGTTCAAAATCTGGTCGAGAAATTGATAAGATGCATGAATCAGGTCTTGTGGCTAAAGAGCTTGAAAATGCAATGACTTTTGAAGAAGCAGAAGTAACTCTTGTATGCAAAAAGCTTTTCAAACAGACTTTAGATGTAAATAATATGCTAGAAGATATCGGAAAACAGTTCTATGAAGGACAGTCTGATCATGATATGTATATCGGCGAAGTTGTGGATATTATCTAAAAAAAATGAGCATGTAATATGATGGCACGAATCAATAAATACATAAGAAACACTTTTTAGGATGTCTACTGTTAATCATCGTAATCGCTGTCATTGAAGGTAGCATTTGATGTAGGTACATCATGAAAAAGAACAATATCCCGAGAAAGAATTCGAATTTTTTAATGCACGCTTTTATGAGCACTAATTCCAATAAGGAGTTGGTGCTTTTTTTGTTTTTGCACTTTAAAAGATGTTTTGTTGATTTTACGAACCTCATTAGCTATAATCGTTCTAATTTATTCTAGGGAGATAGTATGGATATAGCCTAAAGCAAGAAGGTTTATAAATAGTTTTGCGGCATACATAGGAGGTCAGCATGGAACATAGAATAGCTACACCAGATGATATTGACATTCTTGTAAAGACAAGAATAGAAGTATTGCGAGCTGCCAATAAGCTTGATGACAGTGTAGATATGACAGAAGTGGAGATTGAAGCTAGGGCATATTATTCTCAGGCATTAAAAGCGGGCGGTCATACAGCGGTATTAGTTTTTGATGAAGACAAGTTTATAGGGGCAGGAGCTGTTAGCTATTATAAAGTAATGCCTACTTTCCATAATCCAAGTGGTGAGAAAGCTTACATTATGAATATGTACACAGCACCAGATTATCGTAGACAGGGAATAGCATTAAAAACATTGGATATACTTGTAAAGGATATAAAGTCAAAGGGAATAACAGAGATTTCTTTAGAAGCTACAGATATGGGTAGACCTTTATACGAGAAGTATGGATTTGTGGCAGCTGATAACGAAATGACACTTGAGATGTAGACAGGAGGTTACATGAAAACAATAGGATTAATTGGCGGTATGAGTTGGGAAAGCACAATCCCTTACTACAGAATTATCAATGAAGTCGTAAAAGAAAAACTCGGTGGATTACATTCAGCTAAGATAATCCTATATAGCGTTGAGTTTGATGAAATCGAGAAATGTCAGTCTTCTAATCAGTGGGCCAAAAGCGCTGAAATATTAGGTGATGCAGCAAAGAAACTTGAATCAGCAGGTGCAGATTTCATATTGATATGTACAAATACTATGCATAAGGTTGCAACTGAAATTCAAAATATGATCAGCGTACCTGTAATTCATATTGCGGATGCTACAGCTGATAAATTACAGGAAGCAAATATAAAGAAAGTGGCTCTTCTTGGAACAAAATATACTATGACTGAGGATTTTTATAAGGAGAGACTTATCAAACGAGGTTTCGATGTTCTGATTCCAGATATAGATGACATTAATAAAGTTAATGACATCATTTTTAATGAGCTCTGTGTTGGTGAGATAAAAGAAGATTCTCAGGCTGAATTTTACAGAATAATTGATGCTCTAAAGAATAAAGGAGCAGAAGCAGTCATTCTTGGCTGTACAGAAATAGGATTATTAGTGCAGCAAGAAAACTCTTCTTTACCTGTATTTGATACAACAGTAATTCATGCAAACAAAGCAGTTGAGTTAGCTTTATAATAGATAGGTGGAATAATGAAGATACTTTTATTATGTGCAAAGGCATTTGAAACGATGGAATTCAGTGTATTCATCGATACGATTGGATGGGCTAGAGAAACATTTGGCAATGATATTGAGGTACATACCTGTGGTTTTCAAAAGGAAGTTGTTAGCACCTTCAATGTTTCAATTATAGTAGATATAATTATTGATGACGTTAATCTAAATGATTATGATGCACTTGCTATCCCAGGAGGATTCAGAGAGTTTGGATTTAAGGACGAGGCGCTGCACCCAAAAACACTGGATTTGATAAGAAGATTTAATGATGAAAATAAGCCAATAGCAACTGTTTGTGTTGCCGCATTTGCCTTAGCAGAGAGCGGTATATTAAAAGGTAGAAATGCTACAGTCTACCACCTAGACAATGGAAAAACTCAAAGCGAATTGGCTGCATATGGCGTAAATGTAATAAATGAACCAGTTGTGGTAGATAAGAATGTAATTACTTCTTACTGTCCGCAGACGGCACCTTTTGTAGCATTCAAACTATTAGAGATGCTTATAGGAGAAGAGAAAACAAAAGAAGTCAGTGCAGCAATGGGTTACTAAGGAAGGAATAACGGTTATGAATTCTAGCAATAAAATATGGAGGAATTTATTTATGACAGAGAAACAACAAGCAGTAAAGAAGCGTGATCCAGAGAAGTTTGAGGAGCTCTGTAAAGAACACGGCATTAAGTAAATATAGTTGTTACAAGGCCTTTTGCATTCAGCAGAGGTCTTTTTTCATGCCTAAAGATTAGTTATAATCAATCACAGATAACAGGGGGAATAATACTATGGCAGACATGACGGAACACGAAAGAGAAGTATTAAAGAAATTGAGAGATTGCCCACAATTTTCGTGGGAGAGAATAAGAGAATCAAAACTAAAGACCTTTTTTGCCTATCACTGCATTTTTATTGCGGTGTTTGGTGTCCTATGGCTTCTTTTAGGTTGCGTTGGTATAACATATAGAACGGTTCCAACATTCCTAATTGCCGGATGGGGTGTTCTTGGCTTGATTATTTCTTTTTGGTGGTGGCTATTTAAAAGCAAGATTCATCTATTGATAAAAGTATTGATAGGACTTGTAGGTGGAGGCGCTTTAGCATATGGATTCTTCGTGGCAGCTTTTATATCGATATTTTTATTTACTCCAGAGCATGTAGTAAAAGTAGATGGTCACACGTATGTCGCAGAAGTACGAGCTTTTCTCAATGTGAATGTGGATTATTACAAATATTATGGCCCATTACTACGAGGTAAAACGAGGATAATTGTGGGCGATTTTGGCGATGGCGGATATGATCCTTTTACCAGTGATAATCATGGTACAGTTGAATATCATCACATGGATCCAACAGGCGATCACTATATTGATAGTTGGACTGATACATTTTAGAGGGATTGAACATGGCAGAAATAGATAGATTAAAAGAAATAGTAGAAACACTTAGAAGTGAAAACGGTTGTCCTTGGGATAGAGCTCAGACTCATACAAGCCTAAAGCCAGAAGTTATCGAAGAAGCTGCAGAGGTAGTCAGCGGAATTAATATCCTTGTGGTGGCATTAATACATGGCAAGGTGAGATTGTAACAGATTAAAATAGATGAATATAAAAAGGGCTGCGTAAGCAGCCCAACTTTATTATTCAGCTATAAATAAAACTCCTAGAGTACCTGGACCACAGTGTGATGAAACAACTGCTCCTGCATGTGTTTCTAATATCTCATCAAAGTGATTTAAGCTTTCCAGATAAGCTCTGACAGAATCAACGATTTCATTTGAACATCCTGAATGGGTAATAAATACACGCTCTTTTCTAGCGGATTTCAAATCGGCTTCCATATCTTTAACGTAATCCATGACGTACTTAATATCTTTGCCACGGTATTTCTTTTCAGGATGCATAGCACCGTCAGCTACAGCAATTCTTGGATGAAGCTTTAAAGCGCCACCAACCAAAGCAGCTAGACCTGAGCATCTGCCACCTCGATATAAATATACTAATGTGTCTATGACAAAGCTTGCACGAACTTTACTTATTGTAGAAGAAACTGCTTCAACGATATCTTTAGCGTCTTTACCGGAGGCTGCTAATTCTGCAGCATAGAGCACCTGCAAACCTATGCCAGTTGAAAGGTTGGCTGAGTCTATTACGTGCACTCGACTTTCCATCTCTAGGTCTTCAGCAGCAAGACGTATATTGTTGAAGCAAGCTGACATTGAAGATGAGATAGTAAAGACAATGTATTCATCTGAACTGTCTTTATCTAAAAAGCTTTCTAAATCCTCAACATTAGGAGCTGCAGTTTTTGGTGTTTCTCCATGTGCATCAGACCAAGCGTATAAATCATCTGGAGTAATGTTAACTCCATCTTTATATTCATCATCTCCAAGACGTACATAAAGAGGTATTATTTCTATATTATATTTCTCAATAAGCTCAGGTGATAAATCACAAGTGCTATCTGCAAGTATTCTAACCATAACAATATCCCCCAATCGTTAATCAAGTTGAACCTATTCTAGCCATAGGTATAATTATATACCGGAATTGGGTCATAGGCATAGTTCTGTGGCTCTTTTTTTAATAAAATAGGAGTGAAATCCGAAGATTTCACTCCTTACCTTTTTATGGGAATTTTTTAACAGCCCCTTTTTTATTATTTAGCGTAATTCTTATAAATATCTACGTGATCATAAATGCAACGCCATGATGAAGTAGACTTGGCAGTACAGCAAATATATTCTGTGCCACTTTCTGAAACCATTGAGCTTACCGCACAGCTTCCAGACTCATCTACATATCCTGTCTTAGCGCCTTCAATCTCTCCACCGAATTCCTTATCCTCAATTCTGCGAAGGAACCAGTTAGAAATGGTAATTCCCTCAGGATTAACATTTGTTGCTGTGGAATTGTAAACTTTTGTGGTGATGACCTCTTTACAAATATCGTTGTCCAATGCAGCCATCATTATAATAGCAATATCATAAGGTGTGCTGTAATGCTCACTGCTGTGGAAGCCTACAGGGTTAGTGAAATGTGTAGAACCACTAATACCAAGATTAGAAGCCTCTTCATTCATAAGTTTTACAAAGCTGTCCACATCTCCTGCTACGTACATCGCAAGCTGAGCTGCAGCATCGCCACCTGATGGAAGAATAGTTCCGTAGAACAAATCCTTTACAGTAACCTCTTCATCCTCCACAAAACCAGAGGTGGAACCACCACCGGCATAAGAATAATCAATAGCCTCATGGCTCATTGTAATCTTTTCATCAAGCTGTTCAGGGCTAATATGATTTGCAGCCACAAGAACAGTCATAACCTTTGTCATTGAAGCAGGAACGATTTTCTCGTTGGCATTGCGAGTGGCCACGACCTTTTTTGTGTCATTGTTAATTAGAATGCCATACTGGCTGACAATGTCACCGCCAATAGAAACTGTGTCCTCAGACTCGCTGGCAGAATAGCTACCGCTTGTAGCCACAGGCTCATCCTCAATCTGAGTCTCCTCAGCATCCTGGCTGACCTGCTCTTCCTCTTCTGTGCCTGCCATAGCAGAAACCTTAAGTCCGGATTCAGTCTCAACTTCTGGCTCAGCAGTCTTTTGAATCTCTTCAGCAGCCTCGGCCTCTACCTTAATACTCGCTTTTTTACCACCATGAATATGGGTAACAATAAGAGTGGCACCTACAATAATAGCTACTGCAATGAATGCCATCTCACCATATATCTGCAATTTACGCATGCGTTTCCTACGACGACGGTAGACAATGCGTTCTTCATTTGTCATTACTCTCTTAGTCCTTTTTATCATAACATCTTCTCCACCAATACACTGTTATAGATTGTAACATTCGAGTATAGTTCATTCAATCCGAACAAGCATTCCACTGTGTATTAAAAGCCCGCAATCCCAATGAAAAAGGGCAATGAGGAAAATTATTTTCTCCATTGCCCACAAAATTGTCTATTAAATTTCGTCCATGTTGTCAATTGTAAATCTTACAAGGTTATCATTTATAGTGTCTACAGCCCTTGATAATGAGGTCGCTGCTTCAGCAACACGCTCTGAAGATTCCGCAACCTCTCGTGATGCTTCTGTAACACGCTCAACATTGTTGGCAATTTCCTGAGTAGATGCTGACTGCTCCTCAGAAACAGAGGCCATATTTGTGGCAACATCGTTTACCCTGCGCATCTGCTCTGCCATATCATTAAGAGTTGCTGTGGCAGAACCAAGCTCTGTAGTAATCTCAAGGAAGGTTTCTGCAGCAGAATTAACTGACTCTGCGCTATTATTGATAAGCTCTGTATTTGCAGCAGATTTATCTGAAAGATCCTTAACTCTATCGGACATTTCCTTAATGATATCTGCAATCTGCTGAGTTGCATCAGCTGAATTATTTGCCAATGCTCCGATTTCTGTAGCAACAACTGCAAAGCCCTTTCCAGCCTCTCCAGCTCTTGCTGCCTCAATACTTGCATTTAATGAAAGCAGATTAGTCTGAGAAGAAATAGAGTTAATCAAATCTACAATCTGGGTAATCTTCTGTGCTGCGTCATCAACGCTTGCAACTGCGTCGGCCATATCGCTCATAGACGCAACAATGTGATCCATTCCCTCGGCAACAGCCTTCATATCCTGCTGTCCCACATCAGCCTTTTGAACGATGTCGTTCATTGTAGTTTCAATCTGTTCTTCCTCGTTAGTAACATCTGCTATAGTCTGAGCAAGAGTTGTGGCATTCTCAGCAACCTCAGTAACAGCATCAGCCATATTATCGATATTTTCTCTAATCTGGTCCATAGATGCAGACTGATTATTAGCTGCGCTTTCCAAATCCTCTGCCGTACCCTTTGAAACCTGGGCATCACCAATCAATCCAGAGGAAACCTCTTTAATTTCACGGAGACTATCTCTCATTCCCTGAACGAAATCTCCCATAGCAGAGCTCATAAATGCAATTTCATCGTCGCCCTTTGCAGTTATATCAACTGTAAAGTCACCACTTGCGATTTTTTCAATATTACCAGTAAGGGCAGTAACAGGCTTCTTAATCATATTTGTAAGAACCTTTGTCATAACGATTACAACAAGAAGCACTGCAACAATAGTAAAGATTACAAGGACATTAATTACCCTAAACATATCCATCAGGGCTTCCTTCAATGGCACATAGGAAATAACCTGCCAGTCTGTACCGCTTACAGTAGAAGAAACCATGTAATATTTCACACCACCGCAGTTAACAATGGTTACTACGTTATCCTCTACAGACAAAAATGTCTCTACACCCTGGAAGAATTTATTATCTGCGTTATCTGCAATTGTAGTTCCGCAAAGGCTAGGATCATCTCTATATGTGAGAATGAGACCTCCAGTGGTAATCATAAAAGCACCACCAGTTTTATATAAGGTAACCTCATTCAAGGTAGTCTGAGCCTTAGCAAGCATCAAATCTGCTGCGAAACAGCCTTCTCTTCCGTCCTGCAAATGTACATGACGAATAACTGTGGCACATAAATCGCCTGTAACCTCATCAAAATAAGGAACATCATAATAGTAGAACCAGGTATTATCATATCCCAAGGCCTCTTTATACCAGGCTTTTTCCGTCACACCTTCCAAGATGAAGCCCGGATTAGATGGATAAAAGAATGAGCCATCATTTAGTGCAAGGTAAGCACCAGTTGGAATCATATCATAGCGTCCAACTGTCTGAGACAAATAATCCATAAGCTGATTATCATCTGCAAATTCCAACTTTTCAACTGAGTCACCAATACCATTCAAATAATAGAATGTAGAATTTAATTCACGGTTAATATTGCCTGCATCGGCAACTACCTCGTTATTTAATGAGGTATGAATCAAGTCTCTGATCATGTTGTATTCAAGACCTACTACTAACCCCTCTGCCACTAAAATACTTAGCACCAGAATACTTGCAAACATTAAGGCAAGCTTTCTGCTAATAGCCTTTGGAGCCTTGTCTTTACCTATTGCCTTATCTACCTTACTTTTCTTACCCATTAAACCTTCCTCCATTAAAAAAACGTTATAGAAGAGATTTATAATTAGAAACTTCACTTCGTTTACTATACATCCATAAAATGAAGAAATCGTGAATAATTGTACGCAATAAAAAAATCCCAAGCGTAATGCTTGAGATTTAATGTGAAGTGGATATGACGGGAGTCGAACCCGTGTCCAAAAGCCAATTCCCGGCCCTTCTACGAGCGTAGTCTGTATTTTTACC
>JAEEGH010024447.1_pt1 | contig 12191 bp, 9 predicted proteins | sample 9134181 | NCBI WGS metagenome assembly JAEEGH01 (sample SAMN16246544, study PRJNA631951) | gut metagenome | biome: gut microbiome; feature: rumen; material: DP-attached | host: Bos | place: Iran: Karaj | collected 2018-10
TCCGGACTGTGTTTTCTTGACAGGCATAGCTTGGAATAGATTATTTATATTCCCCTCTTGCGGCTTGGCCGATAGTAATGTCGTTCGGAACTAGCACTTTACCCGCCTTGTCCTTAATCTGTACGGTAACGCCAAAAGCTTTGTCAAAAAGCTTCTCCGCAGCGCCAACTTTGGTGCTGCCTTTGATTTTGATGTCGTCGGCAGTAGTATTCACCTCCTTGGTGGTTTTCTTTCCGAGCTGATTCAAGGTGAGTTCAGGATCGGCAATCGTTACTCCCTTATAGAAAACGAGAGTAAGATCGAAAGCCTTTTTAAAATCGGCGGAGATGGTTTTGAGCTTTTTGTTAGGAGCCACCGAGAACTCGGCCTTGTTGAAGGCATCCTTGATGTTGTTTAACAGTCCCCTATCTTATAGGGTTGGTTTAAGTGCACACAAAAAACGCGGGCGAGGCTCGTCCGGTAGTGGTCGTAGGAAACCATGAAGGAACAAGTCACGCCCGCGAATACCCATTCGGGTATCTATTGCGGGCGTTTACCACTTGTCTGATCCTTCAGTTTAGAATTTCCTACGTTCCTACCTGGTCAGAGCAAATTGCAAACGCTAATCTGTCTATGTCAAGGGCATTTCTGCCGCTCGACGACAAAGTTAGCGATTTTTCTTTACGGTTACTACAATCTTTACGGACAACGCAAAGATAACCGCCCGCCCCCGAGAGGCAAGTAGTCATTTAATGTCTTTTTGGGAGAAGGGCGAGAATTTCCGGAAACCGGCAGCCAGATTCCGGTAGTACTTGAGTTCGTCTGCCGGAAGATCGATGGCCCTGTCATAAAGTGACGGCAGAGTCCCATACTTGGCATATAGACGTTGGGAATAGTCCAAGTACAATGCTTCATTCAGCAATGTGATTGTCTGTAATTCTTCAGCTGATAGTCCGGATGTCACCTGGCGCACAAGGGGGTCGATTCCGTATGTCCCATAGTCAATATGTATGGGAAGAAATTCCCTGTATCCAGCCTGGTCCATTTCTTTGCAGACCTGATTGAAAGAGTCTTCCCAAGCCTGGCGGAGCGTTGCTTCTGCCTTTGACAATGCAGTGTCTGAATTACTTGAGGATGCAGGATTCGTTCTTCGTGATACCGAAGCAGGTTGTATCTCCGGCTGAGGAGTTTCCACCTCGGGTGATTCGACTTGGACAGAATCTGGTTTGTCATTGATTTCCGGGACGGCCTGCTCTTGTTGCGTCCGCGTGTTGAAATAGTAGACAAGCCCGAACGCCAGAGCAGCAATCAAAAGGAAAAATGCAATCCATAACGGCCTTTGCCGATGCGCCCAGGCATTCTTCAGTGCATCGATGTTCCGATATCTCTTGTCAGGATTGGATTGGCAGCATCTCCGTGATATCAGGCAATATCGGCCAGGGAAAAGATCCCGCATCAGGCGGCCGATGGAATAGATGTCGCTGCGGGCGTCGGTTTCCCGGTGGGCCAGGAGTTCCGGAGAAGCGTATTGCCGCGTGCCGCCCAGGCTTTTTTCCAGGATGTACGCATCTGCATCGGCAAAACCGAAGTCAATGAATTTGATATCATTATCGGCTTCAGTAATAAGGATATTATCCGGCTTGATGTCGTTATGGATAACACTTTGCCGGTGCATGGCACCGACGGCCTCCAGCAGCTGAGTGAAGATTCTTCGGCGGCTCTGCGTAGACGGTTTTTCCTGCAAGAAGGACGACAGGCTTCGTCCGCGGATGTATTCTATGACGATGGCCGGACCGATGGGCGTACTATCTTCCCAACCAATGGCCGAGGCAATGTACGGGTGCTGCAGGCGAACGGCAATCTCATACTCTCGCTTGAGCAGTTCCAGGCCCCTGGCTCCTTCAGCCGTTTTTAAGACGAAACGCTTTCCCGCCTTCTCTGCGAGGTAGAGTCGCCCCTCCTTCAGGGTAGATACGATAGAATAGCGGCCGTCATCCAGCCCGGAGGTCACTTCACGGAGCGTTTCACTTACCATAGATGACATTAAAAGACATTGCGCTACAAAGATATTGTTTTTAACTTTGTCACGCAATGTCAGTTCCCGTCAACAAACCGGAAATCGCCGCACTCCGTCTGCGCGTGGAAGAGGCCTTCGGAAGGCCATTGGATACCCACAACTCCTTTATCGCCCTGGTGGACAGCATCGGCTCTGCCATCCGCGAACATCTCTCTGAAAGTACGCTGGAGCGGCTTTGGGGCTACTCTACCCGGGGAACTGACGCCATCTCCGTCCGGACGCTGGATGTCCTTTCCCGATTCACCGGCGCCACTTCCTGGAAGGGATTCTGCAGCGAATTAAAGGCCTCTTCTCCCATTGAATCCGAGGAGTTTTCCGGCGATTCAATCGTTTCTTCCCGCCTTCTCTCCGGTGCACGCCTCCGGCTAGGCTGGTTGCCGGACAGGCTGATTACCGTCCAGTATCTCGGGCAGCACAGATTCATCGTGTTGGAGTCGCTCAATTCCAGCTTGAGGCCGGGCGACAGTTTCGAGTGCATCCAGATCCAGATGGGCAGGCCCCTGTACCTCGACCGGTTCCGGCACGCCGGATCAGACGCTGAAACGCGTTACGTGGCTGGGGAGCGAAGCGGCCTGACGCTCGTCCAATTGTTATAGCTCCGCCAGCGCGGCGAAGAGTTCATCGAGGGTGTTGCAGAAAGTGAGGAGGTTGCGGTCGATGAAGCCTTCGGCCAGCATCGTGTCGATCTGCTGCCGCAGCGGGTCGTAGTAGCCGTTCTCGTTGAAGACAAAGAGGGGCTTGCCGCCGTTGAAGCGCAGCTTGGAGCTGGTTGCGTAGCAGAAGAGTTCATCCAGGGTGCCCCAGCTGCCCGGCAGGGCGATACAGCAGTCGCTGAGCAGCTCCATCACCCGCTTGCGCTCGGGCAGGTCGGCCACATAAAATACCCCGGAGAGATCCTCGCGCAGCAGGTTACCCTTGCGGTGCCAGGCATCCTCCGGATTGCCGTGAAAACCGCGCGGAAAGACGCCCAACGAGGTTCCTTTTTCTGCAGTAAAGCCGTCGGCGAGAGCCTTCATCGTGCCCACGTCCGAACCGCCATAGACCAGGGTATAGCCTTCACGGGCCAGGCGGGCGCCCAGCGCAGACGCATGATCGCAGAAGGCGGGACTCTTTCCGGGATGCGAGCCAAGGAAGACGGCCACCGCGGGACGGCAGGCGGCGCGCTCGGCACGGATGATCTCCGCCAGTTGCTGCAGGTCCGTCTCGAAATCGGCCTGCCAGGGGACATAGGTCCGGTGGGCGGTCTCCCGGTAGTGCGGCTCGCGCGCGGCGAGCATCGCCCGAATCTCCTCAGCCGAGCGTCCGCGGGAGAGCGGACGGGGTTCCTCTTCCAGCCACTGAAGCAACTGGTCCTCAGGCGTCTGCAGCCAGATGACGCGACACTTGGCGTGCACCAGCTGCCGGTTCTCAGGAGAAAGCAACGTACCGCCGCCGAGGGCCAGGATGGCGTCGCGTTCGCGGTAGAGTACGGCGCAGAGGGCTTCGCGCTCCCGGATGCGGAACGCGGCTTCGCCCTCGGATTCCATAAGTTCGCCGGCTGGACGCCCTGCACGGCGGGCCATCTCCTCGTCCAGATCGACGAAGTTCATTCCCAGCCATTCGGCGACCGCCCTGCCCAGGGTGGTCTTGCCGCAGGCCATAAAACCGGTCAGCGCGACGATCATCGCTATTTAGAATAAGGTAGGTTCAAAAGGATCGCCCTGCGGGAGCGGCGCGATGGTGGGCTCCTGCGGAGCAGGCGCGGATGCGGGCTCAGCCACCGGGGCTTCGGACGCCTCGCTCTCCGGAGCCGTATCGGGCTCTTCCGGCTCCTCCGGACGCTCCTTCTCAAGCGGCTCGATAAACTCGGCCTTGCTCACGTCGGTATTGCCCAGCCGGCGGCCCTTGGCCCGCCAGCCTTTCTTCTCCACAAATTCATCCACATCCACCGCTTCGGGCTCGCGTTTCGCCTTGGCCTTGTAGGTGACCAGCACCTGCGGGAAGTCGTCGTCGCAAAGGGCCACGAACTTCGATCCCGTCTCCTCGGCGATAAAGCTCAGCGGGGTCACGGAGTTGTTCAGTTCAAAGCAGAATCGCTTGACATAGAACATCTTGACCGATCCGTCATAGTAAAGAGCCGTGAAGACCTTCTCCGGATCGAACTTCTCGATACGGTCAATCTCGCCCTGGTAACGGTTGGTCAGGTCGTAGGTGGTCAGGTACCAGGTACCGTTCTTGCAGGTGACCAGGATGCGGTCGTCCTGCAGGAATTCGCCCAGATAGATACCCGAGCCCGACTCGTTGAGCCGGTTGACGTCGGTATCGAACCAGATATCCTTGCCGCCGAGGGTCGAGACACCCTTGGTCTTGAGGGTGATGCGCTGGATGGAGTTCTTCTTGGTGACGAGGTTGCCCATCGAGGCGCGCCCCTTGATGGCCAGCGCGGCGAAATCGAAGTCTTCGGAGAGTTTCTTCAGCTTCGGCTTCGGGCGGTAGGCAATCCGCACGGTCTCCGCCTCGCCGTTTGAATTGGCGGTGAACCAGACGGCGTAGGAATCCGCCGTGCCGCGGGTGAAGTCGTATTCTTTGTCGCGGGTAATGCCGGTGATGGAGAAGCGCTTCGCATAGTAGGGCCCCTGCCGGCCATCGCGGTAGATGACATTATAGACGGTGCGCTCGTCTTTGCGGTTGAAAACGGCGGCATGGATGATGTCGCGGCCCACGAACAGCTTATCCTTCACCTTGGTGACCAGATACTTGCCGTTCTTCATAAAGACGATGATCTCGGCGATATCCGAGCAGTCGCAAATGTATTCGGCGTTCTCAATCTTCTTCTGGTCGATTCCGATAAAGCCGTCCGCCTTGTTGGCGTAGAGCTTGGCATTGGCCGCCACGGCCTTCTCGGCCTGGATCTGGTCGAAGGCCGTGATCTCGGTCTGGCGCGGATAGGCGGCGCCGTATTTCTTCTTGATGGCCTGGAAATAACGCACCGTGAAGTCGGTCAGGTGCTCCAGGTTGTTGCGGACTTCGTCGATATTGCACTCGATGCCCTGGATCTTCTCCTCGGCCGCCTTGATGTCGAAGCGGGAAATCTTGCGGACCGGCTTCTCCACCAGTTTCTCGATGTCTTCCATCGTGATGGGACGGCGCAGCAGGCTCTGGTACTTGTCCATCTCGGTCTTGACATCCTGCAGCTGGTCCTCCCAGGTGGCGGCGTTGTTCTCCAGGATGTGGAACACCTTCTTCTCGAAGAAGATCTTCTCGAGCGAAGCGTAGTGCCAGTCGGCCTCGAGTTCATCCAGCTGGATGTTCAGCTCCTGCTCAAAGAGGTCCTTGGTGTGGAATGCATTGTAGCGCAGGATCTCGTCCACCCCCATGAAGTGCGGATGGCGGTCCTTGATGACGCAGGCGTTCGGAGAGATTGACACCTCGCAGTTGGTGAAGGCATACAAGGCGTCGATGGTCTTGTCAGGCGAGACGTCGTTCTGGAGCTGGATGACGATCTCCACCCCTTCCGAGGACATGTCGTCGATCTTCTTGATCTTGATCTTGCCCTTGTCGTTCTCGCGGGTGATGGAGTCGATCAGGCTCTCGGTGGTCTGGCCGTAGGGAATCTCCCGGATGGCCAGGGTGCGTTTGTCCACCTTCTCGATTCGGGCGCGGACGCGCACCTTGCCGCCGCGCAGGCCGTTGTTGTATTTAGAGCAGTCCATCAGGCCGCCCGTCGGGAAGTCCGGATAGAGTTCGAACGGTTTATCGCGCAGCACCGCGATGCAGGCGTCCAGCAGTTCGTTGAAGTTGTGCGGCAGAATCTTGACCGACAGGCCGACGGCGATGCCCTCGGTGCCCTGCGCCAGCAGCAGCGGGAATTTCATCGGCAGCACGACAGGCTCCTTGTTGGCGCCGTCGTACGAAGGAACGAACTGCGTAATCTTCTTGTTGAAGGCCACCTCCAGCGCGAACTTGCTCAGGCGCGCCTCGATATAACGCGAAGCGGCCGCCTCGTCGCCCGTGAAGATGTTGCCCCAGTTGCCCTGGCAGTCAATCAGATAGTTCTTTTGCCCGAGGCCCACCAGCGCGTCCTTGATGGAGGCGTCGCCGTGCGGGTGGTATTTCATCGTATCGCCCACGATGCCGGCCACCTTGTGGTAGCGGCCGTCGTCCGCCTTCTCCATGGCATGCAGAATACGGCGCTGCACCGGCTTCAGACCGTCCTCGATATGCGGAACGGCGCGGTCCAGAATCACATACGAGGCGTAATCCAGGAACCAGTCCTTGTACATGCCGGAGAGTTTGTAGCGGTTTTCACCTTCCGCAACCAGTTTCTCAAACCGCTGGGAAGCGGCATCGCCTTCGCCCGCCTCGTCGTCCAGGGGTTCGTCCACAGGCTCATCGCCGGCCTCTTCGGCCGCTACGTCCAACGCCTCGTCCTGCTCGGCTTCCATTGCGTCGTAATCTTCTTCTTTGCTCATCGCTCGGGGTGTGGGTTAATCGTTTCTAGTCAAGAATATAGCCGAACCGCTTCAGCTTGCGGGCATCCTCCCGCCAGTTCGGTTCCACCTTGACAAATATCTGCAAAAATACCTTTTTTTCAAAAAAAGTCTCCATGTCGAGACGGGCCGCGGTAGCCACTCTTTTCAGGGCGGCGCCGCGCGCGCCGATGAGGATGCCCTTCTGGGAATCGCGCATCACGTTGATGACGGCATCGATATCATACCGCTCCTCGCCCTCCTTGAAACGCTCGATAACCACCTCGGTACAGTACGGAATCTCCTTGGTGTAATTCAGGAAGATCTTTTCGCGGATGATTTCCGAGGCGAAAAAGCGCATCGAGCGGTCGGTAAAGGTCTCAGGGTCATACCACGGCGGACTGTCGGGCAGCGCCCCGATGACGGCCTCCAGCAGGTTCTCGAGGTTGAACTTCTCCCGGGCGGAGATGGGGAAGATCTGCGCATTCGGCACCAGATTCTGCCACTCCTTCATCAGCGCAAGCACCTGGTCCTGCGCGCCGAAATCGATCTTGTTGATGGCAATCACCACCGGGCAGGTGACCTTGGAGAGTTTCTCGACATACTCGCGGTTCTTGTCCTTCTTTTCCACCAGGTCGGTGACGTAGAGAATCACGTCGGCATCGCCGATGGCGGTGTCCACGAAGTTCATCATGCTCTCCTGCAGGCGGTAGCTGGGCTTGAGAATGCCCGGGGTATCGGAGAACACGGCCTGGTAGTCCGGACCGTTGACGATCCCCATGATGCGGTGGCGCGTCGTCTGCGCCTTGGCCGTCACGATGGAGAGCTTTTCCCCCACCAGGGCGTTCATCAGCGTGGACTTGCCCACGTTGGGATTGCCGATGATGTTGATAAAACCCGAACGCATGGCGCTAGTCGAACTGGCCCATCTTGAAGCGGGCGATTTCCGTATCGGTCAAAAAACGCCAGCTGCCGCGGGTGAGGGCCTTCTTGGTGAGGCCGGCGAAATAGACGCGGTCCAGCTTGCGGACATTGTATCCCAGGTGTTCGAAGATGCGGCGTACGATCCGGTTGCGGCCGGAGTGGATCTCGATGCCCACCTGGCTCATGTCGTCGTCCACATAGGAAAGCGAGTCGGCATGGATCTCGCCGTCTTCCAGCTCGATGCCCTTGAGGATGGCATCGAAATCGTTCTTCTTGAGGTTTTTATCCAAAAATGCGTGGTAGATCTTGCGGGCGCCGAAGGCGGGGTGCGTCAGTTTGTCGGCCAGGTCGCCGTCGTTGGTGAACATCAGCACGCCGGTCGTCGCCTTGTCCAGACGGCCCACCGGATAGACGCGTTCGGGGCACTTGTCGTGCGAGATGAGATCCATCACCGTCTTTTCCGCGTGCGGATCCGCCATGGTCGTCACGTAGCCTTTGGGTTTATTCATCACCAGATAGACCTTCTTCTCCCCCTTGAGGCGGGTGCCGTTGAAGCGGACGTCGTCGTCGGGCTTGACCTTGACGCCCAGTTCCGTCACAATCTTGCCGTTGACTGTCACCAGGCCCGCCTGGATAAAGTCGTCGGCCTCGCGGCGCGAGCAGATGCCGGAATTGGCGATAAAGCGGTTGAGCCGGAGGGAATCGTCGGCCGTATAGACCTGGACCTTGGCGGCGGACTTGCGCTCGCGGTTTTCGCGGCGGTGCTTCAGGTAGCCCTCGGAGTGCTGGAAACGGCCCTCCGTGGCGGGTTTGCGGTCCGTCGCAGGTTTGCGGCCGTAGGACGGCTTGCGTCCCTCAGCCGGTTTATGGTCTGCGAACGGCTTGCGTGCAGCCGGCTTACCGTCAGCGAACGGCTTGCGGTCCGTCGGCTTGCGGTCAAAAGGTTTTCTGTCGGTGGGTTTGGTGCCGCCACTGCTGCGGCGGGCTTTATACGGAGCCCTTGCGGGCTTGTCGGCGCGGCCTGTCACAGGTGTGCGACGACGGGGTTTGTTCTCCATGGAATCAATCAATAATTTCAAACTGCAAAGTTAGTTCAATCTGAATAATTTTCCTACTTTTGAAGGTCATTTGAAGCGAAGAAAAGAGGATGAAAGGACAACTCACCGCCGCGCTCGCCGCCATTCGGGCCAATCGCCTGCGTTCAGCGCTCACCATCAGCATCATCGCCATCGGTGTCACCGCCCTGGTCGGCATCGAGACCGCCATCGGCGCGCTCCACCGGCAGCTGGCCGGCAGTTTCGGCCGCATGGGGGCCCAGCGCCTGGCACTGGTCCCGGATCTGCCGGACCCGCATCAGGAATCTCCCCGCCCCTTCTCCTGGCAGGAGGCCTCCGCCTTTGCCGCCGGTTTTGCCTCGTTTGATGCGCCCCTTGTAAGCCTGAGCGCCCCCATTACCCCCATCGCTGTCATCACGGCAGGCGGACGGCGGACAGACCCGATGATCCAGGTTCTCGCCGCAGACGAGGCCTACCTGGCCGTGGCGGGAGAAGACCTTTCCGAGGGCCGCGGATTCACCGCGTCCGAATCCTCTTCGGGGGCAGCCATCTGTGTGATAGGCAGCAGTTTGTCCCGGAAACTGTTCGGGGAAGAATCCGCCGTCACAGGCCGCGCCCTCAACTTCTCGGGCGTGAATTATACGGTCGTGGGCGTACTCGCCTCCGGCGGATCGCTATTCGGGCCGGGCAACGGGAACACCCTGATCCTGCCGCTGGCGGCCGGACGTCGGTGGCTGCCGGAAGAAACGGCGCAGTGGGAGATTACCCTGCTGAGCGATGCCGCCCGCGGCTATCCGGAATCGTGGCTGCTCGAGGAGGCCCGTACCCGGATGCGCGCGCTGCGGCGACTCGCCCCGGGCGCTCCGGACGACTTTGCCATCCGCCAGAGCGACGCCCTGCTCGAGCGACTCTCGGCGCTGGAGGAAAAGATGTCGCTGGCCGCCCTGGCCATCGGGCTCGTCACCCTGCTCGGGGCTGCCGTAGCACTGATGAATATCCTGCTGGTTTCTGTCAAGGAGCGCACCGGAGAGATCGGGCTCCGCAAAGCCCTCGGCGAGCGGACGGCCTCCATCCGCCGCCAGTTCCTCACCGAATCCATCCTGATCGGTCAGCTGGGCGGCGCAGCCGGAATCGTCCTCGGACTGCTGGCAGGCTGGGGCGTATCCCAGGTGCTCGGGGGCGGCTGCCCGGTTCCCTGGAAATGGCTCGCGGTGGCGCTGGGCCTCTGCTTCCTGATCAGCCTTCTGGCCGGAAGCCTTCCGGCTACACGCGCCGCCCGCCTCCAACCCGTGGAGGCGCTCCGAGGCAGATAATCGGTCTGATTCTAGAGCTTGGTCCAGTAGGCCTTCTCGCCGATTCCGAGGATCGTTCCCCGCAGGCAGAGACGGCCGTCTTCCAGGAATTTGACGGTGACGTTGGCACGGATGCCGCGCTGGGGATCGTAGATCTTGGTGCCGTCCCACTGCTTCTTGGCCGCATTGTATTTCAGGCCGTGGAAAAGAACCACTTCATCGCAGGGCACGCTCCGCAGCGACTTGTCCGGATTCTTGACATCGAGGGCCTTCTTGCCGGTCTTGGCGTCAATCGGGTTCTCGATCCAGTAGATCTGGCAATGATAGGTACCGTCCGCACGCTTGGAAATCTCGGCCCGGAAACGGTCGCCGCCCTGCACGGACTCATATTTGCCGAGGATATTGTCGGCGACATTGTTGAGGGCGTTCTGGGCAAAAGAGAAGGGGGCGGCCCAAAGAAGCGCCGCCAGAAGAATCATCAGTTTTTTCATTTTCAACGGTTTGAAAGGTTAGAACAAGGTCGTCTTGTCCTTGATGTCGCGGACCCGCAACTGGATGTTGGCGATGCCGCGGTAATAGTTCTCCGCAATCGAGTAGCAGATGTCCACCGGATTGCCGGCCTGCATGTGCTCGAAATGGTCGGACAGATTGAAAGCGATGGCCGAAATGTGGCGATACGGCTCGTCCTCCTGGATCAGTTCCAGGCGCAGGTGCTTGAGCGTACCGGAATCGGCGGAGCCCACCTTGCGGCCGTTGCCGTTGTCATAGACGTTCTCCGTGACGAATACCGGCGAAGCGTTGCCGGGGCCGAAGGGCTGGAAGGACTTGAGCAGACGGAAGAACTTCGGGGTGATCTGCTTGAAATCCAGGTAGGAGTCGATATCGATGACCGGGGTCAGTTGGGCATCGGCAATCTTGGCCGCCACGAAGGCTTCGAAACGGTCGCAGAATTCGGGGAAGTTCTCCTCGCGGATGGTGAGGCCGGCAGCATAGGTATGGCCGCCGAAGTTCTCCAGCAGGTCTGCGCAGGATTCGATGGCCTCGTAGAGGTCGAATCCCGCCACGGAACGGGCAGAGCCGGTGATAAAGCCGTTGGACTTGCTCAGCACGATGGTCGGGCGGTAGTAGGCCTCCACCAGGCGGGAGGCGACGATTCCCACTACGCCCTTGTGCCAGTTCGGGTTATAGACCACGGTGGATTTTTTGTCTTCGAAACCCGGGATGTGCTTGACCATCTCCAGCGCCTCCTCCGTAATCTCGCGGTCAATCCGCTTGCGGTCGTCGTTGTGGGCGTTGATGGCGGCGCCGATCTCCAGCGCATCCTCGTCGTCGCGGGCGGTCAGCATGTCCACCGCCGTACGGCCCGACTCCATGCGGCCGGCCGCATTGATGCGCGGGCCAATCTTGAAGACGATTTCGTCGATCGTGATGTTGTGTTTCTCCAGGCCGGAGAGCTTGATGACGGACATCAGGCCCTTGCGGGGATTCTCGTTGAGCTGCTTGAGGCCGTAGTAGGCCAGCACGCGGTTTTCGCCGGTCACCGAGACCAGGTCCGAGGCGATACTGACCACCAGCAGGTCGAGCAGCGGGAACACCTTCTCGAAGGGGATGTCGTACTTCTTGGCATAGGCCTGGACCAGCTTGAAGCCCACGCCGCAGCCGGAGAGGTCGTCGAAGGGATAGTGGCAGTCCTCCCGCTTGGGGTCCAGCACCGCCACGGCGGCGGGCAGTTCCTCGTCGGGGAGATGGTGGTCGCAGATGATCACGTCAATGCCCAGCCCCTTGGCATATTTCACCTTTTCCACGGCCTTGATCCCGCAGTCCAGGGTGATGATCAGCGAGCAGCCGTGCGACTTGGCGCAGTCGATCCCCTTGTAGGAGAGGCCGTAGCCCTCATCGTAGCGGTCCGGGATGTAGTATTCGAGTTTGTCCGTGAAGTCACGCAGGAAGGTATAAACCAGCGAGACGGCGGTCGTTCCGTCCACGTCGTAATCACCGTAGATGAGGATCTTCTCCCCTTTCGCCACGGCCGTGTGAACCCGCTCGACGGCGGCTTCCATATCTTTCATCAGGAACGGGTCATGCAACATCGAGAGGTCGGGCCGGAAGAACTCCCGCGCCTTCTCGAAGGTGTCGATGCCCCGCTGTACCAGCAGGTTGGCCAACACCTGGTCGATTCCCAGCTCGGTCGACAGCTGCCGAACCACCGCCGGGTTCCCCTGTTCCTTGACAATCCACTTCTTTTCCATAATCGTGCAAAGGTAGCAAAAATCCCGCAGACTCCCGCAGAAATCTTCCGAAGATTCGCGCTCCGGCTCGCCGCGGGGACTGCCGTGGTGTTTACCGCTAGGTCCGCTGTGGTGCCTGCCGCGAGGACCGCCGTGAGGGCCGCTGAGATGCTTTCCGCCGGGACCTC
>JAEEGH010024449.1_pt1 | contig 12190 bp, 13 predicted proteins | sample 9134181 | NCBI WGS metagenome assembly JAEEGH01 (sample SAMN16246544, study PRJNA631951) | gut metagenome | biome: gut microbiome; feature: rumen; material: DP-attached | host: Bos | place: Iran: Karaj | collected 2018-10
CAGTGCAAAACGGACTTCACACACCAACTGACCCATTTCCGACGCTACATCCCAAAATGTAGTGACCCCCTCCTTTGCACTTCCAACAAGTAGATAATTGCCCCAAAATTTGGATATTTCCAATAAAATCCTTATCTTTGCCCCCAAATAAGTAAAGGGTTATGCTGATACTGACAGATTGTATACAAAAATTAGAAAAATTCAAAGCCGATTTCGGTCAGAAATACGGTATCATTAAACTCGGCATTTTCGGTTCTGTAGCAAGAAAAGAAAATCACGAGGGTAGTGATATTGATATAGTTGTCGAGGTCCAGAAACCCACTTTGAGTTTGATGTACGAGCTGAAAGAAGCATTGAAGGCTTTATTAGGATGCAATGTCGACCTTGTTCGTTTCCGGGAAACGCTTCGTCCATTGTTTAAGTCAAACATACAACGCGACGTCATTTATGTCTGATAATCATGCAACAACTCATGATAGGCTCGAAGTTATTCTTGAGTCAATCAATCTCATTCAGGAATGGAGTGAGGGTAGGACAAGCGTGAACGACTTTATGTCATCGCCTACTGGTGTTATGGCATTTAATGCATGTGTCATGCGGCTTCAGGTAATTGGCGAGCATGTTGGTAAGTTGTTGTCTGATAGCCAAAAACCGTTAGATGATTATCCTCAAATTCCATGGAATGCAATCTATGGCATGAGGAATATTATCTCTCATGAGTATGCAAATATTGATGAGGTGGTTATTGTGTCTACTATCAATGACGATCTGGTATCCTTAAAACCTGTAATAGAAACACTTTTGAAGAAATATTAGCCCCGCTCGCGGAGGCTCGCTCCCAACCCACCCTGCTCAATGGGGCTTCTCGCCCCTAGCCGCGAGGCTTCCCTCGGTGTTTTAGCATGGTATTAGATTATTGCTGCATAGCGCAGCCATAAATAACCACCCCGGACCTATGATGGTCCGAGGGTACCTTAATGAATGAGCGACAGGCGGAGCGGTTAAGCCTGTTCCATATAGGGAAAAGGTTTGGAAAAGGGTGGATGTTTCTTTTACTTCTTTTCTTTGCGCCAAAGAAAAGGAGAAGAATGGGGTCTGGGGGTATCCCCCAGCGCGAGATAAAATCTCGCTGTGTCCTTTTGCTCAGTAAGCATCCAACCCCTTTTTAGGTGGTCTGAGATATAGTTATTACCTTTGTGCCATTAATTCTAAAAAACAGAAGATATGGCAGTAAGTAGTAAAGACATTGAAACCCTGTGGAAGCGCTACTCCAGTGAAGCAGTTAAACGAGGAGTCTCTGTCACACAGTTCTTTGAATCAAATGGTGTACCTTATCACGTATTTGAGAAATGGTACAAGAAGAAGTTCACTCAACCAGCAGTTGTCAATTGCGTAGTCAAGGATACTCAGGATGTGGGTCCGCATCCTTCAATAGATAATAAGGTGGAGGATGCAGACGCCACAGTTGGTGCAGCTGATCATGAGGAAAAGAATATCTCCTACGTTTATGTGGGCTTTAATGATGGTATGAAAATAGAGCACCACAAATTGAGCTATAATGAATTGGTAAGTTTCATCAAGAAGATCCAGCCATTATGTTTAGTTTGACAGGTGCATCAAAATATAGATATATTCCTAATTACAGGGATATGCGAGGAGGATATGACAAACTAAGTGGCGTTGTCCGTACTCTGACAGGGAGGATGGAAGAAGGCACCGCTTATGTATTTACCTCTAAAGACCAGAAGCTGGTTAAGATTATCCGTCATGAGCACAATGAATGCCAGTTGTTTGTACAACGGTTTGATGGCAACATGAGTTTCATTAGGCTTGAGTTCAATGGCTCGCAGCCAATATATGTACTAGAGTATAAGTATCTGGTAGCTATGCTGGAGTGTCCGGTCATCAAGAAGATAGGTCCTATTAAGCGTGAGTATGAGGAAAAAGTTGCATAATTGCTTCGTACTGATGTTAAAAATGCGTAAAGGGTAGTCCTTTTATTTGGTTAAAAGTATGTGCAATGCATTGGTAATCAGACACTTGGCTCTTATTCTTATATGCGTTGAGATCTACTTGCGAGCCTCTCTGTTACTCTATCTCGGCATGCAGAATAGGGTGGTATTACAGGGCCTTCTCAAGGCCTTAAAATCGCACAACGTACTGGTTATCAGGATGTTAAATAATATTTTTGAATTTGGATTTGCCATAAAAAGTATGTACCTTTGCATAGCAAAAGCCCCATATTATGGCAGATTTGAAGCTAGATATAGCACGTATGGTTATGCAGACCAGATACGAGATGCAACTGGAAGCAGAGGCATCGTCCGTGTATGGTGAACATCTGACAGATATGGAACGTGATGGTTATCAGAAGCGAATAAATGACTTACTCGATGGACTCGAATCTCTCCTGAATGCAAATGTTAAGATGGGAGAGAGAATAGAGAATTTGGAGAAGATAGCCAAGGACTATGAAGACCTGAAGGTGAAATATGACAAGTTGGAGGGCCAACTCGCTATGCACAAACGCGGTAAATATGGCAAAGGTAGCGAGAAGTCTAAGGATGATTCCTCTTCTGATAAGAATAAGACCAAAGATGAAGATGAGGAAGACTATATTGAGAATGGAAGTAAGCGCGATGTACCTCCTGTAGAGGATCCAGAAGAGGAAGAACCATCTTCATCAGAGCCTCAGGAGAAGAAGCCTCGTGATTTAAGCAATCGTCCTGACCATTATGATAAGTCTCATGCAGATATACATGTCGTCCACGAATGTGACCTCGATAAGTTGGAGGAACTGGGCCTGGAATTTATCCGCTATACACGCCCTGTTGATCAGTTTGACAGAGTTAGTGTTACGCGTCAGGATACATACCGTTACGTTTGGGTCCGTGACAAGAAGACTGGTAGGGAGTTTGCCTACTTTGTTCCCAAGAAAGAGAAGCGTGAGTGCATATTTGTCAATGAGTCAGAGTATGATGAGCCCAGACTAGTCCCTCATACAAGCTGCACTTGGCGTATGTTATCTGACTTGGGTGTCAACAGATACCAGTATGCCCTTTCATGTGGCAGGGAGGTGTATCGTATGATTAATGAGAAGATGAAGGTTGCCCCCCAGACAATCCTTAACTGGCTGAAAGAAGGAGCAGAGTTTCTTAAAGGCGGAATGTGTCGCATCAAGAGACGTCTTCTGAAGAAAGGAACAGCTATTTATGTTGATGAAACGTGGGTTGATACAAGGGTTAAGCAGAACAATGGTTCCTTCAAATACGTGAAACGTTATATGTGGGTCATTGTCAACCTGACCACAAAGGTCTGTTACTATCTGTTTGGCCGTAGGAGACGTGAAGTAATCGAGAAATTCCTTGGCGATTTTCAGGGAACCCTGATGACAGATGCTTACAATGCTTATGCTTATTTTAGCAAGTTGGATGGGTGTACTCACGCATGTTGCTGGGCTCACGTCCGCAGAATTTTCTGGTCGGCGTTGAAAGACTATAAAGACAGTCTGGCTCAGAAGTATATCGAGCTGATTAGTAATTTATATAAGGTGGAACTGGAGAGTATCCTTCTTCATCGGACAGAGGCCGAGGTGCTTAAAGCCAGGAAGACAGAGTCGATACCGATACTCAATGAGTTAGATCAGAAAGCTTCGTTGCTAATGGCGAAGATAAAGAGTAAATCGGTAAAAGTCTCAAGCAAACTCGAACATGCATTAAACTATATGCATAACCACTGGAAAGAGCTAATTGCTTATATAGATATAGGAAACGTCCTAATAGATAACAACTGTTGCGAACGGGCAGTCCGGCCATTTACCAATCTACGGAAGAACTTTGGTGGATTCAGTAGTGAGTTAGGTGGAGAGGTTGCTGCAGCATGGTTGACCTTTGTGGAATCATGTAAGCTTCAGAAAAAAGCTGCGCTCGATGTCTTTAAGGGATATTTCCAGAGAATTGCCGAAGGTAGGAGGGATTATGACCTCATTACCGAAGAGGTATTGTGTTAAAAACAAATAAAACAACAAATAGCCCAATTTATTTATAATGTCCAAGAACCTCAGCAAATGCTGGGGCTATGGCTTATGGTATAAAAAGGGGTTGGATGCATACTTTTTCCTCAAAAACTTGCAACTTTCAAAAAAACATCGTATCTTTGCACCGACGATATAAAACTGAAGAAGTTATGATGACAAAGGAAGAAGCATTACGCCGTTTCAAAGCAGCTAAGCAAACAAAGAAGGATGCTGTAGCAGCTCTTGAAGAGAAGATGAAGCAGGCCTACGAGGAACGTACAGGCCTGAAAGCTAACTATGTTGTAACTTTATGAAAAGTCTCTCTCTTCAGGCAATAAATGAAACATCCTCCTATGAGGTGAGTGTTGTCTATGATGGTTGCTACCAGTTTTTTACCGATCATGGCGTACATTGTTCGGTAGAGTTTGTGCTCGATGACTCATTAATGAGTCGCGAGACTTATCATCTTGTGATAGTCAATGTCAATCACCAGAAGTCACCTAGTGACGTGAAGGTGCGGGATACAATCATTGCCATAATAGATGAATTCTTCGTTGAGAACAATAAGACCTTGCTCTATATATGTGAGACTGGTGACAAGAAACAAGCACTCCGCAATCGCCTATTTGAACGCTGGTTCTCCACCTATGAGCGCAGAGCTCAATACACTTTCGTTGCGTCTTCGCTGAAGGATGAGGATGGCATAGAGAATTACGCTGCAATCATTGTCCGCAATGATAATCCCGATCTTAGTGCCATAGTTTCCGAGTTCACTACCACGATCTCTCTCCTCAGTACCAAGCCCGAATAGCTATGATGCCAACATAAATATCCTATTCTGCTCGATCTTGTGGATTTACGAGCCCATAAGACAAAGCAATGTGGTAAGTAACTCAAGTCCTTTCATCAACAGCAGGTGCAACCATCCATCAGGAAACTAATTTCCCATGATTGAAATGATGACAATGAATGATATTATACACCAGATAAACGAAATCCATTCCAAAGCCTCTGTTGTGGATAAAGCCGAGAGATTGGCTTACCTTAATAGGGAACTGCGGAATTTGGATAACCTAGCTTATCAGGTAGGACGATATATACAAGGCCGCATCTTGCTCACACCTAGAGAGAGGACGGCAGCCAAGCATCTTCTTGATATGATAAATGACGTTGATGGCAAAAGGGCTGATGCACAGAGAGAATACGATAGGGAAGTGCTTAAGGAGCTTACAAAGCAATTACTTATAAGACAATGAGGAAGTTCTTGTCTCGCACCGCAGGTGCTTCATTTACTGAGGAGATAACTACGCAGACGGTATGTGTGCGGAAGGACTGTGTGGAGCTGATCTACAAGGTGAAGCCCTCGGTGTACGTCATCGTGTCGCTGCTGCATGTCGGTGACGGTGAGGCCATGCTCTTCGTGAACTGGGCGCGGTATTTCGACCGCTTGCAGAACCCGCAGGTGCAGATGCCGAGGATTGAGAAAAATTGCCCTACGCTCTATGCCGTGATGACGGGTGACGACCCTGACGGCGTGTATGAGTGTGACTGCAAGCCCGACGGAACCATGTATTACGGTTTCTCGCTGAAGGTAGAGATACCTTCAAAGCGTGCTCTCCTGGAGTGTATCACCCCGGAGATGTTCTTCAAAGGCCGCTTGCTGGCCAACAAATGCCTGAAGATGTATATGACTTCATAACAATCCTCCCTTCCCTGCGTGGAAGGACGGGTTGGATGAGGTTTGGAACTGAATACATTGAACCAATTTTGAAATCATGCCAAAGTGTTTTATAATAACTCCGATAGGTGAGAAAGGAAGCTCGATAAGACAAAGGACTGACGAGCTACTTGACAACATTATAAAGCCTGTTCTTGAAGAGCTTGGTTATGAGGTTGTCGTGCCTCATGAAATGGATGGTGCAGGTTCTATAACGAATCAGATAATTCAGCATATCTTCAACGACGAGATGGTAGTCGCTAATCTTACAGGTTTGAATCCTAATGTGATGTATGAGTTGGCCATCCGACATTGCTTTGCTAAACCAGTTGTCTGTGTGATAGAGAACGGAACGAAGCTTCCGTTTGATATAGCTGCTGACAGGGCTGTGTTCTATGAGAACACAATTGGTGGTGCAGGTGAGTTAAAGAAGAGTTTCTTCAATGCTATAAAAGCTATTAGTTCTCAGGAATCTGTTGATAACCCTGTAGTTAGGGCCATAGGCAAATGGGTCTCTGAAGATAAGAATGCTGTTGTTGAAGACAATAAGCATGTTGCCAAATGGACGAATTACATGTCCGAGGCTAAGAATAAAGTAAACTTTTGCCAAAGACCACGTGCACTGATATTCTATTTTTCAGCTTTGAATGAGTTGACTGAATGTTCAGATCAGGAATCATATAAAGATTTCATACAGGATACTGCACTCAATATACTTCGTTTGTTGAAAAACATGGAGAAAGATGGGAAAATAAGAATTATTGAAAATTCCCTGCCAGGTTGTGTCCAGATTCTAAAAAAGGCTCAGATGCCAGAACAAGACAAACTAAGTATATTGGAGTACATGCTTAGAGCGACTACAGTCCCTAAGGAATTTGATGAATTCAATGAAATGTCAGGAGGGTTTCAGAAGAAAAAAGAGACAGTAGAGGAAACAGATGAAGCATTATTCCTTGGAGTTTCAATGAGTCTTGATCATACGTCCAGAAGAATAATAGGCTATGGAGCATCTAATGGAGAGATTATTCAAGTTGGTAATTTTAAGGCTAACTATGAAGTTGAGATAGAATTAAATGTTATTATACAGAACGAATCACCGGAAACTATTTATGAAGTAGCGGTGGATTATGTACCCAATTCTTTCTCAGCTACATATAAATTGATAGATACTCGCCAGCATAAGCTTCAGCCGTTAGAGGGAAACAAACATTTTGAGTTTAAACTCCGAATCAATAAGATGTATTATGATGTTTATGCACAAGATGTAGATAGCGAGATTTGTCAGATAAATAAGATAGGGAAAGGTATAAGTCCTTTAAATGGAGCAAAGTTCATTATCAAGTATAAGAATTCTAAACATGAGGCACATGTGGTAACAGAAACTGTTAAATAAATCGAGTATAATAGCGTTAGATAATCTTTTGATATGTCTTTGGCAAAACCTTATAAAAGACTTTGGAGTATAATCAGAATTGTTTTATCTTAAACTGATGCGTAAGCTGCATATCATATACATAGCAATAATAGCCGTTCTGCTGATTGCGGTATTCTGCATTTGGCAGAGCAAGGTTATTTGCTGATATCGCTGTATCGGTACCAAGTGTATCACTGTAATCGGTACCATGCTAGCGCTGTAATCGGTACCGCATGTATCGCTGCAAACGGTACCAAGTTCATCGGCTCTGCCTAACTGGGTGCAAAGATAACTATTTTTTCTTTTTCTGACGCATAGAATCACCTTTTAATTCAATTTTATTCGCATTTGAGACCAGTCTGTCCATGATGGCATCAGCCAGAGTCGGATCTCCGATGTAGTCATACCATTTATTAATAGGTAGCTGAGAGACGATGATAACGGACTTCCTTTCATATCTCTCCTCCAGTATCTGCAGCATGGCCAGGCGAGTATTCGTGTCCATCCACACTTGCCCTGTATGAGCAGGTTCTCGTGGCGACGTATAAAGGAGCAGTCTGCAAGTGCTGCAAGATCGTCCTTCGTAAAATTGCGATCTGTTCCGCATATGATATCCTCTATCAGTGCAGTATATCTCAGACGACTGGTCTTCAGGTACATCTCAGTCTTGCGATTCCTTCTGTCCTGAGCTTCTGCCTCTGCTAGCCTAGCTATTGTCGCTTCCATCGTAGGGCGATTCTGTACTGGCAGACTGAGGATTGACTCAAAGGCATCTGCCATGCCCTTGAGTTTGAGTCCTCTGAGTTGTATAACGGTTTCTTGTGAGTTCATAATTGTAAGTCTGATGTTAGATGTTAAATGCTTCTGCGCCCCTTACGTAGTCGTTCTGAGGCATAGTTGATACAGGCTCTTGATCGTCAGCCTTGTCCAGATTCTTTTCCAGGATATTCTTAATCATCGTGTAGGTTATCGATTTATACCCTGCCAGCCTCTTGCAGGCATTCTCAAGCCTCTCGCTGCCATATCTGCGATCAAGACTGAGTACACCATGACATGAGCTGTAATTCTGTTCCACGTGTCTGCTCCGTTTCAGGATGGCATCCACGGCCTCTCTTGTGTAAGGGCCAATCGCCTCTGACTTCTCTAAGAAATAGGCAGCATTACAAGCTTTGCTTCGCTTGTATTCCAGATGTTCTGGCGGCATGTCTTCATCATGGGTGAATGGATCCTTGACGCCATTGCGGTCATGTACACTAATACGCGTATTACCAGCATAGACCTCCACTGTGTCGATATCCCATACGACGGTAAGATTCTGACCTACATACTGGTATGGCACGCTGTATTTACGGCCAGTTACCTGTACATGATAATTGCCTGACAGCTTTACTTCCTTGCGATACCGGAAACGGAAGGGGGTATCAGGTAGCGCTCCAAGAGAGGACTTCTCTTCAGCTTCAAAGATATCAAAGCGGCTCCTGCCTGTCACTTTCGACGGCTTGGAGTTAAAGTCATCCAGCAGTTCACTGATACGGCTATTCATACTGTTTAAATCATAGATAATCTCGTCGTGCAGGGGAGCATAAATGGCATTGTATATCTTTCTTACAGCGCCTTCTACAGGACCTTTGTCGCGAGGTTTCCTTACACGACATGCCTCAAGCGTTGTGTCATAGTAAGCTGCCCATTCCAGTGCTGCGTCAGTGAATACAGGCTCGTAACGGTCGTTCTTCTTCACCCATTGCTTCATATTGTCGCTCTTGGCCTTGCGTACTGTCCCGCCAAAATAACTGAAGGCATCGGATAAGCCACCAAAGAAATACTCCATTGAGGCGTCAGGAAGCGCCTTGGCATACGCCATACCGCTGTAGGGAAGCGTACAGACTAACACTACTACGCTCGTGATTTCGCCTGTTAGAGGGTCTGTAAGCCACAAGGCATCGCCTGCAAAATCAATCTGCATCTCCTCCCCAGGCAGATAGGTGTTGTGGAAACTTAGGTTGTGGGCATACTGATAATCGCGGATGGCTTTCTTGAACTGGGTGTAGCCATAGCCGTCCGGATGCTCGCGCTTATACTCTTCATGAAGACGCTGTACGGTCAGATACCGGTTGTGGGCTAAGTCTGACACATAGTCGGGAATCAAACCATCGAGGACAATTCTGGCATCAGATGGCGCTGATTCGGGTTTCGTAGACTTGAGGAACGCCTCAAGGTCTTCCTCGTTCATGCGGCCTCCATCTGCATACGACAGTTTTCTCTCGTCAGCCGCTTTCTTGTACTTGGCAAGTACACCACGTCCCATGTGCAGTTGTCCACAAATCTCGCGGTGTGGGATGCTTGCCGCCAGCATTTGAAATGCTCTCTTTAACTTGCTCATTGTTACATTTTGGTTTGCCATATCTCGCTAAAGGTTTTTGATTTCCTTCGGCAAAGATAGTAATTAAACTTCAATGGCAGAACCGAAATGAACTTTTGGTACCGATTCGAGCGCTATGGTGGTACCGATTGGTGCGCTACGCTGGTACCGATTCGAGCGCTATGATGGTACCGATTCAAGCGCTGCGGTGGTACCGATTCGCCGATATTATCATATAAGAGGGTGAATCAGTGGAAGTGATTCTTCTTTCTTCTCCTTCTTTTTCGAAAAAGAAGCAAAAAGGGTTTCATTCATTTCTTTCGGCGCGAAAGAAACGAACCAAAGAAAGCATTCCCCCAACCAAGGCCTTCCCCCGAGGGAAGGATGCAACCGCTCCTCCTGTCGCTCAGACACTAAGGTAAGCTCAGACCATCATAGGTCTGGCTTTTTTTTTATGGGCTGGCGCAGCCCACACTAATACCATGCTAAAACACCGAGGGGTATAAGGGGGCGAGGAGCCACCTTTTTTATGGGGTGGGTGGGGAGCGGAGATGAATGGCCGAGGACGAAGGTCTGGATAGTCTATTGAATGATAGGCATTCAGGACGTAGGTCTCGGCCATTCGGCGTAGCGGGGGCTCGATTTAGATAACTTTCTCACGCTCAAGAATGCAAATATATTTGTATTCTCTTCGCTTAATCGAAATTTTGCACTATCTTTGCATCTTGAAAGATGCGAAGTCAGGCGGCACCTCAGCAATGAGCGAGCTCGCTGCATTCGGTTTGCACTGACTTTGTCCCCCCAAAATTGCAGTCTATGATTAAAAAGATAGTGATACGAGATGTGGCGAGTTATGATTCTGAAGGGGTTGTGCTGGATGACCTTCAGAAGGTGAACTTTGTGTTTGGGGGGAATGGCACGGGGAAGACGACGTTGAGTAGGGTTGTCGGGAGTGAGATACCAACTGTGGAATACCCTGGGTGTGAGGTGGTATGGAAAGGAGACATGGCGAAGGTGTATGTATATAATAAGGACTTCAGGGAGAGAAACCTGAGGGAGAGTATGCCGGGGGTGTTCTCATTAGGCCATACTGGTATGGTGAATGAGTTAAGAAGCTTAGAAGGTTTTCCGCGCAGTCAAGAGGATGTAGACCGCAAGGTGATTTTATCGCATATCGCTATGCGGAAACTTGAAAAAGAAGGAAAACGCGTGGAGCATGAATTGCAAGAAAAGCTTTGGAATGAGGTATATAAGCCACATAAAGAATTTAAAGAACTACTGAAGGGCTATCACAAAAAGGCTTCGTTTGCTGAGCGCATCAGGTATATGCTGAGAGGTAAATGGGAAGGAAACGGAGTATGGTCGGAAACGGGTGACTATCAAGACATAGAGGCTATCAGAAGCACCTATAACAGGCTTTTCAATGAGAAAGAAGGTGTTGCCATAGAGCTTGTTACACTGGGAAGGTCGATATATGAGCGGGAGTATCTGGAAAAGGATTTCTGGCAGTATCTGGCATTGAAAAGCGAAAAGATAGTGAAGAAGGCAGAAAAAGAAATAAAAGCGATAAAAGGCAGTATCAAAGAAAAATACAAGGCGCACCAGCTGATATTGAAGGAATATCAAAAGCCCCCTCAGCTCAATGAAGATGGTTGGGGTGTGATGAATACCATCATGCCGAGTATAGAGAGCATCAATGAGACACTGAAGATAAATGGCTATACTGGTTTCAGTTTGCAGCCTTCACCAGAAAATCCGAATGAGTTTCAGATTCAGCGGGAGGACGGGAGCTATGTGAAGGATACGCTGAGCGAAGGCGAGGCTACGCTTATCTCTTTCTTGTATTTTATGCAGATAGTGGAAAACAATGAAAGAGGCTATCGCATGAGATGTGGTAAGGTGGTGGTGATAGATGACCCGATATCGAGCCTGGACTATGCTGCCATTGACCTGGTGACTACACTGACGAACAAACTAATACAGGAAGCGAGGAAGAACAGGGACAAGAAGGAGGTGATGGAGGACCCGGAGCTGAGTTATTATGGATGGATAGAGCAGGTGATCGTGCTGACGCATAATACAACATTCCATCAGAGTCTGAGTGTGAGACAGGCGAGGAAGAGTACCCGATACTGGAGGCTGTATAAGACGAAGGGTGTCAGTCGGGTAAAGGCATTTGGGATGGAGAATCCTGTGAAGAGTGACTATAAGGAGATGTGGATGAAGCTGAAAGAGGCTATTGAGAACTACGACAGTATCATGCTACCGAACATCATGAGGAGAATCATCGAGACGTATTTTGTGGATTATGGTGGATATGATAAGGATGATCTGTTTAAAGGGAAATATTGTAAGAAGAAGGAGGACAGGATGATGGTGAATGCGTTTGCCAAGTGGTTTGATGAGGGGAGCCACGGGGCGAAGGATAATTTGTATAGTGGGAATGGGGAGATGATGTGTGAGAGGTATTTGGAGGCTTTTCATCAGTTGTTTGAACTGATGGGGCAGCTTCCTCATTATAACATGATGATGACAGAGCGTCCTTAGAATAAGGACGGTATTTATTCATTTCTTTCGGCGCGAAAGAAACGAATCAAAGAAAGCATTCCCCCAACCAAGGCCTTCCCCCGAGGGAAGGATGCAACCGCTCCTCCTGTCGCTCAGACACTAAGGTAAGCTCAGACC
>JAEEGH010024452.1_pt1 | contig 12190 bp, 9 predicted proteins | sample 9134181 | NCBI WGS metagenome assembly JAEEGH01 (sample SAMN16246544, study PRJNA631951) | gut metagenome | biome: gut microbiome; feature: rumen; material: DP-attached | host: Bos | place: Iran: Karaj | collected 2018-10
AGTGTTGGCGATTTCTATAGCACCTGCCTCGGTGAAATGCACATAGTCTCCACCTGCCCATGCAGGATTGTGCTTCACCCATGCCACCATGGAATTTTCTCCACCCATTACATGAAACATATCCCAATAAGCACCACCATTGTCCAAAACGGTCTTTTTCAATGCCTCGTTGAGTGCCGGCAAATAAGGATATGTCTGCATTTTTCCATTGATTCTTTTTGACATATCAGACGGACCGATGAAAAGAATTTCTGCATTGGGATTGCAATGTTTTACATATTTTATCTGTCGTGCTATGGATTTCATATAATTGTCTATTGCAGCTTGCGAATTGATTTGCGGCATCATATTTCCACCATATTGCATGATAATCAACCTGACATTCATATCGCTATAACACTGTGACAAGTTAGAAGAATCTATGCGGGTGAAAATAGTACCCGAACAACCTCTCATTGGTACGTTGTCAACTGCCACTCCGGAAGTAGATTCCATAGAAATGCCATATATTTCCGCCGTTCCGTTCATGCTGACAGTTGCCCGGGAGAGCGGCTGTTGGAAGGTCCATTCCATTCGCGTAACCCCTCTTTTGGCAGCAGAAATTTGTTGGGTTTGTCCGGCACATGTAGCAGAAAAATTGGCGGCATTGTTACCCAACAACAATACTATCCGATTGAAAGTCTTGGTATTGGCAAAAGTACGGGAACTGGTAATAGACGACATTGACACGGAAGCACTTCCGTACACTTCCGCCACATTGGCCATCAATCCGTAACGGCGATGTGTAGCACGCGGTTGCGATACATCTCCATAAATAACATATCTCTCCAAGGCACCGCCATACGACTGACTGATTGTAAAAGTGGGTATGGTTTGAATGGCGGGTATCATACCGGCACCGCTACCACCGAATGTTTGCTGCAGACGATGTCGAAAAGTACTGGAGATTCTATCCATTTCTATTTGTGAATCACCGTAATGAACTATATGCACCACCTTGGACATTTTTGACGAAGACGCCAAAATACCAAACAAATGATCATAAAAACGGAAATTGTTGTCGGGAAAATACAATCTTGCAGCATTGTTGTTGACATAATCTTTGTAAAATATCAAACTATCCATGACAGATTGTTGTTGAGAAACATCTGTCTGCGACTTCAACTGCTGCAAATTAGCTTCTATATCCATCTCGTTTTCATGTTCTTCTCCCACTAAAATAGTATATGGATGCGGGAAATGCCATGTTATTTCGCCGATTTTTATGCCGTCTTGCGGGAAAAACCAGCCTAAAGTTCCTAAAGAAGCAAAAGCTAAAATTATAAATATCAGTATTTTATACGGTTTCATATTGTATTTCGTTTCGCCTATGCAATAAATTACAAAGATAACATTTTTTTATGTATCTACAAATACAACAAAAAGCAAAGCAATAAAAAAGAAAAACACACGTTATATTATTGCATATATTGTAAATACCTAAAATTATGAAAAGATTTTGCATTATCCTCATTTTTCTATTATCTATAACGATTGCTACGGCACAAAATACCAATGATTTGATTGATTTGATAGAAAAATCTGTTATTGAATACTATGATACACTTTCTAATTCTTCTACATATTGTAATTATCGACAACAAATGTATAGCAGAGGTGAACTTTATGATACTAATATATATTTAGGTATAAATAAAAGTTATTGTATTATTGACATTATAAGTTTTCTATCAAATCTACAAACTCCTAACAAAATGCCTCCTAAAGCATTCTTTTCTTATGGTAAAAAATCTCTATTTATAGAAAGAACCTCACCACAATCAAATTTTTTATGGAGGATATGCCATCCTCCGAAACTTGATAGAAAAAGAGTAGAAATGATTGTAATTTCTGATGTCGGATTATATTCAGATACTCTTACTATTCGTTTAACAACCTGTTATTTATCATCTAGGAAAGAAAAATGGTTTAAGAGCTATAATTCTAAATATTTTTTAGAAATTTCTGAAGGAGTTATTTTTAAATATTTATTTTCCAATATTTTACAGGATTGGATTTGTATAGAAAAGTATTTTTGGGGAGTTTAAAATGAAATTGTTGTAAGATTTTTCAGATAAAACTTTTCTCTGCCAACTGACAGGTTGCAGAAAGAAATTCATCACCTTGTTGCCGCAACAATTGCTGCAAGCCGTCATCGGAGAGAGGCACAAAATGATAAAAATATTTCCATAGTTCTTTCAACCTGTTGACAATAATGGTTTGACAGGGAAAATATTGCTGATAAGCACTTATGAGATCTTGATAAAATGTGGCAAAACGCTTGTTTTTTTCTTCGGCGGAAATCATATTTCCTTTAATTTCTTCCAATAAAAAGGGATTTTGCAACATACCCCGCCCCAACATAACAGCACGAAGATTCGGGAATTGCTGTATGACAGAGCAAAAATCTTTTTTTGTAAAAACATCTCCATTGTAGCATAGTGGCAGGCGGCAAACCTGATAGCAAGTTTGAAACGCTTGTCTATCGACTTTACCTTCATATTGTTGTACTCCCAAACGGGCATGAATAATCACCTCATCCAAAGGATAGTTGTTCACCCGATTTAAAATAGCAATGGATTCTTCGGCAGAAAACATGCCTAAACGCATCTTCAAAGAAAATTTTACCGGAGAGGTTTCACATACTCGGTCAACAATTTGCTCTATTTCATCCTCGAACGGCATTAGCCCGCAGGCACGCCTTTTGCGGGTGATTTTCGGCATGGGACAACCTAAATTCAAATTCACTTTTTCAAAACCCAAATCATAGAGAAAACAAGTGGTATCTACAATTGCATTGATGTCATTGCCGATAATTTGCGGAATTATTTCACAAGTATTTTCTTTTGGAAAAATATCCCGCATGGCGGTCTGTTTTAATTGATGCAGTTGTTGAGCGGGTATAAACGGCAAAAACACAGCATCAAAACCGCCGAAATGCTTCATAAATACAAGCCTAAACTGCCTGCATCCAAGTCCGTGAAATGGTGCGAAATATATTTTCATGATGCAAAATTAGCAAAAAAATATACATAAAGTCCTTTTTTTTTATTACCTTTGCAGATTAAATCGTTAGAAAATGAAAATAAAATATTATCTATTCACATGCATGGTTGTCGTATTTTCCACGACACTTTTCGGACAAAAAACTATCACAGTAGAAGACATTTGGAAAAATTACAAGTTCTATCATCAGGGGATTCCCGGCTTCAACACGACTCCGGATGGTGACTACTACACCACTATGAATCGTTTAGCGATAGAAAAATTCAAATTCGTCAATAGTGAAAAAACTGCCACATTGCTCAACAATGCAGACTTAAAAGCCATGAACAGTCCTTTTCAAATAAAAGACATTCAAGACTATTCTTTCGACAATAGTGTCAAAAAGATATTGGTAGCCACACAATTGGAGAGCATCTACAGACGTTCGTCCAAAGCTTTCTACTATGTGGTTGACTTAGAAAAGAAAACCGTTGTCGCTGTAGCCGATTCCTCCTTGGGAAAACAAAGTTTTGCCACCTTCTCGCCGGATGGTAGCAAAGTAGCCTTTGTACGTGGCAACAATTTGTTTATGAAAGACTTGAACAGCCAAACAGAAACACAAATCACCAAAGACGGATTAGACAGGCATATTATCAACGGCATGGCGGACTGGGTATATGAAGAAGAATTGGATATGAGCCAGTGCTTTTATTGGTCGCCCGATGGAGAAAACATCGCTTTTCTTCGCTTTGACGAAAGTCGCGTGAAAGAATTCACCCTCACCTACTACGGCGGACTCTATCCATACGAATATCGCTACAAATATCCAAAAGCAGGAGAAGACAATTCATTGGTAAACGTATTAGTATATAATGTAAAGAACAATCGTTTGCAAACTCTTGATTTGGGTGACAATAGCAACTGCTATTTTCCGAGAATTTATTGGTTGCCCAATGCCACCGATTTGATAGTGGTAAAAATGAACCGCCATCAAAACAAATTGGAATTTTTCCGCTACAACACCCTTTCACAAGTCAAAGATTTAGTCTATACTGACGAAAACGAACGTTGGTTGGATGTTACCCACGACTATTATTTTCTCAACGACAACAAACACATGATTGTTACTTCCGAAAGAGACGGTTTCAACCATATTTATTATGTAACATTGGGTGGCAGCATCACACAACTTACCAAAGGCGATTGGGAAGTTGCCAATATTTGTGCAGTTGACCAAGCCAACAAACGCATTTATTACCTTTCGAACGAATCAGGCACTTTGAATCGTGATTTGTACGCCATAGACTTTTCCGGAAAGAAAAAGAAATTGCTGACAAGCGGAGATGGCTGGAATTCAGTTACATTCAGTCCTACCTGCAAGTATTACAGAAATGTATATTCCAATATTACAGAACCGAATATTTACACTTTGCACGATAACAATGGTAAATTGCTAAAAGTAATGAAAGGCAACGAAGACTACAAAGCCTTAATGCAAGAATATCGTTTTGCTCCTAAAAAATTATTTTCTTTTACTACCGAAGAAGGTGTTACTCTCAATGGTGTTATCACATTACCCAACGATTTTGATCCTAACAAAAAATATCCTGTTTTGATGCACGTATATGGAGGCCCCGGCTCACAAGAAGTAAAAAATTCTTTGGGAGAAGGCATGGAAGAAGCATGGTATCAAATGTTGTCACAAAAAGGATATATAATAGTTTGCACCGATGGACGCGGTACTGCCACTCGTGGAGATGCTTTCAAGAAATGTATCTACAAACAAATGGGTAAATACGAAGCTATCGACCAAATTGCCACTGCCAAATATTTAAAATCGCTTCCTTATGTTGACGGCGACAGAATCGGCATTTGGGGATGGAGTTTTGGCGGCTATCTTTCCAGTTTGGCAATGTTTAAAGGTGAAGGTATTTTCAAAATGGCCATTGCCGTTGCACCTGTCACCACTTGGCGTTACTACGACAATATCTACACCGAAAGATTTTTGCAAACGCCACAAGAAAATCCTACCGGTTATGATGACAACTCCCCTATCACCCATGCAAGTAAATTAAAAGGCAACTACTTATTGATTCACGGACTAACAGACGACAATGTTCATTTCCAAAACAGTGTGGATTTGGTAACTGCTTTGAACAAGGCCGACAAACAATATGAACAATATTTCTATCCGAATAAAAATCACGGCATCTATGGTGGCAACACACGTTATCACTTATATACTAAATTGACCGATTTTATTTTGAAGAACCTATAAGATGATTCCTTTTGACAAGATTCCCTCACCTTGCTATGTTCTCAATGAGGAAGCATTAGAAGCCAACCTCCGAATATTGGATTTAGTACAAAAGGAGGCAGATGTAAAAATTATTTGTGCATTAAAGGGATTTGCCTTTTGGTATTCATTTCCCATGGTGGCACACTATCTAAGCGGTGCCACGGCCAGCTCGCTCAATGAGGCATTGCTCATCAACGAATACATGGGAAAAGAAGCCCATACTTATTGTCCTGTATATACAGACAATGAATTTGAACACCTATTGCAGTTGAGTTCGCATCTCACCTTTAACTCACTTTCTCAATATGAGAAACTGCTACCTAAATATCTTGCTTTCAACAAACATGTTTCTTTAGGTTTGAGAATCAATCCTGAATATGCTGAAGTAAAAACCGACCTTTACAATCCTGCCATTGAAGGCTCAAGACTCGGCATCCGCAGACACCAGTTGGGCAACCAATTGCCACCTCATATTGAAGGATTACACATGCACGCATTGTGTGAAAACGATAGTTTTACCCTTGAACGCACCTTGAAGGCTTTGGAAGAAAAATTTGCCGACTTGATAACACAAGCCCAATGGCTGAACTTGGGAGGAGGACACCTTATCACACAAGAAGGCTACAATGTGGAACATTTGGTCTCTCTACTGAAAGACTTGCATTTGCGATATCCAAATTTGAAAGAAATAATTTTGGAGCCCGGAGAAGCAGTTGGCTGGCAAACAGGAGTTTTGGTATCTGAAATACAAGATATTATACCTTGTAAGAATTTTAGCATTGCCATGTTGGATACCTCTTTTGCATGCCACATGCCCGATTGTTTGGAAATGCCCTACAAACCTCATATTTGGGGAGCAAAAGATGCTACAAGCGGCGACCCGTATATTTATAGAATGGGAGGCAACTCTTGTCTTGCAGGAGACTTTATGGGTATGGGCGACTATGCTTTTGACCATCCACTGCAAATCGGAGAACGAATTATTTTTGACGACATGATACACTACACCATGGTAAAGACAACTTTTTTCAATGGTGTAAAACATCCTAATATTGCTGTTTGGACCAAAGATGGTGAATTTGTTATGCTCAAACAATTTACCTATGATGACTACAAAAACAAACTTTCGTAAACAATTGAACCAGCAGCAACAAAACAAGCGAATGGATAGTATCGGTTTGTTGCTCATTCCTATTCTGACTATCTTGCTGGGTTGGGGATTGCATGTTTTAATCGGTCAACCATTTCTGCTGACATTTCCTTTTAACGGCATTTTTATCGCGAGCATCATTCTAATAAGTAGTATCGCCTATTTTTTGATGCGAAAATTTTCTTCCACCACTTGGTTGGACGATTCTTTCAGTATTACCACATTAGGACTTACTTGGATATTGATGCTGTTATTATTTACATTTTTTCCGGAAGATATTAGCCGGCATCACGTTACAAATATTGAAAACATCCATTTAAGTTGGACTGCTATTCTAATGGCAATCATTTCCATTGTGTTTTTCACTTTTAAAATCATTCATCGAATCACTGAAAAACGTTGGGAGCCATTGCTGAAAACCCTATTTTTTGATATTGGACTTATTTTAGCCGTTTTTTATATCTTTTTTGCCGTCAACGACCGACATGAAACCAAATTATTTGTTCATGAACAATACCAAACTTTTTTGACCGGCGGAGACCAAATAAAACTCATGGAGAGCCAATCATCGGGACAAAATCCAATGGCGACTATCAATATCTTGGACTCTCATTTGCACACCGACACAACTGTCAGCATTTTTGTAAATCACCCGTTTAGATACAAAGGTTGGAATATTTTATTGTACGATATTCCGTCAAAACAACCATGGATACAACTACAACTGGTATACGACCCATGGCAACTTGCGTTCTACATGGCAGCAGCACTTTTCTTCTTACAAATAGGAATCATTATGCTAATCCCAGTCTTCAAAAACAGGAAAAAACAATCTTGATTTCTCTAAATATCGCTGATTGATAGCATATTCTAAAACTCCTTGCTGATAGTCGGGCATTTGAGCCAAGGTCATTCCAAAAGGATCTATAATTTGTGTTTGCCCTTTGTGTTCATTGTCATAGCCATCTTTCCCGATTCTATTTACAGCAAACACATACGCTTGATTTTCAATGGCTCTTGTCGTCAATAAAGTTTGAAATGCATCTGCCCTTACCGATGGAAAATTGGCAATAACGATAAGAATATCGTATAAGAATTTTTTATTTTTGGCATCATATTCATTCCGACACCATTTGGGAAAACGTATATCGTAACATATCAAGGGCATCATATTCCAAGCATGAAACTGCACTGCTGACTTATTGTGACCTGCTTTTAAATAAGTTTTCTCACAACCGAAATACAAATGTCGTTTGTCATAAGTATAAACTATTTCTCCATTGAATATCCAAAACAAACGATTATATATGCTGGCATTTTCTTTAATAGGAACAGAGCCTATCACCACGGCATGATATTGCAAGGAAATATCTTTCATAAATTGAACACTCATTCCCTGCATAGTTTCTGCATGACTGACAATATCTTCAGAAAACCCACACGAAAACATTTCCGGCAAGACTATCAAATCCGGCTGTTGCCGCATTTGAGCCAACAAAGCACGGTCGTTGGCAAAATTTTTCTGCTTATCGGCACTATCTATATCCGACTGCACCAAGCAAATGTTGATATTGGTATTTGTTTCCATTTCTGTTTATGAAATAGCAAAGGTAGCATTTTTTCTACAAAAATAGTCATTTTAAATGACAAAAAAAGCGAGAGTAAACTCTCGCTTGATCATTTTTATGTCAATCGTTTATTTTTTAAAATAACGATTGTAAAGTCCTTCAAAGCCTTTGCCATGACGGGCTTCGTCTTTTGCCATTTCATGAACAGTATCGTGAATAGCATCTAAGTTTTGTTTTTTTGCCTCTGTTGCGATACGCATTTTATCTTCGCAGGCACCGGCTTCGGCTACCATACGTTTTTCAAGATTTGTTTTGGTATCCCAAACAACTTCTCCCAACAATTCTGCAAATTTTGCACAATGTTCGGCTTCTTCCCAAGCGTAACGTTTAAATGCTTCAGCGATTTCCGGATAACCTTCTCTATCGGCTTGACGGCTCATGGCTAAATACATGCCGACTTCAGTAGCTTCGCCCATAAAATGGGCATTTAAATCTTTTTTCATGGCATCGCTTGTATCCTTTGCAATACCAATCACATGTTCTGTTACAAATGACAATCCTGCATTTTCGTCAATCACTTTCCATTCTACTTTTTGTCTACATTGTGGACATGTTTCCGGAGCTGTTTCACCTTCATGTACATAGCCGCATATCGGGCATACAAATTTCTTTTTCATATTCAAATTTATTATTTGTTATTAACTATTTTTAATGAGTTCTATTTATAAATGCAAGTGTAGCACTTTTTTTTCAATGATACTACAAAAATTTCAATTATTTTGTATAAAAATCTATTACCTACTGAATGGCTTGCCTACAAATGGGACAAAAATCAGGTTTGGTATTGGTTCTCATACGACAATCTTGTGTCGGGCGATAGACACCTTTCATACTATAGCCAGCCCCCTCAAAAAGTCCTATTTTGTCTTTGTATTCTGCGGTTGCAGGTGTTGGTTTTGGTGTGCTTGATTTAATTTGTTTTTCCCATTTTCCCTTAAAATTATGCAAAGTAGTAATATTTTTCTCCCATGGTTCTACATCTTTGGGATACATAGGAATAGCTTCAAACTCATAAGCATATTCGTCTGCCAATCCGGCAAAACTATGACCAAATTCGTGTACTACTACCGGCTTGTACATACTATGATGAGTCATAGAAAGATTGTAGGAATTCAATATTCCGCCACCGCCATAATTATTGGTATTTACCAAAACAATAATATGTTCGTATGGCGTGCCTGCCAATACATTGTGCAAATCTTTCAATGCCAAAGTAGTTAAATATCTATCACTATAAAAGGTATTGAAATGAGAATGGAGAATTGTATTTTTCCATATACCTTTGCCGGGAATACTCGGTCCAGATTCTTGTGAAACCGATTTTACCGCAATAATATTAAATTTATCCCGATTTGATTTAAAAGGTTCGTGAGCAAACAAGGCTTCTACCGCCACTCTTACATCCTCCATAAAAATATTCATTTCTGATTCGGTATAGGCCTCCGCTACAAAAGCAATATGAATACAATGATTTTCATCTTTGGCTTGTTGTACCACTTCAAAAGGTGTTGTTTGTTCGCCAATTTGATGAATAAGTATATCAGTCGGCACAACAGTATGTGTCATTGTAGCCATAACCTCTCTACGATTGTTATATAAATTGACAGTTACATCTACTGTATCTTTTGGCATGGGCACCAAATACACATTTTCAAATGAACGTTGCACTATTTTTGCCTCATCGTTAGACAGCCATTCTTGAAAAAGTGTTGAAAAAGAATTTTTATATATAACATGTTCACTATTATGTTCTTTTACAATAATTTGACCATTGCCTTCCATGGGAACTTCTGACAAATGAGACCTTTTTCCATACCAATGTGGCATCATATTCAACTGATCTAAAAAAATATGCTGTGCATGAACATCTCCGGAAAAAGTATAGTCGATTCTTAAGGTTTTGTCGATGAAATAATCGTCAAATTTTTGTGCCTGACTGTTGATTACCAACACAAAAAACAAAGTAAAATATATACTCAATGCTTTCATATCATTAGATTTATTTGATAAATATTGAGCGAAATTACTAAAAAAAACAATACGAATTGACATTTAAAGTGAATTTATCTCTATTTTTTCTTACAATAATCTTGTAGAAGCCACGTTTATATGCTATAAGATGGAAAACTATGACGAACAAAATAAAAATTCTTTGGGCAGATGATGAAATAGACTTACTAAAACCACACATCATCTTTTTAGAACAAAAAGGCTATGATGTTACTACTGTAAAAAGCGGTAATGAAACATTAGAAGAACTTGAAAAACAGATATTTGATATTGTTTTTTTAGACGAAAACATGCCAGGACTTACCGGTTTGGAAACCATTACGCAAATTAAACAAAAATTTGCATCTATTCCGATTGTGATGATTACCAAAAGTGAAGAAGAACACATTATGGAAGATGCCATCGGTGCCAATATCAAAGATTATCTTATCAAACCTGTCAATCCGAATCAAATACTTCATTGTTTGAAAAAACATACTGAAAACAAACGAATTGTAACTGAAAAAAGCACATCTGACTATCAACAGCAATTCCGCAATATTTCTCTCAAATTAATGGGTAAAATGGACTACGAAGAGTGGATTAATATGTATAGAGAACTCACTTTTTGGGAGATGGAACTGCAAAACAACGACGACCAAGATATCAAACAAATTCTCGCTTCTCAAAAAGAAGAAGCCAACAATTTGTTTTGCAAATTTATTATGCAAAACTACGTGGATTGGCTCAATGGGAAGGCAGAAAAAAAACCTCTTATGTCGCATACCATCCTCAAAGAAAGAGTATTTCCTGAAATCAATCAAGGCAATTCTATTTTTTTGATTTTAATAGACAATCTACGCTACGACCAATGGAAAACCATACAACCTGTTATTAGTGAATATTTTAGAATAGAACACGATGAAATATATTACAGCATTTTGCCAACCGTTACGCAATTTGCCCGTAATTCATTGTTTGCAGGATTGTTACCCAGCGAAATTGAGAAAAAATATCCGCAATATTGGATCAACGAAAACGAAAAAGGCAACAAAAACGACTTTGAACACGCTTTGTTGGATGAATATTTGTCACGTTTTGGCATCAATATCAAGCACTCCTATTCCAAGATTCTCAATGCAGATTTTGCAAAAAAAATCAACAACAATTTACATCAAAGCATTCATACGCCACTGAATGTAGTAATTTACAATTTTGTTGATATGCTGTCACATGCTCACACCGATGTGGATATAGTACGAGAATTGGCTAATGATGAAGCATCATATCGATCGGTGACACTTTCATGGTTTGAACATTCCCCTCTTTTGGAAATGTTGAAATTTTTGGCAGAAAAAAAAGCAAAAGTTTTTATCACTACCGATCATGGTGCCATAAGAATTTTCAACCCGATAAAAGTTGTCGGTGACAAAGAAACAAGCACAAGTCTTCGCTACAAAGTGGGCAAAAGTCTGGATTTTTCTTCCAAAGAAATCTTCGCTATCAGCAATCCGCAAGAAATATATTTGCCCAAATTGAATGTTAGTTCAAAATATATATTCGCCACCGGCAACAATTTCTTTGCCTACCCGAATAACTACAACTATTATGTAAATTTCTATCGCAACACTTTCCAACATGGTGGCATTTCCATGGAAGAAATGTTGATACCTTTTGCAACTTTGACAGCAAAATAATGATTATTCGCTGATATAAATATGTTCTTTGGCTCTTGTTACCGCAGTATAGAGCCAACGATAATAAATAAGAGATTTTGTTTGCTCGCTATTTTTCCACGGCAGCAAAAACACTTTGTCCCATTGCCCGCCTTGTGTTTTATGACACGTTTGAGCATAAGCGAATTTTATTTGTAAAGCATTGTAATAAGGATCTTTTTTGATAGCTGCCAATCTTTCTTTTTTATTGGTGATATGTATATAGTCGGCTTCAATATTGGCAAACAACTCTTGACTGCTTTCTTCATTGATAGCCGCTTCCTCTGCATACAAAGTATCCAACAAAACTTTGGCATCTACTATATCACAATCATAATCTGCCAGTCGAAGAGATATGTCTGCGAAATGAAATCCATACACTTCC
>JAEEGH010024453.1_pt1 | contig 12189 bp, 11 predicted proteins | sample 9134181 | NCBI WGS metagenome assembly JAEEGH01 (sample SAMN16246544, study PRJNA631951) | gut metagenome | biome: gut microbiome; feature: rumen; material: DP-attached | host: Bos | place: Iran: Karaj | collected 2018-10
CGATTTGAACACGTGAAACAGGAGGACGGTTCTTTTGTTACCTCACATGGTGTACCAAAAGAACCGTCCCCCTGTTTCACAATCACGCAGTTAGGCATGGAGAAGTCACGATGGGTCGCTTCTTCGAGGGTGAGAATACTGACCTTCTCGAGCGAAGGGTTGCCCAAATGCTCACCAACGGACATATTATAATAGGTGTAGCCATAGTCGAACATCCGCTGGGCGATGGCAGCTGGGGTATGTTCACGATCAGTCAGGATGCCGATCTTTTCTACCCTCTCGATGAGTGCTTTGTCAAATTCATGCCAAGGACGGCCCGTCAGCGAGACGATGCGCATATCATGGTAAGGCATCACGAGACGATGGGCCAGCATCTGCAAGGAGTTGAACGTGGGGTAGACCACAATTTCCGCCTTAGGCATCTTCCGCTTGATGGTATTGGCAAAGCCGAAGAACAGCGGATCACCACTGGCGAAAACGATGAGAGAAAGTGAAGAGTGAAGAGTGAAGAGTGAAGAATACTGGGCGAAAACATCATCGAGGGGAACGGTGATGTCTATCCATTGGGCATCAGCAGGCAACAGCGGCGCTACAATCTCATGATGCCGTTTGCCACCAGAGAACACCTTCCCGTTCCTGATAATCTCCAACACCTCAGGCGGAAACCAAGGCTGTGGATTGTCCGTTATCCCTATGACAATAAACTGCATATAAATATATGTTCGTTTGTTAATCTGTCTTTTTGTTCTTCTGTCTAAAGATCACGACCTGGTTTAAGCTGCTCAGCATCATCGAAGGTAAGAATGGCGTTGCAGAGAGTGGCTGCCAGATTCGAACCTCCCTTCCTGCCCTCAACTATGATCTTAGGAATGTCTTTGAAGGGCTTCACCATGTGCTTCGATTCCCTAACATGCACAAAGCCCACAGGGGCAGCAATAATACCAGCAGGATGAGCCTTACCCTTACGGATCAGTTCACAGAGTTCCATCAATGCCGTGGGGGCATTGCCAAAGGCAAAGAGGGCATCGGGATGTTCCTCGACAGCCAGACGGATGCCTGCCTGAGTACGGGTGAGACCCACCCCCAGCCCCTCCCCAAGGGAGGGGAGTTTGGTTAGTTCGGCCACACGAGGGTCAGAAAGATAACACTTCGCCTCGATGCCCAATCGTTGCAAGGCTCCCTTTCGGATACCGCTCGTCACCATTGTCACATCTGTCACGATGGTTTTCAACGAGCCGTCCCTTACCTTATTATATAATGTCTCTACAGCCTTCGGATCAGTATAGAGAATGTTCTCCATATCGAAGTCGGCTGTGGTGTGGATGGCATGCAGCAGAGCCCATTTGTGGTCGAGAGGATAATCTTTCTTATGAAGTTCACCCGAGATGGTACGGAACGACTCTATCATGATGTCTTGGCCTATTTTTGTGCCACCGTCTGACTTTTCACGATAATAACCGCGTGGGGTGATGAACTTCCCATCAACAATATACGACTGTGAATTGCCGATGAGGATGACCGTAAACATATCCACATCCTCAAGGTCGAAATCTGCAAGAGTTGTGACCTTTACCTCCTGTTCTTCACGTCCTGCCTGACGGACATAGCCTACAGGGGTATCTTCAGAGCGATACTTCAAGAATAATTCCTGCAGGCGATACAATTGCCAATAGCGACCATGCGACTTAGGGTTGTAGACAGCAGTCACGAAATCACCCACGGCAGCAGCCTTAATGCGGCGTTCGATCACCTCCCAAGGTGTCATCAAGTCTGACAAGGAGATGATACACATATCATGGCCGATGGGAGCACCCAACAATGAGGCCGCCTTCTGGAAAGCCGAGATGCCTGTCAGGGTGATGATTTCAATATCAGACGTCCTTTCCTGTTTCATTTCGTAGATGAGTGGCGCCATACCGTATAACCCTGCATCGCCAGAGGAGATCACCACCACAGTCTTTCCCTGTTCCGCCAACAGAAATGCCTGCTCTGCCCGCTCACGTTCCTTCTTCATACCCGTGTCGATGCACTCGCACCCATCCTTTACATAAGCCTCGATAAATTGGAAATAGTACTTATATCCAACTATCACATCCGCCTCCTTAACTGCTTCCAGTACGGCTGGCGTGATGTCCTCTTTACTACCAGGTCCTATACCCGCAACGATTATCTTTCCCATATCAACTCATTTCCCGGTTATATATTCAAACCAATCCACATCAACATAGCCACTATCTGTTTCCAGACTGCATTGCGTAAAGAGGCCGAGCATCACGCCGGTAAAGCCACCAATGGTCTCGGTACTGAGGAAACGGTATTCCATCTTGGCCAGCTCGATGAAGTCAGAGCCGTCGAATGACGCCGTCATATAGTAAAAGTCCTTATCGGATGAGATGCGCAGATACACCTGGTCGCCATTCAGCTGAATCTCCCGCTCACTATGACTGGTTTGGCCGAGACGGACGTTTGACTTGACAATAAGCCGGGCATCACGACGTTCTACCACCACATCATAGTGGTTCAGCGGTGCGGCATAGGCAGTGATACCAGCCTGCATGCCTTCCGTCAAGTGAGAAAGATCGAAGAGAGCTGTTGCCGCGAAGTTCAGTTCTGTCTGACGACGGGCGACAAACGTAGGCGAGGCAGTCTCACTGAGGTCGGTTGTACTGGGATGGAGACGCAGAAAGCCCTTGCGCTCCTTCAGCGAATATTTCGTGTAATCCGGATTGCAGAAGCTCATCCATCCCATCGGCAGGCCCAATGAATGATAGCTGTCCGCAGGAGCCTGACGATTCATCTCTCCAAATTCTTCCTTGACAGGATCCTGCGGCATCGGAACCAAAGGCAGCGTCTGACACTGCATGTCTGTCTGCAAGGTCCCGTCCCCGTTTACCACAGGCCATCCGCCCTTCTCCCATTTCACAGGCGCCAGCATCGTCTCGCGCCCCATCACATGTTGCAGATAGCCACTTGTCCTGTATCCCAGACAGATCATCCACCATGAGCCGTCAGGAGCCTGCACCAGATCGGCATGCCCCAGCCCCTGGATGTTACTGTTTTGCATCTTCATGTTGAAGTGCGAGAGGATGGGATTGGCCGGATTCGGCTCGTATGGGCCAAACAGACTCTTGCAGCGCAGGATGTTCACATGGTGCCCATGCTCCGTGCCTCCTTCTGCCAGCAGCAGATAATAGTAGCCGTCTTTTTTATAGATATGAGGACCCTCTGGATAACGCCCGCCAAGACCTGTTCCCAAGTGATGAATCTCTCCTAACTGCTTACCGGTCTTTACGTCGATCTCGCATATCTTGATATCGCCCTCTTTCCACAGGAAATAGCATTTCCCCTCATCCCAGAAGAGTGTCGGGTCACAGCTGCCGATGGCAAAGTCGATGACGATAGGTTCCGACCATTCTCCGGCAGGATTGTCCGTCCACACGTAGAAGTGGCGGCGTGAGGGGAAGACCGTTGTCACCATATAGAAGCGACCTTCGTGATAGCGGATGGTCGGTGCATAGATACCACTGTTACCATCGGTACCTTTCAAATCCACCTGTGAGGGTCTTGTCAGACAGTTGCCTACCTGCTCCCAGTTCACCAGGTCCTTACTGTGAAATACCGGCACACCAGGAAAATACTGGAATGTGCTGTTCACCAGATAAAAGTCATCACCTGCCCGACATACACTCGGGTCTGCATGGAATCCTGGCAATACAGGATTTTTGAATCCCTGGGCATGCCCCATTGTCAGTTGTATTCCCAGTGCGATAGCCAATAAAACCCTTTTGTTCATACTTCCATCTATATCTAATCATTTCCTCGGGTGCAAAGATACAAAAAAGTAAGGAAAAAGCCAAATTAATTTGGGCTTTTCCTTACGAAGATGCAAAGTACGGCAAGGCAAAGTTACAGATCTATGGGTACCACAACCTTAAAAGTAATGTTACGCCCCATATTGTAGACACCGCGACGACCGGTGACGACATTCAAATCGGCATATTTCAATCGGCTCAGGTGGTTCTGGCAGGCCTTGTTCAACAGGTTGTCAGCGGTGACGTAGAATTCTGCAATCTTCTTGCCTTTCACCTGGATATCCGTTCCTGCCGAGAGTGAGAGCAGGGCATAGCCGGGTGTCTCGGTTTCCGTATCGTCGGCACGATAAATATGCGTCTGTTTCAGATAACAGTCAAGGCCGACGGCGATGTAGAGGTTGTTGAGGGGTGAGCGGTGGGCGGCATCCGTCGTATGATGATGATTGACGGTGGTATGCGAATGGTGGAAGAGTTCCCACTTCAACTCCGACGACCATTTAGGTGCAGGCGTGAAGGGGAGGTACTTCGTGTCAGCATCTGCATGCAACAACTGGGCATCGACATACGAGAAAGTATTGGAGAAATGAACGGAGTGGACGGGATGGAAGTCCACACCGGCCTCAAAACCCAATAGACGGGCATCATCCTGAGTATAGACATAGGTGAGGTAGTCCGGATCAATGACCTCTGCCACACGATGGGTGAAGATATAGTTGTCGATTCGGTTGGCAAAGAGTGCCAATTGTGCAGAGACGTATCGCGAAGTAAAGTCGAGTCCAAGGTCAGCCTGCAGACTGTATTCAGCCTTGAGCTGCTGGTTTCCCAACTCATAGCGGAGCGAACCCTCATGCACGCCATTCGATGCCAGTTCGCTCATATTGGGGGTTCGGAAGCCACGGGCGAGGTTCAGGCGCAGGTTGAAATGGTCGTTGATATTGCAGACGGCACCGATACTACCCGTCAAGCCGTTGAAATGACGGGTGAAATCCACGAAGCGCATCTCACCATCCTCCATCAACTCATATCCATGCAACCTTCTGTGGTCATAACGCAGACCTCCGCTGAGTGTCCAGCGGTCGCCAAAGGCTTTCGTGGCTGTAGCATAGACACCAAAGTCAAAGAGCCGGTAGTCTGGAATAAGGTATTCCTCGCCTTCATTACCCGATTTCTGATACATACCGCCGATGCCCGTTGAGAGTTTCCAACCATTCCACTCGTTGGTGATGTAACGCAGATCGTAAGTCAGCGTGTGCAGTTTGAAATACAATTCGTAATCATCCTCGCTCTCCTCGAACTCCTGACGGCGGTTCTGCTGATAGCCGATGATGGCTTTCAGATAGCCCGATGAGAGATTCAGCGAATTATCCCACACGGCCTTGTAGTGCTTCACCTGCTGGAAGGGCAGAGACTTCGCGTATTGATGTCCCGTCCATCCCTCTTCATGTTCCAGTTCTCCTGTCTCTGGGTCACGCTCACCCTCCACGATACTCGGCGTCAGGTGATAGGCCGTCCACACGAGTCGTGAGTGTCCCCACGCCTTATTAACGCCCAGCATCAGGCGACCGGCACGTTCACGGAACTGTGAGCCAGGCACATAGTCGTCGTACTTGTTTTTATAAGCGTGAGCCATTTTATCGCTATAACGGGCATCCCATACAAAGCCCTTCTGATTGCCTGTCAACGACAAATTATAAGCGAAGAGTCCGTTGTTGGTCTGGTACTCCGTACTGACATTGCCTTTCAACTCTCCCTCAGCCAGTGTAGGTTGCGGGTGCAAGATAACCACACCCGCCATCGCGTCCGAACCGTACATCAGCGAGGCTGGTCCTTTCAATATCTCTACCGATCCGACGCTGCTGCCATCGACCTCCACACCGTGTTCGTCGCCCCACTGCTGGCCTTCCTGTCGTACACCTTCGCTCATCACCACCACACGGTTGTAGCCCAGTCCGCGGATGATGGGTTTCGAGATACTGCTGCCCGTAGTCAATTGGCTGACACCTGGCTGGTGGGCGATGGCATCGATGATGTTTGTCGAGGCAGTAGACCGTAATACCTGGGGAGAGATGATTGATACGGGTGCTGTGGCGTGCTTCAGTTTTGTATCGCCCGTCACACCCGTTACCGTCAGTTCGTTCAACTGCAAATGGCGGAAGAATACGTCTGTCGAGTCCTCCGCATGATGATGTCTTAAACTATCTTGGGCTGCCACTGCCGTGCATATACACAGCAACAGCAGAATGCATTTCATTTTCATTCTGTGATTCAATTAAAAAGATGTATATATATAATGTATGTAAAAGTCTAGGGGGAGATCAGACTGACGGAGGTCCCCGGGTAACGATGGTGCCACAGCAGGCGGAATGACAGCCGCACAAAGGCTGGGCGTGATATTTCTTACATACATGGACATATACCGTGACAGCCATCAAAACGGCTCCCAGCATCGACAACGTAAGGAACTGGCACAACACACAGTCGTGCGCCCAGGTTGCCATAGCCGTCAGGTGGCCGTGACAATTATGGTGCACGCAGTCAGCACACTCCGTTTCTCTTGTCTCACCTGTTTCATGCACATGAACCGACGATAGCAGAAGCATTGGCACAAACACTGCCAATAGCATCCATGAGGCAATATGTCGTCTGGTTTCCTGATTCATGCGTGCAAAGGTACAACAAATTATTGAATTATGCAATACTTAAATCAGATGAAATGCAAAAGGAGAGCCTCATGGGTCTTTTTCCGGCCGATGGCAATGAGCTTCTCCGACTTGTCGTAGTCGAAACTGCCGTAGCGGCTCATCTGGATGTCGACAAGGATGTCGGGGTGCGTCAGCTGGGCCATCAGCAGGGAGTTCTGACGAATCATAATGGAACTGACGCGAGAGAGCATCGTATAGTAGTTGAAGTCGAGGTTGTCGGGAATCAGGTGGTTGAGCAGCTGCTGTGACAACGATTTGCTGCGCTTGCGACGCTCGGCGAGCTCATGCTGCTTCTCCCACTGGGCCTTGTAGTCGTGCCCGCTCACGTCGATGCCCACTAGGATGTCGCCCTCATGGCGCACTACGCGGTTCATCGGGATGGGGTTGGTCACACCACCATCGATGAGAATCATGCCGTCGCGCTGCACAGGTTCGTAGAACGACGGGAGCGAGATGGAGGCACGGATGGCCTCGAACAGACTGCCCTCGCGGAACACCACTTCACGTCCGGACTTCCAGTCGGTGGCGACAGCGCAATAGGGTATCGGCAGATCCTCAATGGCCACGTCGGGCACAAACTCCATGATGGCCCCGATGATGCGGGTGCCCTTGGCCACGTGGTTCAGGCTGAACGAGAAATCAGTCAGTTCCATCATCTTCTTCTTGTCGATGGTCTTCATCCACTCACGGAACTCCGCAAGCTTTCCTGTCGCATAGACACCGCCGATGAGTGCCCCCATCGAACAGCCTGCAACGGAGGTAATCCGGAAGCCCTGTGCTTCCAATTCCTCAATGGCACCGATATGGGCAAGGCCCCTGGCACCACCGCTCGACAATACTAATGCAACATCCTTTGCCATAATTTCGCTGCAAAGGTACGACAAATTATCCGAAATTCGGTAGCAAAGGCTTCTTTTTTAACAAAATCCCGATGCAAAGCCTATTTGCCTCAGAATTTAATAATTATTGGGAATTCCCGCTGAATCAGATGGCTCTCAAACCCTTGTTGCTGTGATTATCTACGCTTCGTGATGGCGTTATAAAAGGTTCGTGTTGCGATTATCAAGGCTTTGTGCTCCGAACAACAAGCGTGGTTTTGACAAGAAAGGTCAGCCCAAAGTCCAAGAAAGGTGGCATGTTTTGTGTGATCCGTGGCGGACAGGGAGAAACATGCTATGAAAGTCAGACTTTCATCCTTGGAATCTCAGACTTTCATCCCTGCTCTCTTTGAGTTTCATGGGAGCTCCGTTTCAGGAACTGTTATTTCAAGGACCAGAGATTGGTAACAAGATACTATCTTTCCAGAAAGTTTTATTGCAACTATCTTCCACTTCCACTAAATCTCTGAAAACACCAACATATATTGATAGTTCAATAGGTGGAAGCAAAGCATTTCACTTCCACCTCACTTCCACTTTTCTTAAGAGAGAGAGGATAGAGAGTTTGAAGGCACTAAAGTTTTGGTTTACAGGGACTAAAGTCCGACTTTACCCTAACTAAAGTTCAAAATTCTCGAGAGAATTTCGGAGTTTAGCGCCACCTTTCTCAGGGTTTGCTTTATCCTTTCCTGCGGTTTAAAGGCACCTTTCTTCGAGGCCGAAGGCTTCGAAACTTTCAAAAAGGTGGAAGTAAAGTGGAAGTAAAACGTTTTACTTCCACCTCCCAAAAGCCTATTAAATACTAAGGTTTCGAAAGTTCTAGTGGAAGTGGATGTGAAATTGCAATACAATTTGCATTGTTAAGCAGACACTTAATATTGCTATCTAAACATTGCAAAATCGGGAGTACGTTTATAACGATGCTTACTAAGGGTTGTTCTGATATCTTCCACGGCAGTAAGGGATGCTTAGTACGACTGTAAGAGATGCCTACTATACACCCATAGAAGGCATCTCCAACACTGTGACTTGGCATCTTAATGACCCTTAGTTGGCGGTTCTTCCTTTGAACGTATATCCGATACCCTCAACGGCTGCACGGATGGATTCTTCGGTAGCGGGACCTTTGATGGTGAGGGTGTTGGCAGAGGCGCTGGCCTTGGCTTTCTCTACACCAGGGAGATCCTCGACGGCACGGACTACGGCAGCCTCGCAATGACTGCAATGCATATCTTCAACCCGGTAGACGGTCACATCAGGATCTAAGGGTTTTTTGTCTGTAAATCTGCTGAATAGTTTCATCATAAGAGCAAATACTATTAATAGGGTTAATACTGTGGCACAAACGATCTTAAACGGACTTGGCAGAGTGGATGCCCCCATGCAACAAGCATCCTGAGCGGCAACGGTAAAGTCGATTCCCGTAGCATTGAGCAGCAGGCCGAATAGAACAGCGAAACCCACGATGGTCATCAGATAGATAGAGGTGAAACGACGCCCCATTGACTTATGAACCACCAAAATGGAAGCGAGATTTACCGCAGGCCCAGCCATCAACATCACTAGTGCTGCTCCAGGCGACAGTCCCTTCATCATCAGTGCTGCAGCCACAGGGATACTACCTGTCGAACAGATATACATCGGCACGGCGATGACCAGTATGACTAGCATCTGCAACAGCGGTTGACTACCGAAACTGAGGAAGAACTCATCAGGCACAGCCACCTGAATCAATGCAGCAACGATAAGTCCGATAAGCAGTCGCAGACCGATATCGCGAAGCATATCGTAATAGGCATACTTCAGCACGCGCCAGATTCTATTCCCTTTTTCTACCTGACATGAGCAGTTGTCGATGTCAACGATGTTATCCTCGTGAACCAGTCGGTTTACCAACAAACCGCCACAAACACCCGTGATGAGTGCTGCTGTAGGACGGATAATCGCAAATCCCAGCCCCATCAGCGAGAACGTGGCCAGAATGGAATCGATGCCCGTCTGCGGCGTGGCAATGAGAAACGAGGCAATGGCTCCTTTTGATGCCTTCTCATTTCTGAGTCCGATAGCCGTAGGGATGACACCACACGAACATAGCGGCAGGGGGATTCCCAACAGCGCCGCCCATAGCACGGAAAACTTATTGTTCCGCGAAAGATAATTGGTATAGAATTTCTGCGGCACGAATACGTGCAGAACACCAGCGATGAAGAATCCCAGCAACAGATAGGGAGCCATCTCGCAGACCACGTTCAGAAGCGATATGAAGAAACCCTGTAAATCCATAACCATGCTGCTGTTTGGAACTTCAGGACTCCATCCACCAGTAAGACCAAAAAGGGCAAACCAGCAGAGGAAGAATATTGCCGAATACTTGATTTTTCGTTTCTTCATAGCTTCTTCTTTTGAATATCACGATAGTCAGAGAGCAGATTCCAAATACCATCTTCTGATAGTACTCCGCGTTTGAGGTCTGGGGGAAGATTCCCTGCTTCATCAGCAGCAAAGTCCAGTTTCCACAACTCACTTCCATAGTATTTGCTGAGTTCGGCAACATCTTCTTTGATAGCTTTCAACAAAGCAGCAGAGTCATCCTTGATGGCAGCCAAGGCATTATTGAAGCGTTGCTCCATCCACTTGATTCGCTCAATTTGTAAAAGTTCACAAATCGAGTCCTCTCTGATAACCTTTGGTGCAGACTTACCTGCCAAAACCAATACCTTTTGGCTATTGCGGTAGATATGTAGCTGGCGAGAACGGACTACGGCTGTCAGCTCTGGATCATCCTGCACGGCTATCCATAGAGAATGATATATGCCATCCTCTTCGAATAGTTTGCGTTGCAGGTGCGAACACATATTTGTCGTATTGATAGTTATCATACCTTTAATACCATTTATACCCATGTTCCTTACAATAGTCAATTGCAGGCTGATAGCCTTGGAAGGTGGCCTTGTGAATCCACTTCAGGCCCTTCTTTTCATCGACGGGTACGCCTGTGCCGGTCATCAGGAACCAGCCTGTGGCAAACTGTGCCTGGGCATCGCCGCCATTTGCCGCCAGCTCATACCTTTGAGCATCCCCGTTAATCGGGGAAGCGGCGTAAGCCAAAGGGGCAAGCATTCTATGAATCGCCTTGGTGTCGCCCTCGTAGGTCTTCTCACGATATCCGTCTGCCTTGTTACGTTCCTTGGGCATAGTTTATGTAAACTCAATGATGGCACTCACCTCACTCCCTATAGACAGGGAAACGATGATGCCATCAGCTATTTTGTAAATAGTAGGAGTCAGACAATCACCAAGCTTTGCAGCTACCCGATATTCTACCCGTAAGCCACTTACCACGAAATCCTCTGGCAACAGTTCCATTGCCATGCGGACATAGTTGGCATTATTCAGATGCTTGTTGTAATCGATGTCGGCACGAAGCACCTTAATCGGCTCCAGCACTTCACCTTCCGTCTTGGGTAGAATAATTCGGCGGTCTTTATAATTCATCTCCAGTTGTGGTTCCAGCTTCATTGATTGTATGGTTGCATCGTCCACACGTTTCAGCTTGCCTGCCGCCTTGTCAACGAATGCTCCCATGCTCCAAGTCTTGTAGCAGGGATTCCCTTGTGCGTCGTAGATGAACGTGTTGCGGAATCCGAACATGGGCTTCATGCCATAGACGGAGGTTGTCACCGTCAATTCCTCTTTGTAGTCAGGCACACGGATAATCTCAACCTGACGTGTAGCCAGGAGCTGCGCCATATTCTGCTGCAAGAAGTAGTTCTTGACTTCAGGCTCGCTGTCGATCCACATCTCTGAACAGTCCTGCATCATCTGGAGAGCTGAATAGAGTTTCAGCTTCCCCTCGCTGTCGCAGGTGCTTGTCGTTACCTTGTATGTTAAGCTGTACATATTCTATTTCAGATACTCATCATCCCTTACCAATACCTTCTCAATCTTGCCAACATACGTTGTATGGGCGAAGGTAAATCACAGCAGTCGGGTCGTTATGTCCCCACAGGCATCCTAGGTGCCCCCAAGAGGCCGTCATCGTGTTACAACTGTTTTCATCACCTGCTGTCACCAGCATCCATTCATCACCAATCAGGTTGAACGGATTGAACTTCATGTCCTTATAATTTATCTCTTTCATATCACGCAAATGCTTAATATTTGTTGCAAATTTAGTCATTTAATGCGAAATATGAATAATAATGCGTAAATTTGTGCCTGAAATTGAGAATTATTAGGATTTGACGGCATTGCCCGGCTGCCAGCAGATGTTGCTGAATTTGTCGGTTACTTTGACGCCCTTCCACTTCACGACGGGCTGCGGACGTTTCCAACGGAGGTCACCCACAGGAGGTGCTGCATACGGGATGCCTCGGAAAACGGTCACGCCACTTGCTGCGGAAGGAACGCCTTGTATCATTCCTCCCTCGACCTTCACTACGGGGTTTTGTCCCCAGGCCAGAGCAGCCACCATGCTCACGCTCAACAATGCCAACTTGATATAATCTCTCCTGTCCATACGTTTAGTTTTGCATATTCACAATTCTTCTTAAATCTTGGGGCAAATATACGAATAATTGCCGAATATTCGTTATATTTGCCCCAAGTTTTGTGATTAATTATAAAAGTTACCAACAATGAGATTAAACAACGGCTTTGAAATCCCCCAGATTGGAGTCGGAACTTGGACGCTACGAGGCGAGACGGCTCGGCAGAATGTACGTTTGGCTTTGCAGGCAGGATTCCGACATGTCGATACGGCACAGATGTATGAGAATGAATCGGAGGTAGGACTGG
>JAEEGH010024454.1_pt1 | contig 12189 bp, 6 predicted proteins | sample 9134181 | NCBI WGS metagenome assembly JAEEGH01 (sample SAMN16246544, study PRJNA631951) | gut metagenome | biome: gut microbiome; feature: rumen; material: DP-attached | host: Bos | place: Iran: Karaj | collected 2018-10
CTTTACTTCCGCGTCCGATGCAGGGCAGCAGGACATCCTCGTGGAGGCTTTCCAGGCCGACCGCATCGCCCTGCTGCGCCAGGACGCCCTGATGTCGTTCTTCCTCATCGCCGTCTCGTGGGGTTTCCTGCTGTGGGCCGGGCTCTCGGAGAAGAAAAACCCGATTCGCAAAGTCATCGCCAGCCTCGCCATCTGCGCGCTGGTGCTCGTGAACCTTTTCGCCGTGGGCAAGCGCTACCTGAACGCGGACCACTTCACCACGCCGAAGGACTTCAACAAACCCTTCGCCGAGCGGCCCGTGGACCAGATGATCAAGGCCGATCCGGACCCGTCCTACCGCGTCCTGGACCTCTCGGTCAATGTGTTCAATTCGGCCGTCCCGTCCTACCACCACAAGAGCGTCGGCGGTTATTCCCCGGCCAAGCTCCAGCGTTACCAGGACCTCATCGAGCATTATCTGACGGGCGAAATCAACAAGATTTACGGGGTCTTGCAGAATGCCGAAACCATCGACGATATTGAAAACGGCCTGCCGGATATTCCGGTTCTCAACGCACTGAACACCCGATACATCATCCTCGATGGAGAGTTTGCCCCGGTGATGAACGGGAACGCGCTCGGCAACACCTGGTTCGTGGACGAGGTCGTACCTGCCGCGACGCCCGACGAGGAGATCGCCTTCCTGGGAAGCGTTGATCTGCGGCACCAGGCCGTCATCGGCAAGGACATGCCCGCGGTGGCCGCCGCTCCGGCCGATTCCACCGACACCATCGTCCTGACGTCCTATGCGCCGAACGAACTCCGGTATCATTATTCCGCCTCTTCCGACCGCCTCGCCGTTTTCAGCGAAATCTACTACCCCGACGGCTGGAAAGCGGAGGTGGACGGCGCCCCCGTGGAGGTGCTGCGGGCCGACTGGACGCTCCGCGCGGCGCAGCTCCCGGCGGGCGAACATGACCTCGTCATGCGCTTCGCCCCCGCCTCCTACCGCACCGGCGCGAACATCTCCCGCGCCTCCTCCATCGCCCTGATTCTCTTGCTCCTCCTCTCCGTCGCCGGCCTTTTCCTCCCGGCCCGGAAGAAGGAATAGATTCTCACGTCGGCCTTCGGCCTCCTCAGAATGACAGGAAATGTCATTCCGAGCGAAGCGAAGGAATCTAACACAAAGCAATGATTATGAAACGCTTATTCGTCATTCTCCTCGCCCTCTCCGCCACCCTCCCCCTGGCGGCCCAAGGCGTCCGCAAGACCGCGGACGAGTTCAACAAGATGTCCCGCAGTGATACGTCGCTGGTGATCTTGCACGGTGTGGTGACCCGGACGCGCGCCAACGACCAGCGCGGCGTGTTCTACCTCAAGGATGAAACGGGCGAGGCCTACATTTATGGCCTTGAAGACGGCCGCCCGGGTTCAAACGTAAGTTATCCGCAGATGCAGATCGCCATAGGCGACACCCTCACGATTTCCGGCCGGCGTACCGTCTATAACGGCACCACCATCGAGATGGCCGGCGGTCACCTGCTCCGCAAGGCCGACGGACCCGACCACGCGGCGGCGCTGGAAAGGATGAAGGCGCCGGACAAGTTCCCCACCTTCAAGGGAAAGGGCACCGAGGCCTTTTCAGCCTGGGTGACCGCCCATCTGAAGTATCCGAAGGATGCCAAAGCCGCTCACATCGACGGAACCGTCCTCGTCAAATTCGTAATCGGCACGAACGGCGGTGTCCAGGAAGTGGAGGTGGAAAAAGGCGTCTTCCCGTCGCTGGACGCCGAAGCCGTCCGCGTCATCAAAAGCTCCCCGAAGTGGAAACCCGCCATCAAGGACGGCAAGCCCGTCCGCATGGTCTACCACCTCCCCGTCATCTTCGCCATTCCGGAATAGCGCGCCCTACTTCATCGCCTTCTCGATCATCTTGGCCAGATCCTGCCAATGGGCTTGGGTGGCGGCGTCGGAGGACTTGGCCTTGGCGGCCTTCTTCTGGAGCTCGGTGAGCTTGCCGAGGAGGAGGGTGCGGGCGTCGGTGCCTTCGGCGAGACGGCTGCCCATGACCTCGATGGCGGTGGAAACGTACGTGCGCTGGAGATAGCGGCGCCAGCTGTCGGTCGCGCGGCCCTTGTAGAGTTCCTCGAACACCATGTCAGTCAGGTCGTCCAGGAATTCCTCCGGGGCGTAGTTGCCGGAACCGTAGTCCGCGAACTGGCCCATGCGGTCGAGCTTCTGGACATTCAGCAGGCTGGTGAGGGCGCTCTTTGCGTACGGGTAAATCTGGCTGTCCGGCCGGTCGGTGATTTCGAAGATGTACGGAACGTCCACCAGCCAGGAGGGTTTCTTGAACAGATTGTCGTTCAGCCAGTTCAGGGCGCGCTTCTGACGGTCCTTCGGGACGGGGGCGTACTTGACGGCGTCCGGCTGCTCGATGCTGTGGTTCGTGACGAAACGGCCGCCGATGTTGGCCGCCACGTGGCCGACATAGCGGTTGTACTGGCCCAGGAGGGACTTGTACATGCGGGAGAGGTTGTCGAACTGGTCCGCTTCCTCCGCATTCCATTCCGGCAGCTGGCCGATGATGCGCTTGAGGTTCATGAGGCCGTAGTTGCTGGCGGCCACGGCGTCGTCGCCGAGGTCCTCGCGCTGGGCGCGCGGGTCGGAATCGCCGCCCTCGCCGCCGAACCAGAGTTCGGGCTGGGCCTTGAGCCGGTCGATGATGACCTTGTTCCAGTACAGGTGGTCCTCCTTCGGGGTCTTGAAGTCCGTGGGCTTGTAACCGTATTCAATGGCCCACTTGTCATAAGTGTTGATGCGCGGGTACAGGCCGGCCTTGCCGATGCCATCTTCCGGCTGCGCCACGTAGTTGAAGCGGGCGTAGTCCATGATGGACACGGTGTGGCCGTGCTCCTCCACCCAGGCCTTGTCGCGGAGCTTTTCCACCGGGGTCTGGCTGCTGGAGCCCATGTTGTGACGCAGGCCCAGCGTGTGGCCCACCTCGTGCGAGGAGACGAAGCGGATGAGGTCGCCCATCAGCTCGTCGTCATATTTCATCTTGCGGGCGCGCGGGTCCACGGCGCCGGCCTGCACCTGGTACCAGTCGTGCACCAGGGTCATCACATTGTGATACCAGCCGATGTGGCTTTCGAGGATTTCGCCCGAACGCGGGTCATGGACGTTGGGTCCATAGGCGTTGGCCGTGGAGGAGGCGAGGTAGCGGATCACGGAGAAACGGGCGTCCTCCATGCTCATGTCGGGATTGTCCTCGGGCCATTCTTCGGCGCGGATGGCGTTCTTCCAGCCGGCCTGTTCAAAGGCTTTCTGCCAGTCGTTCACGCCGGCGATCAGGTACGGGCGCCACTGCTTCGGGGTGGCCGGGTCGATGTAATAGATGATGGGCTTGACGGGCTCCACCAGCTCGCCCCGCTTCTGCTTCTCCACGTCCTCGGGGCGGGCTTCCAGGCGCCAGCGGGTGATGAAGCGGATGCGCTCCACGGCCTGCTGCTCGTCGGAGAACTCCGTGTAGCCGTCGGCGAAATAGCCCACGCGCGGGTCGAACCAGCGCGGTTGCATGGGCTTTTCGGGCAGCAGGACCATCGACGTGTTGAGCACCAGCGTCACGACACCGGCCTGGGAGCCTGCGGGCAGTGTATTGGCCCGGGCGGCGGGACCCGGCGCGGTGGATGCGGGGGCGTTATACGTAAAAGTCTTGGTGGTGGTCACCTCCGTGTTGATGGGATAGGTGCGGATGCTCTCGATGAAGGAGGCGTCGCTCTTGATGCCGCCCAGGTTGTAGGACCGTTTGGTGGCGGCGGTCAATGAGAACGGCTGGTTGTCACCCTCGAACAGGGAGGTCACTTTCACGCGGGTGCAGCCGTCGGTGGCCTTTTTCTCCGGCTTCAGGGAGGCGACGATCGGGTTCTCGGAACTGGCGCGGACGGCCAGGCCGATATCCTCGCCTTCATCGGCATGGATGGTGTTCGGGTCGATGCGGAGGAGGATGTTGCCGTTGGAGGCTTTCTCCCAGTAGATCATCCGGCTGGCGATCATTTCGCCGCCGTACTCCGAGGCGCCCGGGGTGTGGCTGACGAACCGCGTCACGGCGAGGATCCGGCGGCCCAGCAGGCTGTCGGGAATGTCGAAGTACCAGTCCTTCTCGTGCTGGGCGACGCCGACGAGGCCGGCGGTCACCGTCAGTTCGGGGGCGGGTTTCTCCGCTTCCTCTTTCTTTTCCGAGTCGGGTTTGGCGGCGGGGCGGTTGCCGGGACGCTGGGCGAGGGAGGCCGGGGCGAACGCGATCAGGAGGGCCACGGCGGCGACGAGAGTCTTTTTCATAAAGGTCACATTTTTACGAAGATAGTGTTTTTTCGGCAATCTATGCCCCTTTTCCGTTGGCTTTCTTCGGGAAAAACCGTATTTTTGGGATTGGACCAACCGAAAACCCTATGCGATTCAACAACTTCATCCTCTTTGCGGCGGCCGCCGCCATCGGCCTCCTTCCGCTGTCCTGCGCGAAAAAGGACTATGTCGTCAAAGGCAATTCCGTGACTGTCAATCTCCAGGCGGGCCAGGCCGGCGGGGAAAAGATGGCGCCGAGCCAGATCCGGCTCCAGGTGCTGGGCGAGAAACTCATCCGCGTCTCCGCGACGCCGGACGGCAAGTTCCATGACCGGAAAAGCCTTGTCGTGCTTCCCCGGACGGAAAAGACGCCCTTCTCCCTGGGCGTTACGGCGGAGGACGGCCTCGTGAAAGTGGCCACATCGGCCGTCACGGTCATCGTGGACCCGGCCACCGGCAAAATGGACTTCCGGGACGCTGACGGCAAGACCCTCCTGGCCTCCGGAGAAGGCGGCCGGATCGTTTTTTCTCCGATCGAGGTCGAAGGCAAGAAGGCGTTCTCCACGCAGGTGGTCTTCGACTCCCCCGCCGACGAGGCCTTCTACGGCCTGGGCCAGCAGCAGACGGGTGAATTTGACCACAAGGGCCTCAACGAGGAACTGTACCAGTATAACACCAAGATCAGCATTCCGTTCATCGTTTCTTCCAAGGGCTACGGTCTCCTGTTCGACGCCTATTCCTGGAGCCGCTGGGGGAATCCCGAGCCGTATCAGCACCTGGGCGATGTGTTCAAGCTCTATGACAAGGACGGCAACGAAGGCGCCCTCACGGGTACCTACCAGACCCGCGCCCAGGCCCTCGTCCAGCGCGAGGAAACGCTGGACTACGGGGACGAGCGCCTGATCGGGAACCTGCCCAAGCTTCCGCTGGCCGGATCCTTCGTGAAGTATGAAGGCGAAATCGAGGCCCCCGTGGAGGGGGACTACTATTTCACCCAGTATTACGCCGGTTTCCAGGGAACGAAGATCGGCGGGGAGGAGGTCATGTCCCGCCGCTGGCGTCCGGCCTGGAACCCCAACAGCTTCCGCTACAAGGTCCATTTCAAGGCGGGCGAACGCAAGCCCATCGAGGTCTTCTGGGAGCCGGACGGCGGCGTTTCCTACTTCAGCCTGAAGGTGGCGGTCCCCCGGAGCGAGGAGGAGCAGTCCCGCTTGAGTTTCTGGTCCGAGTTCGAGCCGGAGGCGGACTTCTATTTCATCGCCGGAGAGAATTACGACGAGGTCATCAGCGGTTACCGCACCCTCACCGGCAAAGCCTCCCTGTATCCGAAGTGGTCCTTCGGCTTCTGGCAGAGCCGGGAGCGGTATTCCACGCAGGAGGAGCTGGTGGGCACCCTGGCGGAGATGCGCCGCCGGGAGATTCCGGTCGACAACATCGTCCAGGACTGGCATTACTGGAAGGAGGACCAGTGGGGGAGCCACGAGTTCGAGGCCGCCCGCTATCCGGATCCGGAAAAGATGCTGGACGACGTCCATGCGATGCACGGCCGTTTCATGATCAGCGTCTGGCCCAAGTTCTACACGAATACGGATCATTATAAGGAACTCAAGGCGGCGGGCTATGCCTACACGCACGCCGAGGACACGGGCCTCGTGGACTGGCTGAACCACCCCCAGTCCTTCTATGACGCCTACGCCGAAGGCGGACGCAAGATGTTCTGGCGCCAGATGGACGAAACGCTGTACAGCCGCTACGGCAAGAAGATCGACGCCTGGTGGATGGACGCATCGGAGCCGAATCTCCGCGACTGCCTCCCCTGGGACTATTTCAAGTGGCTGCTCACCCCGACGGCCCTCGGCCCGTCCACGGAGTACTTCACGGCCTATTCCCTCGTGAACGCCGACGCCATCTATAACGGCCAGCGCAGCGTCAATCCCAACACCCGCGTCTTCCTCCTGACCCGCAACGGCTATGCCGGCCTGCAGCGATACAGCACCGCCATCTGGAGCGGAGACATCGGCACCCGCTGGGAGGACCTGAAAGCACAGATTTCGGCAGGTATCAACTTCTCCATGAGCGGCATACCCTTCTGGGGAATGGATGCTGGAGGATTTTGCACTGAGCGGCGTTACGAGCGTGCCTGGAACTTGTTCCAACAGGTGGGCAGTGAGAGCGATGACCTCGATGAGTGGCGCGAGCTGCAGGCACGCTGGTTCCAGGTGGATGCCTTCGTACCCCTTTTCCGCGTGCATGGGCAGTTCCCGCCCCGTGAAATCTGGAATACCTCCCCCGAGGGCCATCCCGCCTACCAGAGCATGCTCTACTACGACCGTCTGCGTTACCGCCTGATGCCTTATATCTACTCCCTCAACGGACTTGTGCACTGGAGCGACTACACCCTTATGCGCGGCCTCATGATGGACTTCACCGCCGACACGCACACCTATAACGTCAGCGACCAGTTTATGTTTGGCCCTTCGCTGATGGTTTGTCCCGTCTATACCTACGGTGCACGGCAGCGCGAGGTCTATTTCCCCGAGAACACGGGCGGATGGTACGACTTCTACACTAGCCGGCATGTTTCTGACGGAGGTGATCGCAATCTCGTCGAGGCACCTTATGAGCGCATTCCTCTCTATGTCCCTGCCGGCGCCATCCTCCTCACGGGGCCCGATATGCAGTACAGTAGCGAGAAAACTCTCACGGAGCTCAGCATCGATGTCTATGCGGGGCGCGACGGGAGCTTCTGCCTCTACGAAGACGAGGGTACCAATTACGACTACGAGCGCGGATTCTGCTCCTTCATCCCGCTGACTTACGACGATGCCACGCACACCCTCACCGTGGGCAAGCGTCAAGGCTTCTTCCCCGAGATGGTGGCTGAGAAGCACCTCCGTATCGTCCTCCACACCCCCGACGGCACCCAGCGCGAAGCTTCCGCCCGCTACGTGGGCGATACCCTCAACGTTAAACTATGATAACCCTATTGTCCCTCAGAATATGAAGAAATTATCATTCGTCCTGCTTGTCTTTTCAAGCCTGTTGATGTTGACATCCTGCCATTCGCAAAAGCCACAGGTGTCCCCCTTCATCCACGTGGAGAATGGGCAGTTCGTCCGAAACGGACAAGCCTACTACTTCGTCGGTACCAACTTCTGGTACGGCGCCATCCTCGGCTCCACTGGGCAGGGGGGTGACCGCGCACGCCTTGCACGCGAACTGGATTACATGAAGAGCATCGGCATTGACAACCTACGCGTGCTTGTCGGCGCCGACGGCGAGCGGGGCGTTCCTGCGAAGGTGGAGCCCACGCTGCAGATTGCTCCGGGTGTCTATAACGACACCATCTTCGACGGGCTCGACTACCTGATGGCCGAGCTAGGCAAGCGCGATATGGTGGCTGTGCTCTATATGAACAACTCGTGGGAATGGACGGGAGGCTACTCCGTCTATCTTGAGTGGGCTGGGGCAGGGAAGGCTCCCATCCCCGCTGTCGATGGCTGGGAACCCTATCGCGAGCGTGTGGAACAGTATGCTCAGAACGATAGCGCGAAAGCGATGTTCAAGCGTCACGTGCAGCACGTCGTCACCCGCACTAACCGCTACACAGGCCTCAAGTATATAGACGACCCCGCTCTGTTTGCTTGGCAGATTGGCAATGAGCCGCGTCCCTTTGGCGAGAAGAACTTCCCGGCTTTCGAAGCATGGGTGCTTGATGTGGCGGCGCAGATTAAGTCGCTCGATCCCAACCACATGGTGGCTACCGGTAGCGAAGGCAAATGGGGATGCGAAGGCGATGTGGCCATGTGTGAGCGCATCCATGCGGACAAGAATATCGATTATCTCAACTTTCACCTTTGGCCTCTGAATTGGAAGTGGATTTCCGACAGTACCGTCTGCGAGAATCTGCCCGTTGCCAAGCGTGAGGCGAAAGCTTATATCGACCTTCATGCAGGTATGGCGGCTCGCATTGGTAAACCGATGGTGATGGAGGAGTTCGGCTTCCCGCGTGATGGATTTGAGTTCTCGAAAGCCTCCACGACGCATTGTCGCGATGAGTTCTATAGCTATATATTCAGCCTTATCGAAGCCGATAAGGAGGCGCACGGCTACTTTGCCGGATGTAATTTCTGGGGTTGGGGCGGATTCGCTGAGCCCTCCAAAGAGCACATCTGGTGGGCGGTGGGTGACGACTATACAGGCGACCCTGCGCAAGAACAACAAGGCTTGAACTCCGTCTTTGCCTCCGATGTCTCCACCTGTGAAATCATCCACGCTGCTGCGGATAAGCTCAAATAACTCTCCCATTATGCTCACCCCCCAATCGATGCTCGTTGAGCACATCCTCCCTTTCTGGATGATGCGCATGCCCGACCCCCGAGGAGGTTTCTACGGACGTATCGACGGACACGGGGTCATCCATCCCGAAGCGGAAAAGGGAGCTATCCTTAACGCCCGTATCCTTTGGACATTTGCTGCTGCCTACCGCCTTCTCGGCACTCCCGCCTACTTGGATATGGCCACGCGAGCCAAACGTGCCCTGCTGGACGACTTCTTCGACCCTGAGTACGGGGGTGTCTTTTGGTCGCTCAACCCCGACGGTACGCCGCGCGATACGAAGAAACAGATCTATGCTGTCGGCTTTGCCATTTACGGCCTTTCGGAGTATGCCCGTGCCACAGGCGATGAGGAGGCTTTGGCGCATGCTGTGAAGCTTTTCTTCGATATTGAGAACCACAGTTTTGACACTGAGAAGAACGGTTATTTCGAGGCGTTTACGCGCGAGTGGGGAGAGATTGCTGACATGCGCCTCAGCGACAAGGATGCCAACGAGCACAAGACGATGAACACGCATCTCCACATCCTTGAACCCTACACCAACCTCTATCGCATCTGGCCAGACGCTCGCTTGAGGGCTGCTATCCGCAACCTTATCTCAATCTTCATTGACAAGATTCTTGACCCGCAGACGTTCCATCTCCGGCTTTTCTTCGACGACGACTGGAACTCCATAGTCGAAAGAACTTCTTATGGACACGATATCGAGGCATCGTGGCTTCTGCATGAGGCAGCACTTGTACTTGACGATAAACCCCTCCTTACTCGCGTGGAACCCGTTGTTCGCTCTATTGCCCAACACGCTGAGTTTGAGCGGCTGTTTACCCAACCTTCTCAATGGTGGGAGTTTGCCGAGACGGTGGTAGGTTTCTACAACATCTGGCAGTATTGGGGAGATAAGGAATCCTTGCAGAAAGCGCAGAAAGCCTGGGACTTTGTTTGCACGTATCTGCTTGATAAGGAACAGGGAGAGTGGTACTGGGCAGTACACTACCCTGACTACTCTCCCGACCTTACGGAGGACAAAGCAGGCTTTTGGAAGTGTCCCTATCACAACGGGCGAGCCTGCATGGAACTAATCCAGCGCCAAGACAGTGTTATTTTGGGAAGTTGTCTGTCCTGAAGGGGATAACGGGTAAGCCGGAACCGCCCTTGAGATTGCCTAACTCGAAACTCTTGAACGCATAGCGCACAGCTACGGGTTCCTTCACCTCGTCGCTGCGTACGGTCAACTGGCGTCCGCTGGTGCCCACAGAGGCTTTGTGCCAGACGCTGTCGGGCCCGCAGATTTCAAACCCCTCAATGCCCACATTCCGGTTGAAACCGTCGTCGGCATAGTCGAAGGTGAGGCGAATCTGCTTTCCTCGATTCGTTTCTTCCACTTGCATGGAGCGATAGACGGGGTAGCGATAGTCGATGCCTTCCACGCCGTAGGTGTCGCCCAACGCCCAGTAGCACAAGCGGTCGCCCACTTCCTTCTTCATGCACGGATGGATTTGCCAGTATTCATAGTCTTTCACCAAGTCGTTCGTGCAAACCATACCCATGTGGGGAAGCATCTCTGAAGCTTTATATTGTGCTTCGCGGGTGAGAGCCGCTGTCGCTTTGTCTCGTGCCCAGAAGTAATCGTAGGGGCAAATCTCCACATAGTAGAACGGCAGGTCACCCATACCCCAGCGTTCACGCCAACTGCGCACCATATTCACGAAGCGCTCGGTGTACCACTGCGGGTCGTTGACGTTAGCTTCGGCTTGATACCAGAGGAATCCCCGTAGGCAATAACCCTCAAACGGATGAATCATACCGTTATAGAATACACAGGGCAGCTCGCGATTGACGTTGTAGGCGGGTCGCACGAGGTGCGATTGCAGGTAGGTGTCCGATGTGAAATCCTCGCCAGCGTAGGTGCTGACGATGCTGCGGGGTGTCCAACCCTCCACGCGTGTGGCGCCTAACGAGCTGTTGATGATACCTACGGGGCAGTCGAGTGCCTCTGTCAGCTTGATGCCGAAGAAGTAGCCTACGGCGCAAAAATCGCGTGCCGTAGCAGGTGTGCAATCTTGCCAGACGGTTGTCACCGTATCCACCTCCTCGGGGTGGGGAGAAAAGGCAACCGTACAGAGATGCAGACGTCCCTTGTACTTCATGCTCTCGTTGATGTATTGTGCGCTGTTCTCCACGGGACAGCCTTCGAAGCCGTGCAGCGGCATCTCCATGTTGCTCTGTCCGCTCGCCAGCCAAACCTCTCCGACAAGAACGTTTGTCAGCACGCGCGTCTCGTCCCCGTCGCTCAGGGTGATGGTTTGGGGGGTAAAGGAGGCGGCAGGCGTTTGTACGGTGAACTCCCAGCGTCCATTATCGTCAGCCTTAACCTTCTGCTTTGATTTGTTCCACGACGTGCGCAGCGTTACGGTCGTCTGCGCTCCTTTATCCGTCCAACCCCAAAGGCGGACTTCACTCTGCTGCTGTATCACCATGTTGTCTCCCATCAGCGGGCCTGTAGTGATACGCGCCAATCCCTTGTGGGGCAGACAGAGAGCAACAAACATCAAGATGAAAAATGAAATACAATACCGTTTCATGACAATATCTTTTTTAAAAGTTTTATTTATTACCTACGTGAGTCGCAATCCTTTATAGCACGAACTCGGCAGTAAGCCCCCACTTAACCATATTACCTTGTTTTAAAGGTTCCAAAGACTTGAGAGCGCTACACTGAAAAACAAAGCACAAAGAATAAAGAACTTTTTTTTCATGTTATTTAAGTTTAAATATTTAGTGTTCAACATATTTGCGCACACCAAATTCCTTGCGATAATCATCGTTGATGATACGACTGGCCTTGTGACCATTGAAGCGAGTGGGACCAATGATGAACTCAGGCACATTGAACGAGAGGAAGCGGTTACGATAGAAGCGGCGCGGATTGCGTTGAGGCAGCATAAAAGGCCTGCCGACAACGCCCTTGGCATCGATGTGGCAGAAATAGGGCCGTGTGAAGAGGCCGTCGTCTCGACGGGAACTGAACACGAGCCAGCGCGAGTTGGAACTCCAGTTGTGGAATGATTCGGTGTCGTCGGAGTTTGCACCAGTCATGGGGCGGCTCTCTCCTGTGGAGAGGTCGAGCAGGTAGAGGTCAGCCTCATGATGCCAGATGCTGAATTGTCCGTAGTCGGAGAGTGTGTAGCATAGGAAACGTCCATCGTAGGAGGGACGGGGGAAGGAAACCGATTTGTGCCGTGCTGCGGCATTGACAATAGTGTCGATACGACTTCCGAAGGTGCCCGTCGAAGGGTCGAAGTCGATGCGGCAAAGACTGTAGTGTATCGAGTCGAGCTGATGACTGCCTTCAGGGAGGGCGCGTGCCGCACAATAATAGAGCGAACGTCCGTCGGCCGAGAAGACGGGGAAGGTTTCGTAGATGGAATCTTGCCCCAGAAGGGGTGAAAGCAGCAGCTCATTCGTGTCGATGTCATAAACCAAAAGGTCGGAGGCGGTATCAAAGACCTCGATGCGGTTGCCGTTGGC